>Ga0081538_10001241_pt1 | contig 26731 bp, 29 predicted proteins | sample TabmetS5T2R1_FD_71022 | JGI IMG/M metagenome (GOLD analysis project Ga0081538, IMG submission 71022) | Tabebuia heterophylla rhizosphere microbial communities from the University of Puerto Rico - S5T2R1 | ecosystem: Host-associated > Plants > Roots > Rhizosphere ...
TGTTGGCCGCCAGGACCAGGATGGCCAGGGTGGCCGCCTGGAACAGGTAGAAGAAGGCGTGGCCGGCGGCCGAGCCGCCCAGCACCCAGCGGGCCAGCTGCCCGATCAGGGTCGGGTTGCCGCTCTCGTAGGGGCGCACCCCGACCCGGACGGCCAGGAAGCTCACCCCGACGAACAGGCTGCCCAGGATCGCCCCCATGGCCACCAGCGTCCGGCGGGCGTTGCGGGCCTCCGGGGGCCGGAACGCGGGCACCCCGTTGGAGATCGCCTCCACCCCGGTCAGGGCGGTGCAGCCGGCGGCGAAGGCGTGCAGCACCAGCAGCACCCCCACCGACGCGGTGGCCGGGGGCAGGGGGGCGGTGCCGGCGGCCGGGATCGGGTCGAGGCGCCCGCTGGCCAGGCGGACCAGGCCGACCAGCAGCATCAGGGCGCACGAGCCGACGAACAGGTAGGTCGGGACGGCGAAGATGCGGCCCGACTCCCGCACCCCGCGCAGGTTGGCCCAGGTGATGAGCCCGATTGCGGCCAGCGACAGGGGCAGCACCAGGCGCTGCAGCGGCGGGACGGCGGTCGTCAGGGCGGCCACCCCGCTGGTCACGCTCACGGCCACGGTGAGCACGTAGTCGATCAGCAGGGCCGACCCGGCGATCAGGGCCCACCGGGGCCCGAAGTTGTCCCGGCTGACGACATAGGCCCCGCCGGAGGACGGGTAGGCGGTGATCGTCTGCCGGTAGGAGAGGATCAGGATGGCCAGCAGGGCGCCGATGCCCAGGGCGACCGGGAGCGCCAGCCTGGTCGCCACCGCCCCGGCGGCGACCAGTACCAGCATGATCTGCTCGGTGCCGTAGGCGGTGGAGCTGATCGCGTCCGAGGAGAACACCGCCAGCGCCACCACCTTGCGCAGCCGCTCGGCCACCAGCTGCGAGGTGGCCAGCGGCGGCCCCAGCAGCAGCTGCCTGCAGCGGGCGGCCGGCGACCGGTGGGCGACCAGCCGGGCGGCGGCGACGCTGCTCATCGGAGGCCTCCTTCCAGTGGGCCGGTGGGCCGTGGGTCCTTCGCCTCCGAGCTTGGTCCCGCGGTGGCGCCGTGTCGTCGACGCCAGCGGCCATCTGCGCTCCCGGCCGGCCGGAAACCTGCCCTGGCGGCTAACGGCAACCGGGGATTGGCGCTGGCCGTGATGCCCCGGGGCCCGGACCCGCGCGATCCTCCGCGGGACGAGGGAGCACCGCTCCGTCCCGACGCCCGGAGGTGCGGGCATGGCCCGAGAGACGGTCACGGCGGCGTACGTGGAGGTGGACGGGCGGTCGACCTGGCACGAGGTGCTCGGCGAGGGGCCGCCGGTGGTGCTCCTGCACGGGGCGTTCGCGGGGGCCTCGTCCTGGTCGGCGCAGGCGCCGGCCCTGGCCCGGGCCGGGTATCGGGTGCACGTCCCGGAGCGTCGGGGCCACGCCCACACCCCCGACGTGCAGGGGCCCCTGACCTATGCGGCGATGGCCGACGACACCGTGGCCTACCTCGACGGCGTGGTCGGCGGCCCGGCGCACCTGGTGGGCTGGAGCGACGGGGCGGTGGTGGCCCTGCTGGTGGCCCGGCGCCGCCCCGACCTGGTCGACCGGCTGGTGCTGATCGGCCAGTACTACAACGCCGCCGGCAGGGTCGCCGGCGGCCTGGTCGACCAGCTCAGCGCGGGCGGCGACCAGGCCGTGGGCTTCCTGCGGGCCGAGTACGACCGGGTCTCGCCGGACGGCCCGGCGCACTTCCCGGTGGTCTACGCCAAGACGCTGCGGATGCTGGCCGCCGAGCCCGAGCTCGACCTCGCCTCCCTGGCCGCGGTGGCCGCCCCCACCCTGGTCCTGCAGGGCGACCGCGACGAGGTGACCCTGGAGCACGGCGCCGCCGTGGCCGCGGCCCTGCCCCACGGCCGGTTCGCGGTGCTCCCGGGGACCCACGCCCTGCCGGTGGAGAGCCCGCGGGTGGTGAACGTGCTGCTGGTGTGGTTCCTCGCCGGGGCCACACCGGCCGTCGACTGGTTCGCCCCCGGGCCCGGCCGCTGACCGGACCTGCGGTCAGGGGAGCAGGCCGAGCTCGCGGGCGCGGGCGGTGGCCTGGGTGCGGTTGGTGGCGCCCAGCTTGTCGAGGATGTGGGTGACGTGCTTCTTGACGGTGCTGAGCGCGACCACCAGCTCCTCGGCGATCTCCTGGTTGGGCCGGCCCGCGGCCAGCAGGCGCAGCACCTCCAGTTCGCGGCCGCTCAGCGGCTCGACCAGGCCGGGGACGGCGATCGTGGGCGGCCGTGCCGGCGCGGCGGCCGCTGGACCGCCCCCGGCGGCGGCCGGCTCCAGGGCCCGCGCCAGCCGGCCGAGGAAGTGGAGCGGGACGTCGGCGGCGGTCGGGTCTTCGCGCTGGGCGGCCAGGAGCCGGCCGAGCAGGGCGCCCATCGGGGGGCCTTCGTCGGCGAACACCCGGACGTGGCCCTGGGGGTGGGCGAGCCCGAGCGCCTCGGCCAGGGCGGCCACGGCGGCCGCCTCCTCGCCACGGGCGGCCAGGGCCAGCGCCTCCAGCGCGCGCAGCTCGATCAGGCTGCCGGTGCGCTGCTGCTTGACCGCCAGGGCCTCCAGCCGCTCCAGCAGCCCCAGGGCCTGGTTGGGGTGGTTTTGGGCGAGCAGCACCCGGGCCAGCACCAGATATTCCGGCTCCCGGGGGTAGCTCGGCTCGTCGTCGGGACCGAGGCCATGCTGGCGGGCCCAGCGGGCGGCGGCCGCGAGGTCGCCCTGGGCCAGCAGCAGCCGCGCCCGCTGCGCCGGGACGGGGTTGAGCGTGCTCGCCACCCCCAGGCCCGGCGCGACCCGCGCGGCCTCCTCCATGGCGTCGAGGGCGGCGGCCGGGTCCCCCTGGGCCTGGCGGACCCAGGCCAGGGTGGCCAGGCCGGTGGCCACCGGTTGGGCGAAGATGAGCTGGCGGCACGGCTCGATGCCCTCGTCCAGGTGCCGCAGGGCGGTGTCGAGCTGGCCGCGCTGGTAGGCCACCTCGGCCATGCCCACCCGGGCGATGCCGGCCGCGGGCAGGGCTGGCTGACCGGGTGGGGCGGCGATCTCCAGCGCCTGCCGGTAGGTCCCGAGCGCCGCCTCGAGGTCCCCCTGGGCGCGCTGGAGCTGGCCGAGGTGCTCGCTGACCCGCACGGCCAGGAAGCGCTCCCCGAGCACGCGCAGCCGGCCGATGCTGGCGGCCAGGGTCTGCGCCGCCTCGGGCAGCCGCCCGCCCAGCCACTCGGCCACCCCAAGGTGCCCACGGATGATGGCCCCGAGGGTCCGTTCGTCCTCGCCGACCTCGGACAGGGCGTGGCGTCCGAAGCTGGTCTGGCGGTCGGCGTCGCCGTGCAGCTCGGCCAGGAACGCCCGCTCCAGCCGCAGCAGCGCGGGGGGGTTGACGAGCAGGCTGCCGGCCGGGCCGACCGACGGCTGGAACGGCTCGTCGCCGGCGGGGGCCCCCATGGCGCGCTCGGCGGCGTCCAGCAGGCCGCCGACCTCGTCCGCACGGCCGCCGACCAGCGCCGACAGCGCCCGCGCGAGCAGCAGCCGCGGCCGGGCGGCGACCACCTCGGCCGGGAGCGCGTCGAGCCAGCGGGCGAGGGTCGCCCGTTCGCTGCGCAGCAGGACCGCGTCGGCGTGGCGTTCGACCAGTCGGGCCGCCCAGCCGGCATCCCCGGCGCCCAGGGCGTGATGGACCGCGTCGTCGGCCAGGTTGTGGGCCCCATACCAGCCGGCCGCGGCCCGATGCAGCTGCGGGATCCGCTCCGGGGCCTGCTGGATGAGCCGGACCCGGAGCAGGTCGGCGAACAGCTGGTGATACCGCCACCAGCCCCGCACCGCATCCAGAGGGACCAGGAACAGGTTCGCCCGCTCGATTGCCTCGAGCATGGCCTGGCTGTCGGCCCGGCCGGTGACGGCGTCGCACAGCTCGCCCGAGAGCCGCTCCAGCACCGAGGTCGCCAACAGGAACTCGCGGACCTCGGCCGGCTGGCGCTCCAGGACCTCGGTGGCCAGAAAGTCCAGCACATAGCGGTGGCTGCCCGAAAAGCCGGCCACGAAGGCGTCGACGTCGCCGCGGCCCTGGAGCGACAGGGCGGCCAGCTGCAACCCCGCGACCCAGCCCTCGGTCCGGTCGGTCAACGCCGCCACCACCGTCTCGGGCAGCTCGGGCCCGACTGACTCCCGTAGCACCTTGGCGGCCTCCTCGCTGGTGAAGCGCAGCTCGGCCGCCCGCAGCTCGGCCAGCTGGCCCCGGGCCCGCCACCGGGCCAGCCCCAACGGCGGATCGGCCCGCGAAGTGACCACCAGCCCCAGGGTCGGCGGCCGATGCTCCAGCAGGAACTCCAGCGAGGCGTGGACCGGCGGGGCCTGGACCAGGTGGTAGTCGTCCAACACCACCACCACCGGGTCGGGCTGGCCGGCCAGCCGGTTGATCAGGGCCGTGGCCAGCCCCTCGAACGAGCCCGGGGGCGGCGGCCCCAGCAGCCCGGCGAGCTGGTCGGCCAGGCCGGGCCGGGCCCGGTCCAGGCCGGCCAGCAGGTGGCGCCAGAACCGGGCCGGGTCGTTGTCGGCCCCATCCAGCGACAGCCAGGCCACCGGCCGCCGGGCCTGGTGGGCCCAGTCGGCCACCAGGGCGGTCTTGCCGAACCCGGCCGGGGCACAGACCAGCACCAGCCCCCGCCCCAGCCCCTGCTCCAGCCGCTCGGCCAGCCGCGGGCGGGCCACGAACCCCGGCCCCAGCCGCGGCACATGCAACTTGGTCGCCAGCACCTCATCCGACCACTCGGCGCCCGCCGGCGGGTGGCCCGCGGGCGGCTCAGCCATCCGGCACTGCCCCACTCATGCCTAGCCCCGGGAGACGACACTGCCACGCCCGCTCATTGTAGGAGCCGCCCGACCAGCGCCCCGCCGCGTGGCCCTGGCCAGCGCCGTCGCCACCCTTACCACCTTCGGCCACCCGGGCCGGCTCCATCCCGACCCAGGATTCCACCCGCGAGACCTCCCTTCGACTGATGCCGCGCGCCGGCGCGGCACCTAGCCTGCGGGCAACAGGACGGCCAGGGCCGATCGCCCGTCGGCACCATAGGGAGTGAGCCATGGACACCAGGGAGAACCCCCGCACACGGCAGCGGGGACCGGACGGGGCGGGCTCGGCCGGGCGCCGGTCGGCGATCGTGGTCGGCGGCGGTGTCGGCGGGCTGGCCGCCGCCATCGGGCTGCGCCGGATCGGCTGGACGGTCACCGTGCTCGAGCAGGCCCCCGAGCTGCGCGCGGTCGGCTCCGGCTGGTCGTTCGCGCGCAACGGCGAGCGGGCCGCGGACGCGCTCGGCTTCGGCGAGGCGTTCCGGGCGTGCTCGGTGCCGACCCAGGCGGCCGGGAACCTGCTCACCCCGTCGGGCCGCTACCTGATGCGGTTCCGGGCCGGCCGCGACACGCCGCTGCTGGCCAACCACCGCGCCGACCTCCAGCGGGTGCTGCTGGACCAGCTGCCGGCCGACTGGGTGCACACCGGCGCCGAGGTGACCGGCGTCGAGGAGGCCGGCGACCAGGTCACCGTCACCTACCGGACGGCGCAAGGGCCGCGGCGGGCGGCCGCCGAGCTGCTGGTGGCGGCCGACGGGATCCACAGCACCGTGCGCCGGCTGCTGTGGCCGGAGGCGCCGCCGCCGGTCTTCCAGCGGATCACCTGCTGGCGGGGCGTGACCAAGCCGGGCTCGGTGTGGCCGGTCAACGGGTTCCAGACCTGGGGACGGGGTCAGCGGGTCGGGACCCATCCCCTGCCCGACCGGCGCGTGTACTGGTTCCTGGCCATCCGGCAGGACCAGCCGGGCGTGCGCTACGACAACGACCTGGCCGAGGTCCGCCGCCGCATCGGCGGCTGGCACCAGCCCATTCCGGCGCTGCTGGCGGCGACCGGGCCGGAGGCCGTCCTGTGCCACGACATCTTCGACCTGGACCCGCTCCCCGGCTACGCGCACGGCCGGGTGGCGCTGCTGGGAGACGCGGCCCACGCCATGACCCCGTTCGCCGCCCAGGGCGCCGGCCAGGCGCTGGAGGACGCGACCGTCCTGGCGGCGCGGCTGGCCGGCGGCGCCCCGGTCCCCAACGCGCTGGCCGGCTACGACCGCGACCGCCGGCCGCGCAGCCAGCGGGTCGCCCGCCTGGCCCGCACCGACCCCAGGATCAGCCTGTCCACCAACCCGCTCACCTGGTGGCTCATGACCAGCCTGACGCGCCTGTCGTCCTCGAGGCTGGCCGAGCGCAAGACCGCCTGGCTGTGGGACTGGGCCCCGCCGCCGGCCAGGCGGCCCGCGCCGGCTCGGGGAGGACGTGACGTCGGCGCGCCACACTAGGGGCGACCCAAGCCAGAGAGGAGCTGCCATGCCCATCCCCAAGAGGGTCGCGCGCTGGAACAAGGTCGGCCTCAACCGGGTCACCCGGCGCGTCGCGCCGTGGCTGCCCGGCTTCGGCGTGGTCGTCCACCGCGGCCGGCGCTCCGGCCGCCGCTACCGGACCCCGGTGAACGTCTTCCCCACCGAGGACGGCTACCGCTTCGCCCTGACCTACGGCCCGGACACCGACTGGGTCAGGAACGTCCTGGCCGCCGGCGGCTGCGAGCTGGAGACGCGGGGCCGGGTCGTCCGGCTGGTGGCGCCGCGGCTGTACCACGACGAGCGCCGACAGGGCATCCGCCCCGTCGAGCGCCAGGTCCTGCGGCTGCTCGGCGTGGCCGACTTCCTGTCCATGAGGACCGCACCCGCGACCGGGCTGGGCGGCCGGCGTGCCGGGCGCGACCCACGCCAGCTCCTGACGCTGATGGTGGTCAAGCCGTTCTGGGGGCGTGGGCCGGCCGCTCACCAGCCGTAGCCGTCCAGGACGGCCTCGATCCGGGGCACGTACCGGTCGGGGCCGAAGTGACGGATGTTGTTGAGGAACTTGTGCAGCTGGAGCGCCGGGCGGCGATGCTCATAGCCCGGGTCGGGCGGCCACTCGTCGAGGTAGGCCGCCCACAGCTCGGCCGGCAGGCTGTCCCCCAGCTGCATGTAGGCCAGCTCCAGCTCCCGGTCGGCGTAGGACACGGCCGGGTCGACCAGCCAGCGGCCCTCGATCACGTTGGCCGACCACAGGTCCCCGTGGGTCAGCGACGCCGGCGGGCGCGGCCGCAGCAGCGCCGGCAGCGGGCCGTCGCAGGCCCGCTCCAGCCGCCGGCGCAGCGGCTCGGGGACCCTCGGATCGGCCAGGTGGGCCCGCACCCGACGCTCGACGTAGAAGCTCGGCCAGTCGTCGGTCCAGCCGTTGTGCTGGGTGGTCATGCCCTGGAAGTTGTCCCGGTGCCAGCCGAAGCGGTCCCCGGTGGTCCGGTGCAGGCCGGCGATGGCCCGCCCGAGGGCCGGCCAGTCCGGCGGGCCGCCGACGCGTTCCAGCACCAGGACGTGGCCGGCCGCCCCCAGCACGGCCGGCACCGGGGCGCCGGCGTCGGCCAGCGCCCTGAGCCCGTCGGCCTCCACCTCGGCCGGGTACGGGCAGCGCTTGACCACCACCTCCCGCCCGTCGGCCAGGCGGCCCCGGGTCGTGCGGCAGATGAAGCCGCCCTTGAGCGGCTCGGTGGCGACGAGCGGGGGCAGGCCGACCGGCCAGTCGATCGCCTCCTCCACCGCACCTCGCTTCGGTCGCGCACCGCCCTCCCCTGCCGCCGACCCCATCCTTTCCCGGCGACGGCCGGCGGCACGCCCCGGCCGGCGCGGTTTCGGCGGCTGGCGTGCGGGTAGAGGCCTTGGTATGGCCGGCATCGAGCTGCGCAGCCCGTCCTTCGGCGACCACCAGCCGATCCCGGCCCGCCACGCCAGGGACCACGACAACCTGTCGCCGGCCCTGGAGTGGTCCGGGGTGCCGGAGGAGGCGGCCGAGCTGGCCGTGCTCTGCCAGGACCCCGACGCCCCCAGCGGCACCTTCACCCACTGGGTACTGGCCGGGCTCCAGCCGACGGCGACCGGGCTGGCCGAGGGCGAGCACCCGGCCGCCGTGGAGGGCCGCAACGACTTCGGCGAGGAGGGCTACGGCGGCCCGATGCCGCCCGTCGGCGACGGCCCGCACCGGTACGTCTTCCGGGTCTATGCCTCCTCGGCGCCGCTGGGGCTGACCGGAGCGCCGTCGGCCGAGGACCTGCGCCGCGCCCTGGAGGGCAAGGAGCTGGCCAGCGGCACCCTGGTCGGCACCTACCAGCGCTGAGCCCGGGTCAGCGGTCCGGGTCGCTGGCCCGGAGGCGGGCGACCCGCCGGGCCTCCTCGTAGACCGGTTCGGGGGGACGGTCGGCCGGCATGGCCGTGCCTGGACGCCGCGCCTGCCGGTCGCGGTGGGCCAGCTGGTCCCGGAGGGCCCGGTTCTCGCGTTCGAGCTCCTCGACCTCGGCCGTCAGGTCCTGTTCGGCCTGGCGCAGCTCCTTGCGGCGGACACGGCGGGACCGCCGCAGGGTCACCGACGCGACCGCCAGCACACCGACGACGAGCCCGAGCGCGGCCACCGCCGCCAGCAGCTGGCCCTCGGTGTAGCCGCCGAAGGAGCGGTCCAGCACGGTGACGCTCCCGGGATCGGTGTTCTCCAGGACAAGGTCGCCCACCAGGGCGGCGCCGGCGACTGCCAGCAGGAAGAGCAGTACGGCCATGACTACCTCCGACGAAGGTATTGGGGGGTGGCCGCCAACCACAGGACCTGGTGTCGGCCTGGGGGGAGACCGACGTATGGCCAACCGCTACCACGAACAGGCAGATGCGGGCAACTTCGCCCGAGTGCGGCAGGCGCGACGCCGGCCAGCCGCTGACCGGCGCCTCAGTCGGGGCCGTGCCCGAGGCCGAGCTCGCGGTGGGTCACGCCCATGCAGCGGTTCATGACCACGGTGAGGCCGGCCGCCTCGGCGTAGATGCGAGCCAGCCGCTCCCGCAGGGACGCATCCATCACCAGGACCTCCGCTCCACTTCCGGCTCGCCCCCCAGCATAGGCCGGGCCGTCAGCGGTGCAGCTTGATGGCGCTGGCGAAGCCGAGGTCGAGCGGCTGCTGGACGGCGATGTGGAGGAAGCCGAGCTGCTCCAGCTGCTGGGCCCGGCGCAGGGGGCCGACGTCGATCGGGCGCAGGCCGCCGTCGGCGGCCAGCTGGGCGACCTTCTGCTTGGCGGCGTCGTCGTCGCCGGCGATCAGGACGTCGAGCTGCTGGCCGGCGGCCTCGCCGGCGACCAGGGTGGGGGCGAAGGTGGTGTTGAACGCCTTCACCACCGGGGTGCCCTCGGGAACGAGCTGCTGGACCTCCTCGGCCGAGGAGGTGGCGGGCGGGGTGGCCAGGTTGTCCCAGGTCTGGGTGTCGACCGGGTTGGTGATGTCGACCACCACCTTGCCCGGGAGCTGGTCGGCGTACTGGCGGACGGCGTCCTTGATGCCCGGGTAGTAGACGGCGAAGACGACCAGCTCGCCGCCGAAGGGCGCGCCCGCCTCCAGCGCGGTGGCCGAGCCGCCCAGCTCCTCGGCCAGCCGGCCGGCCTCGGCCGGGTCGTGGTCGACGATCTCGACCTGGTGGCCGCCGGCGACCGCGCGGCTGCCGATGCCTCGTCCCATGTTGCCGGCACCGACGATCGTGACCTTCATGGGTCGTCTCCTCTCGTGCTCAGGCGGCCTGGAAGGAGCGCTTGGACAGGCCGATGAAGTAGCCCTCGATGGTGGTCCGGACCGGCCGCTCGGCGTCGGTGGCGGCCCCCAGGGTGACGAACAGCGGGGTGTAGTGCTCGACGGTCGGGTGGGCGTAGGGCAGGCCGGGGGCCTTGGCGCGGTAGCCGGCCAGGGCGTCGACGTCGCCGCGGGCCAGGGCGTCGGCGGCCCACCGGTCGAAGTCGGAGGACCAGGACGGCACCGCCCCCTCGAGCAGCATCTCCCTGGTCAGGAAGGGCAGCCCGTGGGTCATGAAGCCCGAGCCGATGACCAGGACGCCCTCGTGCCGCAGAGCCCGCAGCCGCCGGCCGATGTCGAGCAGGCGCCCCGGGTCGTGGGTGGGCATGGACAGCTGGAGCACGGGCACGTCGCCGTCGGGGTACATGACCTTCAGCGGGACCCAGGCGCCGTGGTCCAGGCCGCGGCTGGCGTGCTGGTGGACCGGCTCGCTGTCCGGCATGGCGGCGGCGACCCTTCCGGCCAGGGCGCCGGCGTCCGGGGTCGGGTAGGTCATCTCGAAGTAGCGGCGGTCGAAGCCGGCGAAGTCGTACACCAGCGGGGTGCCGGGGGCGCTGGCGGACAGGCTCAGGGGGGCGGACTCCCAGTGGGCGCTGACGATGAGGATGGCGGTGGGCCGGGGAAGGGCCTGGGCCCAGCCGAACAGCTGCGCAATCCAGAGCGCGTCGTCGAACAGGGGCGGCGCCCCATGGCTCAGGTACAGCGCGGGCATCGGCCCGTCGGCCGGGGTCCAGGGCCGCCGGTCGCGGCTCGCCGGCGCGGTGTCGCGCAGGAACGCGTCGAAGGCGGCGCCGGGCGCCGGTGGTGCCTGCATCGTCATCCCCTCGCTCGGTTCGACTTCAAGCTTGAAGCAAGTATCCCACCGATGACTTCAAGCTTCAAGTACCCTATCCTGGCCGCATGGCAGTGCAGGACGACCGCGGCCGGCGCTCGGAGCCGGCCCGCTGGCTGACCCCGGAGGAGCGCGAGGCCTGGCTGAGCGTGGTCCGGGTGGCCGGGCGGCTCCCGGCGGTCCTGGACGCCCAGCTGGAGCGCGACGCCGACCTCAACTTCTTCGAGTACACCGTGCTGGCCATGCTGTCCGAGCAGCCCACCCGGACCCTGGGCATGAGCCGGCTGGCCGCGGTGACCAGCGCCTCGCTGTCGCGGCTGTCGAACGTCGTCAAGCGCCTCGAGCGACGCGGCTACCTGCGGCGCCAGGCCGACCCCAACGACGGCCGCTGCACCCAGGCGGTCCTCTCCGACGCCGGGATGGCCAAGGTGGTGGAGACCGCACCCGGCCACGTCGCCGCGGCCCGCCAGTTCGTCATCGACGCCGTCACCCCCACCCAGCTGCGCCAGCTGCGGGCGGCCAACGACCGCATCCTGAGCCGGATCGACCCGGAGGCGACGACCAGGCCCCCCGCGGTCGACCCGGGCCGGCCGCCGCGCCCGGTCAGCGGTCGCCCGGGAAGCTGACGCCGACCTGCCGGCGGATCTCGTCCATCACCTGGAGCGTGGCGACCGACTCGCCGAGCGGGCGGACCGGGGACTCGAGCCGGCCGTCGGCGATGCAGCGGGCGGCCTCGGCAGCCTCGAAGTGGAGGGCGTCGTGGGCGACCCGGGGCTCGCCGAAGGCCAGCCGCTGGGCGCCGTCGGCCGAGGCCAGCAGCAGGTCGCCGGGCTGGTAGAAGGGGCCGGCCAGGGTCAGCGTGCCCTCGGTGCCGGCGATGGTGGCCGTGGTCGGGGTGTTGCTGAGCAGGGTGGTGTGCAGCACCGCCTGGTTGCCGCGGGGGTCGCAGAGGATGGCCGCGGCCTGGGCGTCGACCCCGGCCGGGTGGGGCTGGCCGGCGGCCAGGACCCGGGCCGGCGGCCCGAGCACCCAGGTGGCCAGCGACACCGGGTAGGTGCCGAGGTCGAGCAGGGGCCCGCCGGCCAGGTCGGGCCGGAGGATGCGGTGGTCGGCGGTGAAGTGCTCGCCGTACTCGGCCTGCACGGTGCGGACCTCGCCGAGCGCGCCGGCGTCCAGCAGCTGGCGGACGATGTCGAACTTGGGGAGGAAGAAGGTCCAGAGCGCCTCCATGCAGAACCGCCCGCGCCCGGCGGCGAGCCGGGCGATCTCGGCGGCCTGGTCGGCGTCGAGGGCGAGCGGCTTCTCCACCACGGTGTGCCTGCCGGCCTCCAGCGCCAGCGTGGCGCACGGGAGGTGGGCGGGATGTGGGGTGGCGACGTAGACGACCTCGACGTCGGGGTCGGTGACCAGCGCCTCGTAGGAGCCGTGGGCGCGGGCCAGGCCGTGGCGGCCGGCGAACGCCGCCGAGCGGCCGGCGTCGCGGGACCCGACCGCCAGGACCTGCTGGCGGGTGTGGCGCCGCAGGGACCGGACGAACCGGTCGGCGATCCATCCCGTCCCGAGCACGCCCCAGCGCAGGGCGGGCGCCGCCTCCGAGGGCGGGGTCCGGGGCGCGGGCAGGGTCCTGGGGAAGCTCGGCATGGGTGCGCTCCTGGGTGGACGAGAGACCGCCCCTGGGGGTGGGCCGGGCCGGTCAGGTGGCGGGCGGGGCGAGGTCGGGGAGCTCGACGGCGACAGTGCGGCCGCCCTCGTGCATCGAGGCGATGACCGCCTCGGCGACCGCGCCGGCGACCAGCCCGTCGTGGGCGGTGGCCAGCGGCGTCGGGCCGCCCGCGGCGACCGCGTCGACCCAGGCCTGCAGCTCCGCGCGGTAGGCGTCGGCGAACCGGGGGCGCCAGTCGGCCGGATAGCCGATGGCCCGCCGGCGGTCGGCGTCGGCGACCACGCGGGCGGGGTTGGTGAGGGCGACGGTGCCGCGGTCCCCGACGACCTCGCAGCGGATGTCGTAGCCGTAGCGGGCGTTGAGGAACACCTCGACCGTGGTCAGGACGCCGTCGGCGGTGCGCACCAGGATCAGCTGGGGGTCCTGCATGCCGGGCGCGGCCCCGGTGGAGCGGGGGGCGTGCCAGCCGACCTCGACGACCGGGGCGTCCAGCAGCCAGGGGACGGTGTCGAGCTCGTGGATGGCCGACCCGGTGACGCTGGACTCGCTGGTGGAGCCGGGGCCCGCGGCGACCCCGCGGCTGACGCAGTGGACCAGCAGGGGCGTGCCGCACGCCCCGGCCGCCAGGGCCGCCTTCATCTCCAGGTAGCCGGGGTCGAAGCGGCGCATGAACCCCACCGAGATCAGCGCCGCCTGGCCGCCGCCGACCGCCTCGGTCTCGGCCCGGACCACCCGCAGGCACTCGGGCAGGGTCGGGGCCAGCGGCTTCTCGCACATGACCGGCTTGCCGGCCCGGACGGCGGCGACGGCCAGGTCGGCGTGGGTGGCGTCGGCCGAGGCGACCACCACGGCGTCCACGGCCGGGTCGGCGATGAGCGCCAACCCGTCGTCGGTGGCCCGCGCGCCGGGCAGGGCGGCCGCCACCGCCCGGGCCCGGGCGAGGTCGAGGTCGGCCACCATGGTGACCGCGGCCCCGCTGACGTGGCGGTGCAGGGTGTTGACGTGGTCCGCGCCCATGACCCCGGTGCCGATCACGCCCACCCGGACCGTCATGAGGTGGGGACTTTCACCCAGCTCCCGGTCTCGGCGGCCCTGGCCATGGCGTCCAGGGTGGCGGCGCTGCGGACGGCGTCGGCCACGGTGGCGCCGTGCGCGGCCCCCTCGGCGATGGAGCGCAGGAAGTTGTAGGCCTCGATCACCTTCAGGTCGTCGAAGCCCATGGCGACGGCCGCGCCGGGCTGGAAGGCGGCGTAGTGACCGTGGCCGGGCCCGACGTACACGGTGCTGACCGGCTGGTCCTGGTAGGCGTCGCCCAGGCTGACGGCCAGCTCGTTCATGCGGCGGAAGTCCCAGGCCACCGCGCCCCTGGTGCCGTGGATCTCGAAGCCGTAGTTGTTCTGCTCGCCGACCGCGACGCGGCTGGCCTCCAGGACCACACGGGCGCCCGAGGCCGGGCGTGGGTGACCGAGCCCAGCTGGCCGCCCCCGACCAGCTCGCGGGCCGCGGCCACCGCCGGGGCGTTGCGGTAGTTGAACCCGACCGTGCCCTGGACCCCGCCCTGCCGGACGGCGTCGGCGACCGCCCCGGCGTCGTCGGTGGAGAGGCCGACCGGCTTCTCGATCCAGATGTGCCTGCCGGCCCGGGCCATGGCCACGCCGATCTCGCGCGGGTCCGGGAAGTGGTGCAGCACCCGGGCGTAGGCCTGGGTGTGGGCCCGGCCCATCCACCCGAACCCGGCCACCGCCACCCCGACCGGCCGGCGCCCACCGGCCGCGCTCACGCCCGCCCCACCGTGAGGTTCCCGCCCGCACCGCGCCCGGCGACCCGCACCATCCACCTCTCGCCGTCGTGACCTGGCGAACAAGCTTAGCCAGCCTGTCCACGCGGCACGAGCCCGGCCGCCGGGCCGAGGGTCCGGGCGATCTACCGTGCCGGGCGAAGGTGTCGTCGTCGTCGGGGGGTGATCTCGACGTCGCCGCGGAGCTCCAGGGTGCGCTGTGGTGTTCGGCGAGATCCTGTCGGATAGGCTACCCGCCGCGACAGAAGGAGCGGCCATGAAGCCGATCGCGCTCGTCCCGTTGGCGCTGGCACTACTCTCGGCGGCCGCGGCCGCCCAGCCGACCGAGCTCGGCGGCAAGCTGCGCGGCGGCCAGGAGGTCGTGATCCCCGCCACCGAGACCGTCGCCGGCGACCTGTACGCCTCCGCGGGGACGGTCCGGGTCGACGGCCGGGTCGACGGCGACCTGGTGGCCAGCGGCGGCCGGGTCACCGTCGCCGGCACCGTCACCGGCGACCTGCTGGCGGCCGGGGGCAGCGTCACCGTCAGCGGGGAGGTCGGCGGCGACGCGCGGGTCGCCGGCGGCCAGGTGACCGTCCGGGGGCGGGGCCGGGTGGGCGAGGACCTGCTGGTCGGGGCCGGACAGGCGACCGTCGACCAGGGGGCCCGGGTCGGCGGTGACCTGATCTTCGGGGCCGGGCGGATGACCATGGACGGCGCCGTCGCCGGGAGCGTCCTCGGCTCGACCGGCAACTACACCCGAGGCGGCACCGTCAGCGGCAGCGAACGGGTCAGCGTCCAGGAGCGTCGGAGGGAGCCAACGGTGACCGACCGGGTGCTCGGCGGGGTGCGGCGGTACGTGAGCGTCCTGGTCGTGGGCCTGCTGCTGCTGTGGCTGCTGCCGCGACTGCTCCGTGGCGCCGCCGAGGCCGTCCGGGGGCGCCCGCTGGTCAGCTTCGGGGTCGGCATCCTGGCGGTGCTCGCGGCCGTCGTGGCCCTGGTGCTGGTGATCGCGCTCACCGTGCTGGTGGCCATCGTGCTGGGCCTGCTGGGGCTGGGGTCGCTCACCGGGGTCGCCGTGTTCGCCGGGACCCTGGCCGCCGCCCTCCTCGTGTTCGCGCTGTTGGTGGCCGTGGGCTTCGGCGCCCAGGCCGCGGTCGGGCTGGCCCTCGGCGGGCTGGTCCTGCGCGGGGACCTCCGCTCCGGCGGCCGCGCCGTCGCCGCCCTGGCCCTGGGCGTCCTGGTGGTGGTCCTGGTGTCGGTGATCCCGGTGGTCGGCGGGGCCCTGCACGCGCTCATCGTCCTGCTGGGCCTGGGCGCCCTGGTGCTGCGCCGCGGCCGCCAGCACGCCGAGCCCTACAGGGTTGTCCCGGCGTAGCCGGTGACGCCCTCAGGCGAGGGCGGGGAGGAACTCGGCCAGCTCGGCCAGGAGCCTGCCCCTGGGCCGGGCGCCGACGATCCGGGCCTGCTCGATGCCGCCGGTGAACACCAGCAGGGTGGGCAGGCTCAGGATGCCGTAGCGGCGGACCAGGCCGGGGTTCTGGTCGGCGTCGACCTTGGCCACGAGCAGCCGGCCCGCCTGCTCGGCGGCCAGGTCGTCGACGATCGGGCTCAGCCACCGGCAGGGAGGGCACCAGTCGGCCCAGAACTCGACCAGCGCCGGTGGTTGCGCCTGGAGCACCACGCGGTCGAAGGTCGCCTCGGTCACGGTGGCGACGCGCTCGCCGATCATCCGGTTGCCTCCTTGGGTGGGCCCGTGGCGGAGTCGAGCTGGCGCAGCTCCCCCGCGATCCGGTCGCGGAGCGACCGCAGCTCCCGGATCCGCGAGTCCAGCTCGGCCAGCTTGCGCCGGTAGGCGTCGATGCCGCCGGGGCAGGCCCGCCGGGCCTGGATGCCGGCGTGCAGGCAGGCCACGAACGGGCGGATCTCCTCCAGGTCGAACCCGTTGCCCAGCAGCGAGCGGATCTCCCCGACCAGCCGCAGGTGGGCCTCGTCGTAGTCGCGGTAGCCGTTCGGCTGGCGGCGGGCCGCCATGAGGCCCTGCTGCTCGTAGTAGCGGATCGAGCGGGCGCTGGTCCCCGACCGCCTGGCGAGCTCCCCGATTCGCATCTGTCCTCCTCTGGCCAGCCCACCCTAGAGCCTGACACCAGTGTGAAGGTCAAGGGCGCCGAGCGGGAGCCCGGCGGAGCCGATGGACGGCCACGGTGCCCGGGTCGGCCGCGACCTGCTCGTGCCGCCAGCCGGTGGCCTCCGCGCCGGCCAGGAACCTGGCCAGCATGGGCCGGCCCGGGTCGGCCAGCCAGACCTCGCCGTCCCGGCCGACCAGGCGCGGCAGCAGCCACAGCAGCACCGGGACGTTCCGCTGCTCGTACAGCACGTCGGCGGCCAGGACCAGGTCCCAGGGCGCCCCGGCGAGCAGGCGCTCGGGCTGATCGAAGGCGCACACGGCCCGCTGGAGGGTCACGCCGTTGCGTTCGGCGTTGAGGGCGGCGAAGGCGATCGCCTCCGGCGACCGGTCGACGACCAGAACCGCCGCCCCGGCCAGGGCGGCGGTCACCCCGACCAGGCCGAGGCCGCAGCCCAGCTCCAGCACCCGCCGGCCGGCCAGGGGCCGGGCGGCGACGGCCTGGGCCAGGGCGGTGCCGCTGGGCCACAGCTCGGCCCAGAACGGCAGGCGGTCCTCGTCCGGGTCGTCCTCGGCCAGGAGCTCGTCCAGGACGGCGTCGCCGTCGCGGGGGCGGAGCAGCCGCAGCGGGCGCCCGCCGACCAGGACGGTCTCCTCCACCACGTCCGAGGCCGCTCCCGCCGGCAGCCCGGGTGGCGCCGCGACCGGCCGGTGCGGTTGCCCGTCCATGGCCCCACGCTAGCGCACCCGGCTGCGGCACCGGGCCCCGGTCACCGGGCCGATCGCTCGGGGGGCCGGCCGCCGGGCGGCGGGAACCCGGCCTCCCGCAGGGCCCGGGCCAGCAGGCCGATCTGCTCGAGCCGGCTCGAGGCCGGGTACAGCAGGACGTCGGTCGTCCCGGCGGCCTCCAGCGCCGCCAGCTCCGCCCGGAGCCGTTGGGCGGTGGTCAGGGTGTCGGCGCGGGCGGCGGCGAAGTAGTCGTCGCCGTAGTAGTGGCGGATGTAGTCGTCGGCGACGGCGTCCGCGTCCTCGCCCAGGCTGAAGTACCGCCCGGTGGCGATCCGCGGCTGCCCCGGGCGCCCGGCCGCCGCCCACGCCTCGCGGACGCCGGCCGCGCCCTGCTGGAGCGCGGGCAGCCCGAACAGCGGGGCCACCCATCCCTGGCCCTCGGTGGCCGCCCGCCGGTAGGCCGGCGGCACCAGCCCGCCGAACAGCAGCGCCGGCCGCCCCTCGGGCAGCCGCGGGGTCGGCCCGCCCTTGCCGCGCAGCGTCCCGGCCCACACCTGGCGCATCGCGGCCATCGTGGACGCCCACGACCCGGCCTTGCCCTCCAACGGCACCTGGCTGGCGGCGTAGTCCTCGGGCCACCCGCCCAGCCCCAGGCCGGCGGTCAGGCGTCCCCCCGAGATCTGCTCGACCGAGGCCAGCTGCTTGGCGACCAGGACCGGGTGGTTGCGCCAGCCGACGCTGAGCACGGTGGTGACCAGCTCGACCCGCCGGGTCCGGGCGGCCGCGGCGGCCAGCGCGATCAGCGGGTCGAGGTTGTCGTAGACCAGGCGGTCGATCACCCCCACGGCGGCGAACCCGGCCTGTTCGCTGTCGGCGGCCCACCGCCCCAGCGTGGTCATGTCGGCCCCGGGGACGGCGGCGGGCAGTCCGATCCCGATCCTCACCGGGCTCACGTCCCCACCAGCAGGGCGATGCCGCTCAGGGTGTAGAAGACCATGGTGGTGAGCAGCAGGTACTGGGCGCGCAGGGTGTCGCGGCCCCGGAACAGGGCGATGGCGCGGTCGTGGGCGGCGACCACGCCGAGGACGTGGCCGCAGACGATGGCCCCGACCTGGATCAGGGCGATGGCCGAGGTGGACACCAGCACCAGGTTCATCTTCCAGTCGGCGGTGCCGAACAGGTCCCAGCTCCGGTCGAACGGGTCCGAGCCCAGGATGTAGCCCATCTGGCCCTGGAACAGCAGCAGGGAGAAGTAGTGGGCGACGGTGTAGCCGATCAGGATCGGGACCAGGGAGTGGACGAACTCCTGCTCCAGCCGGTCGTCCAGGCCGCCGTCGCGGCGGGCCCGGCGGTACTGGCGGGCCGCCCGGGTGGCGGCGGTGTAGGTGACGGCCACGATCCCGATGCAGGCCAGCAGCCCGGCCGTGCCGGCCAGGGTGCTGGGGGTGGGGTCGAGGTTCAGGGTCAGGTCGGTCCACCAGCGGGTGCGGCTGAGGCCGTCGAAGGCGGTCGAGCCGAGCAGGGTGCACACCACCGCGACCAGGCCCGGCTCCGGTCGCAGGCCGGCCAGGCCGGCCAGGGGGTTGCGCAGGCCCAGGCGCCCGTCGCTGCGCCGGCCGAACGGGCACAGGTGGGCGACCAGGGTCGAGTAGACCTCGAAGGCGTCACCGCGGGCGTACCAGGCCTGCCCGTAGCGGAAGGCGCCGGCCAGCTGGGCCCAGCCGTAGAGGACGAGGAACACCAGCAGGGTGTAGGGCTGGTCACGGTAGGGGTAGACCAGCTCCAGCCAGGCGAAGGCCGCCAGGCCGGCGACCGCCGGCCAGTAGCCGAGCCGGGGCGGCAGGGGGCGGGCGTGCCGCTGGTCGGGGTCGCCGGCCAGCCGGGCGAGCCCGGCCGAGATGGTCCGCAGCGGGTTGAGCAGCCGCCAGATCGGCCCCAGCAGCAGCGACGCCGGGACCAGCCCGACCCAGAACCAGACGTACAGCCAGGTCGGGGCCGGGTTGGCGCCGCTGTTGTTGGGGCCGAGGGCGGCCACGGCCACGGTGACCACGGCCATCAGCAGCCCGAGGGCCCGCAGCCCGACCCGGGTGGCCCGGGCGTCGGCGAACCGCTGCACCCATCCGGGCAGCGGCCGCCCGTCGCGGGCGGCCGCCCCCTCCAGCCTCGGGCTGCGCCAGAACACCCCGAGCACGGTGAAGGAGACGAGCAGGGCCGCGGCCGCGCCGTACTGGGCCAGCCACAGGGGGACGGGCAGGTCGCTGCGACCCCCCAGGCCGTGGGCCAGGATCCGGCCCGGCGTCATTGGACCTGGAGCTCGAACAGCTGGAGCTTGGCCTGCTCGAGCTCGACCTCGAACACGCCGGGGGCGTCGGCGGTGAAGTCGATGACCGCCGGCCTGCCCGGGGCCACGTCGGCGCTGAGGTCGTAGCCGTGCAGGTGGACCTCTTCGGCACGGTCGGCCTGGACCCGGATGCGGACCTTCTGGCCGCGGTCGATCCTGACCCGCCGGCTGGCCGTCTCCACCTTGTCGCCGGTCACTGTGGCCTCGATGAGCACCCCGGAGAACCCGGCGGTGGTGGTCGTGGCCTCGGAGCTCGCAGAGGCCCCGGCGGTGGTCGAGGTGGCGGCGGTGGCGGCCACGGTGGTCGCGGCCGCTCCCTGGTCGCCGTCGTCCCCACCGCAGCCGGCGAGCAGGCCGCCGGCCACCACCCCCACCACAAGCCAGCGCGCGCGGGTCAACCGGGTCTCCTTTGTCGTCGGCGGTGACACCTCGGTGGACAAAGGGTATCGGTCAGGGACGAACCTCGCGGAGCGCCGGGACCGCGGCGGCGAGCGTGGACAGCGCCTCGGCCGTCCATGGACGGGAGGCGATGACGACCATATGCTCGATCCCGAGCTCGGCCGCGGCCTCACTGCGGCGGACGAACGCCTCGGTGGGCTCGCCGACCTCCAGGCGGGTGCTGAGGGTCTTCTCGACCGCCTCGTAGGGGCGGCCGACCTCCTGGCAGTGGCGGGCCAGGACCGCCAGCTTGCGCCGGACGGTGGCGCCGCCGTCGGGGATGTCGAACAGGTTGCAGGCGTCCGCGTACCGGGCCACCAGGCGCAGGGTCTTCCGCTCGCCGGCGCCGCCGATCAGGATCGGCGGACGGGCGTGGCCGACCGGGCCGGGGCTGTCCTGGGGCCGTCCCAGCCGGTAGTGCCGCCCCTGGAACGGTGTCTCGTCCCCGGCCCACATGCGGCCGGCGATCTGGAGGGTCTCCTCGAGCCGTTCGAAGCGCTCGGCGGCCGGCGGGAACGGCAGGCCCGTGGCCGCCGCCTCGTCGGCTTCGTGGCCGGCCCCGATGCCCAGCCAGGCCCGGCCGCCGGACAGCACGTCCAGGGTGGTGACGGCCTTCACCAGCAGGGCCGGCGGCCGGAAGGTGACGCCGGTGACCATGGTGCCGAGCCGGACCCGCTCGGTCCGGGCGGCCAGGAACCCCAGGGTGGTGTAGGCCTCCAGCATCTCGGTGTCGTCGGGCGGCACCGTCGGGTCGGCCTGGATGAGGTGGTCGGCCACCCACACCGTGTCCAGGCCGGCCCGGTCGGCGGCCTCGACGACCCGGCCCAGGTTGGGCGCCAGGCCGTCGGGCCAGGAGTAGTTGGTCAGGCTGATGCTGACGCGCATCTCCGCTCAGGCTCCGCCCGCCGGAGGGCCCTGGAGCGGCCCGATGTGGACGCTGGCCACCAGCCAGCGGTCGGCGGGGCGGACGACGGTCAGGGTGAGCCGGAACCGCCCGGAGTTGTCGCCGCCGCGGAAGGAGGTCTCCTGGTTGTCGACGCCGACCACCACCGCGGCCCCGCCGTGGTCGTGCACCTGCGGGTCCTCCACCTTGAAGGTGCGGTTCTCCAGGCCGTTGCCGAAGCGCTCCAGCCACTGCTGGCGGGTGAGGACGAAGCCCAGCGGGCCCACGCCGACGAAGTCGTCGGCCAGCAGGCCGTCGAGACGGCCGGGGTCGTTCTCCTGCTCGGCCGCGGCCCAGCGGTCCACCAGGTCGAGGATGTCGTTGCCTGCGGTCATGCCGCCTCCCTGCAGAGTCACTGATGCTGCCCTAATTCTAGGGTGGATAGATATTTGGTGCCACTCATCCACGATCCCGCTCGACCTGGGTAGGCTTCGCCCCGACCGTGCCGGACGACATGGAGGGATGACCGCTGGAGGACGGGCGGATGGTGCTGCGCAACGCCGCCGTGCTCGACCCCGAGGCCGGGTCGCTGGCCGAGGGGCAGGCGGTGGTCGTGGAGGACGGGACGGTGGTGGAGGTCGGGGCGACCGGGGCCGTCCGGGCCGGGGAGGCCACCACGGTCGACGTGGGCGGCAGGACGGTCATGCCGGGGCTGATCGACGCCCACGTGCACGTGAACGCGGCCACCGCCGACCTGGGGGCGCTGGAGGAGTGGTCGCCCGCCTACGTCACGGCCAGGGCGGCCGGGATCCTGCGGGGGATGCTGGACCGGGGGTTCACAACCGTGCGGGACGTGGCCGGGGCCGACCACGGGATCGCCGCCGCCGTGTCCGAGGGGCTGCTGCCCGGCCCGCGGGTGGTCTTCGGCGGCAAGGCGCTGTCCCAGACCGGCGGGCACGGCGACGCCCGCGGGCCCGGCCGGGCCATGCTCGACCAGCATCCATGCTGCCCGGGCCTCACCGTGGTCGCCGACGGCGTCGCCGAGGTGCGCCGGGCGGCCAGGGAGCAGCTGCGGCGCGGGGCCCACCACGTCAAGGTGATGCTGTCGGGTGGGGTCGCCTCCCCCACCGACCGGATCGACTCCACCCAGTACTCGATGGAGGAGCTGCGGGCGGTGGTGGAGGAGGCGCGGGCGGCCAACCGGTACGTCACCGGCCACGCCTACACCGCCGCCGCGGTCAACCGGGGCCTGGAGGCCGGGGTCGCCTGCATCGAGCACGGCAACCTGATGGACGGCTCCTCGGTCGAGCTGTTCCGGCGGACCGGCGCCTACTACGTGCCCACCCTGGCCACCTACGCCGCCCTGGCCGCCGAGGGACTGGAGCACGGCATGCCCGCCGACCAGCACGCCAAGGTGTTCGAGGTGCTGGACGCCGGCCTGGGCGCCCTGGAGCTGGCCCACCGGGCCGGGCTGCCCATCGTCTACGGCACCGACCTGCTCGGCGGGATGCACCGGCGCCAGCTCAGCGAGCTCACCCTCCGCGCCCAGGTCCAGCCGGCCGCCGACATCCTCCGCTCGGCGACCACGGTGGCCGCCCGCCTGCTGCGCCTCGAGGGCCGGGTCGGGGTGGTCGCCCCCGGCGCCTCGGCCGACCTGCTGGTGGTCGACGGCAACCCCCTGGAGCGCCTGGAGGTGCTGACCGACCCCGCCCGCCACCTGCGCCTGGTCATGCAGGCGGGCCGGGTCCACCGCAACGACCTGTAGGGGTCGGGCGCGCCTCACCCTCGACCCCGGCTGGTGGCGCGCCTCACCCTCGACCCCGGGTGGTGGGGCCCCTTCCGGGAGGGTAGCCCACCGCGGCGGTGGAGGTGCGGGGCCATCCACAGCCCCGCAGGCGGTGGAGGTGCCGGGCTGTCCACAGCCCCCGCTCAGTCGAACAGGGACGGCTGGGCGTCCTGGCCGCGGCCCGAGGCGGCCCAGCGGGCGGCGTGGAGGTCGACGGCGGTGCCGGAGGGAGCCAGGGGGGTGCCCTCGTCGCGGAGGAGGGCGAGCTGGCGGTCGAGCAGGTGGGGCGGGGGCGTGCCGTCGGCCCGCAGGACCCGCCACCAGGGGACGTCGTGCTGCTCGCCGTGGCGGAGCAGGACCTGGCCGACGTCGCGGGCGGTGGCCTCGGTCTCGGCCAGGGCGGCCACGTCGCCGTAGGTCAGCACCCGGCCCGAGGGGATCCGCCTGATCACGGCCAGCACCTTGGCCGCCATCTCGTCCACTAGCCGCCGCCCTTGGCCGCCCGCTTGGCCGCCTGCTTGAAGGCCCGCACCTCGGCCAGGGTCTCGGGGTCGATCACGTCGGCGGCCGACCGGCGGGACCCGTCCTCGCCGTAGGGGCCGGCCACCTCCCGCCAGCCCTCGGGCCGGACCCCGAGCTGCTTGCCCAGCAGGGCGACGAAGATCCGCGCCTTCTGCTCGCCGAAGCCGGGCAGGGCGCGCAGGCGGGCCAGCAGCTCCCTGGCGGTGCCGGCGGTCTGCCAGAGCGCGGCCGCGTCCCCGCCGTACTGGTCCACGACCACGCGGCACAGCGCCTGGACCCGCTCGGCCATGGCCGCCGGGTAGCGGTGCAGGGCCGGCGGGCCGGCCATGAGCTTCACGAACGCCTCCGGGTCCCAGCCGGCGATCTCGGCGGCGTCCAGCGAGGTCCGCTCCATCCGCTGGGCCAGCCGCCAGGGCGCCCGGAACGCCCACTCGAGCGGGAACTGCTGGTCGAGCAGCATGCCCATGAGCAGGGCGAGCGGGTTGCCGGTGAGCAGCGCGTCGGCGTCCGGGTCCTGGGCGAGCCGAAGGGTCGGTGGTGCCACGTCGTCCTCCCGGTGAGGTCCTCCGCCGCCCAGGAGGTTACCGCACGGCCTCGCCGACCTGGCGGTCCTGGCGGGGCAGGGCGGTGGGGCGGTTGTCGCGGACCCAGGCGTCGATCTGGGCCCACCACTCGTACAGCCAGTCGACCTGGGCGTCGTGGCCGGCGGGGACCTGGGCGGCGGGCACCCGCCACCAGCGGGCCTTGAGGACCTGCTCCATGGGCAGGGCCCGCCAGACGTCGCCGAGGGTGATGACGTGCTCCAGGCCGGTGTGGGCGACGAAGATGACGTCGGCGGTGGGGGCGGCCGCGATCGCGGCCAGGGCCCCACCCGGCTTGGGCGGCAGCAGGTACTCCATGGCCCTGGCCTTGGCCGCCTCCTCGGCCAGGCGGCGCTCCTCCAGCAACCGGATGGCCCGCAGCCGCCGCCGCGGGGTGAAGTTGCCGCCCTCGGGGAAGATCACCAGCGCCCCGGTCGGGCCCAGGCCGGAGGCCAGCCGCTCGATCTCCTTGATGACCAGGGTGCCCGGGTTCCTCCGGGGTGGGACGAAGGCGTTGGGCAGGCGGTTGATGACCACGTCCAGGCCGGGGTCGAACTGGAGGGCGGCCTTCATGACGATCCTGGGCTTGCGCTGGTAGCGGCTGAGCAGGTGGTGGACGAGCAGGAACGAGTCGCCGGGGCCGGCGTGGCGGCTGAGCACGATCACCGGGCGGGTCAGGCGGGCCCTGGCCTCCTCGGGGGTGAGCTCGGGCTCCTCGATCTCGATGCGCACCCGGAAGGCGTGGGTGGCCACGTCGAACAGGGTCCGCAGGAACCAGCGCATCAGGGCGTAGTGGCGCTCCTGGAACTCCTCGGTGCTCAGCCGGCCGCCGAAGCCGCTGGCCACCCAGAGGGCCAGGCAGGCGAACAGGGCCACCGACTCCATGGCCAGCCAGACGAGCGCGAACCACAGCAGCCGCAGGGCCCGCCAGCGGCCCGGCAGCAGGGGCGAGGCGGCCGCGGCCAGGATGACCAGGAAGGGCAGCCCGAGCAGCAGGGCGAGGGTGATCACCAGCAGCAGCGGGGCCAGGATCAGCCGGCGCACGATCCGCGGCGGCAGCACCGGCCCTCACCCGGTCCCGGCCGCCCGGGGGCCGAGGCTCGAGGCCCCCGGGCCCCCGTCACGGGCCCCGGCCAGGTAGGCGGCCGAGGCCTCATAGGCCCGCCTGATGTGCTCGTCGACCCGGGAGGTGTCGCGGTAGCGCAGCTGGGACAGGTCCACCCCGGGCGGGGCGTCGGCCCCGGCGGGCAGGACGTGGACCGTCACCCCGGCCGGGATCGCGGCCATGTCCTCGGTGAACCGGTAGCGGCGGGCGATCTCGAAGGCCACCAGCCCGACCTCCCAGGGCCGGGTCGGCACCTGCAGGGGCCGCTCGATGCGGCCGACGTGGAGCACGTAGATGGTCCTGGCCCCGAGCTCCAGGGCGCGGCCCACGGGGATGCTGTGGACCAGGCCGCCGTCGAAGAAGTGCTCGTCGCCCACCCGCACCGGCGGCAGCAGCCCGGGCACGGCCGCCGAGGCCAGCACCGCCGGGACGATCGGCCCGTCGACGAACCAGTGGGCGGCGGCCCGCTCGATGCTGGCGGCCACGCACTGGAAGGGCAGGGCCAGCTCCTCGATCCGCCCCACCGGCAGGTCCTCCAGCAGCTGGCGCAGGGGACCGTTGGGGTGCAGGTGGGTGCCGGAACGGGCCAGGGTCCGGACCCGCCCGAACAGCGAGCCGCCGAACGCCTCGGCCGCCGCCCCCTCGCGCCACACCGCCGCCAGCTCGGGCACGGCCGCCCCCGGGTCCTGGTGAGCGGCCACGAACACCCCGTTCAGCGCCCCCACCGAGGTCCCGAGCACCAGGTCGGGCTTGACCCCGGCCTCGGCCAGCGCCTGGAGCATCCCCACCTCATGGGCCCCCAGCACCCCCCCACCCCCGAGCACGAAGGCGACCCCGCCCGCCCGGCCCTTGTCCCCTGCCACCGTCCCTCCCTCCATCGGCCGATGATCCCACGGCGGCCCGGCCGGCAGCACGCATGGGTCCTCACCGCCGAACGACGAAGGGCTAGGATGCTGGTGCATGGCGGTCTCGGGAAGGTGGTGACTCGTGCGGCGGTATCTGGTGGTTGCCAACCAGACGCTCGGGGGGGAGGAGCTCTGGGCCGCGATCCGGGAGCGGATGGCGGGTGGGGACTGCCATTTCCATCTGCTGGTGCCGGCGACGCCGGCGGGGCAGCTGGACCCGGGGGCCACGGCCGCCGCGGTCGAGGCGGGGCAGGGCGAGGAGCCGGGGCCCGAGGGGCTGGACCGCAGGACGGCCAGGCAGCTGCTGGAGGACGAGCTGGACGACGCCGACCCTCGGGACTCGGGTGAGGATCTGGGCCGCCGCCTGGCCAGGGACCGGCTGCGCCACCAGCTGGACGGGATGCGCGAGCTGGGGGCCAGCGTCAGCGGCGAGATCGGGGTGGCCGACCCGGTCGACGCGGTCAGGGTGGTCCTGCACCGCTGGGAGTTCGACGAGGTGATCGTGTCCACCCTGCCGGGGCGGCGCTCGCGCTGGCTGGCCGCCGACCTCCCGACCAAGATCCGCCGTGGCTTCAAGCTGTCGGTGACCCAGATCACCGGGATGCCCACGGCCACGCGCTGAACCACGACCAGGAGAGAACCGCATGGCAACCAGGACGGTCAACGGGGACCGGGCCAGGATCGGCGCCCGCACGCTGCGCAGGGACCGGTGGTGGGTGCAGCCGCTGGTCACGGTCACGGTGCTGGCCGGCTTCGTGGTCTACGGCACCTGGGTCGCCTTCGCCAACCGCGACTACTTCGCCGACCCGTACCTCTCGCCCTTCTACTCGCCGTGCCTGGCCAAGAGCTGCGAGGAGCCGACCTGGGCGATCATCGGCAGCTGGTGGCCGCTGTCTCCCGCACTCTTGGTCCTGCCGTTCCCGCTCGGGTTCCGGCTGACCTGCTACTACTACCGCAAGGCCTACTACCGGTCGTTCTGGTGGGCCCCGCCGGCCTGCGCCGTCCCCGACGCCCGGCCCCGCTACACCGGCGAGACCCGCTTCCCCCTGATCCTCCAGAACATCCACCGCTACTTCTTCTACCTGGCCCTGCCCCTGCCGATCATCCTGGGCTGGGACGCGCTGCGCGCCTTCCACTTCCCCGACGGGTGGGGCATCGGCCTGGGCACGGTCATCCTGCTCGTCAACGCCGTCTTCCTGGCCCTCTATACCCTCTCCTGCCACTCCTGCCGGCACCTCTGCGGAGGCATGCTCAACAGCTTCTCCAGGCACCCGGCCCGGTTCTGGATGTGGCGCCGGGTGTC
>Ga0081538_10001242_pt1 | contig 26714 bp, 16 predicted proteins | sample TabmetS5T2R1_FD_71022 | JGI IMG/M metagenome (GOLD analysis project Ga0081538, IMG submission 71022) | Tabebuia heterophylla rhizosphere microbial communities from the University of Puerto Rico - S5T2R1 | ecosystem: Host-associated > Plants > Roots > Rhizosphere ...
ACCACACGTATTTTCTCCTCTTATACCAATGCAGGATAGGAGATTTTTTGATTTTTTTGGTAATATATGGTATCGCTTTAGTAATGAACCCCTAAAAAGGAGTTTAGAGAGATTTGCAAAGTTTCCTATAGCAACATCTCACGAAGAGAATCAGCCTAGACTACTATTGCTGACGGCTGACGTTGCCGATGGCGTACCTGTAACATTTGACAGCTATCCAAAAGAAGATGGATCTAGGAAATCAGAATACGGAAGATATATTGAACAAGATGGAAAGGAAATAGGTTTTGAACATGTTATAAGATACGACGAGGGAATAACTGTAGATCATGTTCTGGCATCTGGGTCCTATCCTATTAATTTCGATTTTGCATTATTGCCGGTTGAGACCTATTATTCTTCTGATCCAGGTGCGATTGATAATGATAGCGTCCCAGGGGTGAAGAGCGCAAACGGTGGTAGTAGTGTTAGCAGCGGCGCTGGTGGTTCTTACTCTTCTTCTACTTCTTCTGGTCCTGACTTTAATGGACAATACAGAAAGGAGATACGACGCTTTTGGGATGGCGGAATGTTGACTAATACTCCATTAAGCCAGCTGATCTTATATCACAGACGTTATTGGTATAAGGGCAGAGGAATAAAAGACAAGGTCCCTACTCTTGCTATTGCTGTGATAAATGTTCATTCTACAAGGCAAGCTGAAATCCCCACCGATCATGATGGTGTGGTCAGCAGACATGATGATATCACTTACTCTGATCGGAGTCATAGAGAGCAAGAAGTATTATTGCTAGTATCTGAATATATAAACTTGGTAAAAGATTTAATAAAGATTGCAAAAGATAACGGTGTTAAAGAGAAACTCATTACTGACCTGTTAAACAAAAGAATAAAGTATCGTGGCATAGCCTTTAGGTCTAGACTAAATAAGGAAATTGTAGAAGGGGCATTTGACATAGAAGATGTGTATAGGGTAGAAAGAACAAGTGATGAAAATACTATTTCGGCGAAAATATATGATTTTTCAATTGGGACAGTCCAAGAGTTACTAAAAAGTGGTTATGAAGATGGCATGAGATTCTTTAACGCCTGGAGAAGTAGGAAAGAATAATAACATTATTATCACATACTCATACACACACTCTGGTAAATATTCGTAAGTATAGGTCTATTTCTGGTTAGCAAAATCGAACTCCCTTTCAGAAAGTATATATTAACACCTACCTCCTCTTGAAAAAATATTCGTAGGAATTGGGAGCACCAGTATGACACCGACCGCATAACCAGTTTGGAAACACTTGCTCAATACATGGAGCGCAAAAGTAAAGAATGGTATATGCATATTCAGGTTAGCTCAGCCTCCTGACGATGCTGGCGCATCAGCTCAGTTAGTTTCCTCTTGCTCTTTCTTGGGCTGGCTCTGAGTTTTCTTCTACAAATCGCCCAAAATGGGCTCGATGTTTGATACTGGTCTCTTCTTAGCCACATGTTGCAGGTCGAGCAGAATCTACCGCCCTTCTGATATTGATACGCCCGCAAGTCCTTTCTCTTCCATAGGGACTCAGGCGTTCTACAAAAAGCAAAATAAGAAGAAGGAAGGGGGATGATGGATATGGGCGGCGCCTCATCATTTAACCCATCCACCTCTTTCGACCCAAAATGCCAATCCCCTGTTAGTTGCCAAGCTTGGACTCTGTCTTTGGTAAGCCTGTTTGGCTCTTTATATTATTGACTGCATTGTCAAAGACTTTTGCTTGTCTTTCTCCTCTCCTATGAAGTAGCGGCCTAGCTTGATAGCTGGAATGGCAAAAGCCCCAGACCCTAGGAATGGGTCTACCACAAGCGAGTCCTTGCTTACAGTTAAGTTCTTTATCACATACTCCGCTTCTTTCGGACTCGGCCCAAAGGTGGTTGGTTTTGTCAGGCTCTTCAGAATTGATAAAGTCATTTATATCATATAGTTTGTAAGCCTCTTGTTACCCTAACAAACAGCATCATGGGCTCCCAGTTCACCCTAATACCCAGTCTATGATAGGTTTGCTAAGAATCGCTTGCCTTTGGCTGTAATGTAGTTATAGACTTGTGGGAAATGGCCTTCTGATAATATAATAATGAGTAAAATAGAAGCTGGCTGCAAGAGGAGGGGAAGTTAACATAGAAAAAAAGGCCAAGAAGTCAGCGATAGTATGGTCAATCATTATTTTTGCTGCATCTCTTACCGTTATTTTGGTATTAACTACTCAGGTACTAAACGATGTTATTCCAGAATCATATCTAATATATGTTCAAGCAGCCGAGGTGGCTGTGGTTGGCTTCTTTGCAATCCAAACAATCAGCAAGATCTCATATCGTTTAACGATTTCATATTCTGTGCAGACGGCCAAAGCTATTAGAAGTTTCATCAGGGTCACTGGTGCAATAATTGTAATTGCCGTTGTAATTTCCTATCTGACTCAAGATCCTGTAATAGCAGCGTCAATTAGTACTGTATCTGGGCTTGTAATTGGTTTTGCTGCTCAAAATTTGATTGGTAACATGATTGCAGGGATATATCTAGCAATGACACGACCATTTAGAATTGGTGATAGAATCAAAGTGTTCACTGGGGAGGGAAGTGTTAGTGATATTGGGCTTCTTTATACTCGACTTTTGCTCGATAATGGAGATGAAATGTTAGTATCTAATTCGTCAATGGTGACCGCCAATATAACATTGAGGAAAAATGTAAAAGAAAATGTAAAAGAAAATGTAAAAGAAAATGTAAAAGAAAATGTAAAAGAAAATGAAAATCAAGAACAAAAATGAAAAGGCTTGATTTAAGACATTATTGTTGGTGTTTCTGCCGCCGTCATTTTTTCTCTCATGCTCCTACCTTTCTTCATCCTACTACTCCTTCCCTACCAACTTTCAAGACTTCATAGAGGTCAGTACAATTTTTTACCAACGTTGTCCGCTTCATAGGCTTTGATCTTCTTCGTGTTTTTGTGCTTTATGTGATATTCGATAGACTCCTGATAGATATTTTTGAAATCACAGTAAGGACACTTTCGCAAGTTAAACATCGCCTTCCCTGTTTTGAACACAAAAAATTAACTAGCTAACTAATTCCTCTTTCCTGTTCCATTTGCTTCCTGCGACGTTCAAGCTCTCTGCTCATGCAGGAGGGGCATACCACAATAGTCTCCTTGCTATGTATGAACCCTGCTTGGAAAGTTTGCCAGCATACACAAAACAGTAAAATGATTTAGCTGTCTATATCACGCCACTATGTGATTGGAAGAACAAGAAAAAAAGTGTTGTAACCGCACTATTTGAGACACATTCATGATCCAAAGCAATAAAACAAATCTTCTAGATGCCTGACAATTCAGGAAATACTTAAAAATCTACTGAGAGATATAATATACACTAGTTTGAGATCAATAGCAGTAGTATTTTTATTCATTTTTGGAATCATTTTTACTGGTATTCATGGAGGAAGAGGTGCGCCTCTACCGCCTCCTGAAGAATTACAGACTACTTCGACTGTTCCACTGGAACATCTCTCATTATCTCCAGGTGATTTCATTATACTGGCAGACTCGACACCAGTTCCAATTGAATCAGCCCATGTAAGTATGAATGTACCATGTCAGATAGCAGCAATAGGGGGTAACAACATTACAACGAGTACTACTACTAATTCCACTCAAGAACCTTCTTCAGATATCAAGATAATGGCAGGGGTAGCACCCGATCTAGAACCTGCTATCCCGGAATATATAGCAGGTTTATCACGACCAGAAATTAGCAAATGTACATATCATGTACAGATACCACAAGTTGTAGACCAGCAAGTAACAGATATATTAATTATGAACAGTGGTAACCAAACAGTGAATTTCACCAGTGGCAATTTTGTAACTATTTCGACATCTACAGGCGTCGTCCTTTGACTTAGGAAGAGAATCTTTCTGTAGAACCAATTTATTGAAATTAGCTTGCTAATTCCTGAATATGTTATAAAATCTATATGGGATAACTCCCGAAAGAGGGTGTGTGTGGGTATGTGTGTACGTATAAAATAACCAAGCTTCGACAAAAGGTAAATGGTTTAAGTCTTAAACTGGATAAACTGAGTCATTTAACACCAGAGTTTTTAGAACCAGCTTGAAAATCCATTAATTTGACTTCGTTGATTTATGCTTCATTCTTCAATCATTTTCATATTATCTAAATGTAATTTTTCTGCTGTTGCGCATAAATAAATTAGCCCAGCGCTTTTTGTGTGTATTTCGAAGATTGCACCATAATCACATAGCTTTCGTATATCCTTGAACAATATATATGACCATCAAAAACACTTCCTCAGCTTATTCTATAGGAGAGACGAGACATGTTCGACAAAGTCTTAGAAGAGCCACGACTATGCCAACCTCAAAACAAATAGAGATTTGGTAGCTTTAAACGCTTTAATCACTGAGCCAATACAGACAGGTCAGTTAGAGTCCATGCCTCCTTGATTTTGTCTCCCTCAAAATGAAGGATTTCAACTCCGTGAGACTCAAACTTCTTATGAGTGGCAGCAAAGTCGGCAAAGTCCTTTTCATGTGTAGCTTTTAAGGTCCACCTAATGGCAACCTTGTTTCCTTCTCCAAATTCATCTTCTATTGTGATCTTCATATCTGGAAATGCGGAGAGATCTTCAGCCACCCACTTTTTGAAATCCTCCAGACCCTTAACCTCTTCAGCCATCCCATGGTAAGCTACATCAGGTGTAAGGAAGTTCTTTGCCGCCTCTGTTTTCCGCTCATTAAATATTTGTTCAACAAAGCTTCGAGCTACTGTCTTGTATTTTGTCTCGGACATATGTGTCATATAAGGATCATATGTGACCATTAAGGGTTACTACTCATTTATCGAAATTTTGGTAAAGATACGGAAAAGTAACACGCAGAGAGGATTGTCATTGTGCACGAGTCCGTGACTTCATACAGTTAAACATTACGATACGAAGGCGGCATATAAAAGACTCTAACAAGACGACCCCTCATATTTGTCTTAGAAGCAAAATCATATCTTGCTGCTCGGGTCAATCAAAGATCGCCTGCCATATCAGAATTCCTACGATTGCGGCCACTATCACTCCTATGACTCCTATGATTATGAGCATGTTCGCGCCTCTATTGCTTCTCCTCACATTCTTTGGCTATATCTACTCAATATTTAAAGATGATTCCCAGATGTAAATGGATGATAAACGAATAGAGTTTTCCAGATCATGTGTTACCATCTTACGTAAGATAGAAAATGTTTTGTAGTTCTAGCTTTATCGCTGAGTTATAACAGCTCGATATGGTGCGTAATATTTATAATTTTGAGATGACTGCGGAAATCAGATTATCGAATAATGAAAATCACATCCAAGTTTAGCGATTCTGAAAATAGAGTGTATCTAGACAAAATTTCCAAGTCAGTAAGAGACCTAAACTCTACTGCCAGTGACACTCTACCTTTCGTACAGCAGATGGTATCATTAAGTGTGTTGTTAAACAGCTATGACCGAAATTTCAGTAATCATTCATTTCCAGCCATTGATGAAAATGCACAGGATCCTACCTACTTTATAGCTGCCTACTTTGATACCAAAAATATAGCCGAGGCATTATTGGTATATAGAATAGTAAGATCATTAACTAGATACATTCTTCTCTCAGATAGATTCTATGAGACTGGAAATGGTAGATGCGCTTTGCTCGCAAAACAAGTGCATAAATCAGTAAATGAAGAACTTCTTCTAAAATCCTCCAAAGGTAACGCGGAACATCTCATACATTCTATAGATTATTCATTAGAGCAATTTTCGGCATTTTGGAAATTCGAGCAATTTATAAAACGTCGTATACTTGAAAATCGTACTTTCTCCTATACCGAAATTAGACAATTTAATCTATCAAAATCATCAGATGCCCCACTAGTCTACGCAAAGGTTTTGGATGCGAAGCTTCCAAGCTTTAATGAAAATGTCGCTTTAGTTCTTCATTACAATCAGGCGCTCCTTGACATACAAGATGACTGGGAGGACATTGAGGATGACATTCAGGAAGATATGCCAAACATCTTCGTTATGGCTGCTGTTGATACCATTCCATACAACAGAATAAAAAAATCCAGACAGGAAATAATTAGAGAGGTTGTATTGACTGCAACCAACTCGTCGGAAGGACCTGTTAGCAGGTTAGTAAATGAGCTTCACGCCTCAAGCAAGAGTATTTCTATTCCTGAAAACTTCGCCTTCCTAAAATCCCTATCAGATCGTTACGCTGATACATTGAAAAGAAAGATATTATTATCTTCTTCTCCAGCGAATTCTTGATAAATATATTGCTGATCGATATGATGCTGGGTTGTTGCCAATAATTCCCGTAACCAACGCAAGTTATAGGGCCTCACAATGCTAAGTATAGAACGGTGACATCATAGGTAGTATATGAGCTATAGATTTGCTCAAACAGGACATTATTATTATTATTATTGTATCGTCAGTCCGTTCAAACAGAGGTTCTCTTCTTATTTTGTTGTTGCTCTTGCTAGTGGCAACTTGGACACAATGTCTGTGCTCAGACCTCCTTCTTTCTTTCCTTCCTTCTTTTTTCTTTCCTCCTTCTAAGCTATATTATTATATTATTTGTTCGCAGGCATTCCCATTGACAACGCTCTTCGTCTCATGATCCACATAAATGCTAACATAACTAATGAGCAAACGGCACCAATTAAAAATATTATAGTAAATGCCATGTCGTTTGGAACAGTGGTTGTAGTCGTACCTGCATCAGTTGCAGTCGTAACTTCTGATGTATATAGACTGAGAAATACTCCTGCAATAACTGGACCTATTGCGCCTCCTATAATTCGCATGGTGCTGTAAGTAGCTGAAACTACAGCGGTGGATTCACGCGGTGTGAAGAATATAATCACATTTGCTGATAATGTTACAAATGCTCCACCAACAGCGAACAATACCAATGAGCCTGCTACCTGTGCGTTAGATGAATGAAGGAATGTGAGAATAAGAATACCTACAGTTAAGATGATGGAACCGGGAAGAATGAATTTCAGGTTTCCATATTTCGTAGCTAGAATTCCAGCGATAATTCCCAATACTACAAAGACCAACGCTTGCGGAAGCTGCAAGAGTCCAACTCCTAGGACACTTAATCCTAAACCATAAGGTTCTGGCGTTTGACCAAGTGTTGGGATAGTGGAAAAAATGATATACTGAACTATGCCAAGGAGAAGGTAGATAACATTTCCGACTCTAATGATCCTGTGAAATGCCAGTTTCAAGTCAACGAGCGGAATTTTGCTTCTATTTTCAATGACAAAAAACGCCACAATTGATACGATTCCTATAGCCAAGAAAATCCAAAATAATCCAATTGACTCGTCTGTCCCCCCACCAAGAAAAGTGATACTTAACATGAACGTACTTATGGTTAGTATGAGAGTTATTAGACCAGGTATATCTATTATTTTGCTAAAAGACTTGGGACTGGTATCTTTAGCAACTTTTTCCTCAACGATTTTGGGAATAAATTTCCAAAGCAAGAATAAAAACAATAAGGCAAAGGGTATAGCACTGAAAAATACACCCTCCCACCCGGCAAAATAGACTACTACAGCACCAAGCACTAAACCTACGGCACTACCTCCTTGATACATAGATAAAATTATTCCCTGAGCATATGGAAACCTCGCGGGAGGAAAGAGATCTCTTGCAATTCTAACGCTGACAGGAACAAGAGCTACTGCTACACCTTGAAGGATTCTAAGACCTATTAATGTGTAAAACTCCTGTGCGAAGGGGGCAAATATTACTCCGACAACGTAGCAAATAAATACTACAAGCAACATTTTTTTGGCGCCATAAATATCCGCCAGTCTACCTATGATTATGGTGACTGCGGCGCCGGAGACTAAATATGCTGTAAGTACCCAAGTAACAAGTGAATAGTCTACACCAAAATCCTCAGCCATAATAGGCAATGCTGGTGATAGTGAGGTGTGAACATATAGCACAAGAATTATACTTATGCCCATAATCCAGAGGCTGCGGTTGGCGCCCTTTGGTGTTTTCAAATCTTGAGGACTCATACCTTCATTTTCTGGATTTGACAATATCTCTGATGTGTAGCCAGTGGATAGATATAAAAATATATGTATATGTCAACTTTTATGCAATAGATGGTCAACTGAACACTCTACTGCATTGACTGGAAGACACATTACTATTCAAAACCCGTCCAAGTTTGAGAACACCCTTGGAAAGGTTTGGGTAGAATATCATTATTATCATCATAATTATCATCATCAGAGAAATTGCCATTAAAAGCATCAAAAATGAAATAAAGAATAAAAGCTACCTTGAGCAACAAAAAGGCCTACAATCTTTGCAAGAGCAAGGACTTAGCAACTACATTACTTTTGCAACAGCGTTTACCATTGTTATCTTTTTGCGGGTTGTAGTAAAAAGTTGTAGATTTGCTGATTATAACGCAAAAGTTATATGGTTATACCCACCTTGGTTCCTAACTCCGCAAGATGGGTATGAAACCTTAATCCAGATGCGGAATTAATACTTATAACGATCTTTGAAAAAACCAAGGGAGAAACGAAAATGATGGGGTCCTTACATTTTAGGACTAGAGTAGAAACTTCATTGCTAAAGTTGAAATCAAGTTCCAATTTAGGAGCGAGGATAGAGGCTCAAGGATCCGCCAAAAGATTTTCTAACTCTGCCACACCAACAAACAAGCGTTTGTCTACAAGCAGCACCCCAGTAAACGCAACTCTTAGTAGTCATCAGTGTAATCATAACTGTTAGAGTGATTGACGTACAATGACGGTATACATTCTGCGAAAGATGCTCAATCATCTTGCGGTCTTGATATTTGTCAATACTGTTTACGTCTCACTTCGTCGCATCGGCAAACCATCATCGCATGTAGACTATGATATTAAGCTGGTCAAACAACAGATGCAGGATGTTCTAATTTCTGCAACAGCAATAGGCCTTTCATTTGGGGCTTTAGCTTTTTTGCTAGTGCTTGTGATACAATGGAACCAAAACGTTCTGGTAGTAATTGCTGCTTTTTTCATTTCTGTTGGCATGACACGACAGATTGTTTCCGCAGCGCTAGACACTGTAACAACAAATATGAATACCTTCCTGTCGTCTTGGGTATCAACCCTTCACTTGCTTGCAAAGGATAGACAGACTTCAGAATGGCGCTTGATTGAAGATCGCATAGTGGCGATATTCTTTGGGAAGAAGCTTGAGTACGATTTGCCTGATGAACTTCAGGGGGTAAAACCAAACTCTCAGCAAGTATACAAGTATTTGAATGAGCACAAGTGGGAGTTAGAGTATCAACATGATATTACGAGTGAAGATCATAGCTTCCTTGCATTTGCACAGCACGCACTCAAACAGATGAGGGATATCATGAAGGTATACGATCAACTGGCTGAAGTTCAGGAAAGAACTGAAGCAGTTAACAATGTAATCCTAATAGCAATAGGAACGCTAATTTGGTTAATCTCATAGTCCTATGTACCATTTGCGTTACTTGAGTCCGCAGAATGGATTTACTTTGGATCAGCTGGAGATATATAGGGTTCGTGCAATAATTCTAAAGTCTCTTGTGTTGGGCTTCAATGCAGCTAAGTAACTCTCATCGGGTCTCTATTACCAAACTTAAGCAATACAAATAAGGCGCAAAGAGGAAATCGAGAATCTTCTACTGTCGCACTTCTACAATAAGATTAGAGGAGAGCCTTCTTCTTGTTGTTCTTCTTCTTTCTCCTCTTCACGCATCTTTAGATCCTGACGGTAGTTCTCCTTTTTGAATATGCTCTACAGTAGTATGCCTTTGCAAATCGCCAAGGTTTTCAAACTCCTTCCCGCAAATGGAGCATTTCAATTTTGGACGACTACCGCTGGTTGAGTCGGATTTGGTTGAAGTCATTATCTTCTTCTTTTAATCTCCTCGACGGTATCACTAATAAGAATTTGAGCAGAGTAATTCATAAAAGCATAACGAACTATATTTTTATGATCTTGTCTTGACATTTGAAGAGATACCGGGAACTTGGAAACCGATTGTATCTAAGTCAAAGGCTTTCCTTGAAAAAACACAAGAGCATGCCTTGCAAGGTGTCAGTCCAGGGGGTTATTATCAAGCCATATGGGGTAGAGACGCTTCATATATCCTGCGGGACTGGTTTCTGTCCGGCAACATAGATGGCACACTAATGCATCTTGCTCAAATATGGTCTCATCAGATAACGCCAGGCAGAGAAAAGATAGTCTATGGAAGGGGCTCGCCGGAAATGAATTTTACAGCCGAAGTGGCAGACGCCGAAAAGGAAAAGGAATTTGAAGGAGCGATTCCCACTACAATATACCAAGTTGGTTTCTCTGAAATCTATGGAAAAAATCCGGACATTGATTCTACCGCCGGTATGATTTCGACAACAGCCTGGATCTTGGGCAATTGGTCACTGAGACATGGAGACATGTATGCATCCAAGGATTCACAACAAGGAAAAGTCGTAGCTTCTCAAGATTCTGCAGACTTTGTTTCCGGTCTGCTTGCAAAAATTGGAGCAACAGACCCTCTAAAGGTTACGCAGTTTGCAGTTCCTCGTATGATTAAAGCCGTTGACTACCTTTCCAAGCGTGACATCGACGGCGATGGCTTACTAGAGCAAAAGCATAACGAAGACTGGATGGATACAGCGCTTCGAGCAGGCAAGATAGTATACAGCCAGGCATGGTGGATAGTCGCTCTAAATGATCTTTCTATTCTGCTATCGAACCTAGGGCAAGATGCTGAAGCGAATAGAATGAGGCAGCTAAGAGACAAGGCGATGAGCTCCGTGGAGCAGAAAATGTGGTCCCAGAAGGATGGTTGCTACATGAATTTGCAAGAAACGCATAAGGGCGACTTACGTGAAACGCTTACCGAAGATACATCCTTTTATTTGGTAGCAATGACTGCCGACACAGAACAAAACAACTTAAGGATGTTGCAAAAAGAAGCTCTTGCCAATCAAGAGCCACCGAAACCTCTTGAATCCAGACTTGCTCGCAGAGCAGCAAGCACCCTTGAAGCCATAAAGAGCAGAATGTGGATGAAGAAATGGCCTCTGGTCACAGAAGGCTTTTTGGAAGAAACGGGCCCGTGGACACTCAAACCGTTTGAATATCACAATCAGACCTGCTGGCCTTGGATTGCAGCAGTGGAGATGCTAGCAAGAGCAAGGTTCGATAGAATTGAGGATTGCAATACCATGCTCTCTGCCTTTACGTCGCAAGCAGGGGACCCCCAACAGCTTGCATTCTACGAATGGATAGATCCTAATACAGAGCAGGGACATGGTGCATTTCCATTTAGGACAGGGATATCGACTATGAGGGTAATGGTCATAGGATTCCTTTTCAAAGTAATGAGAGAATACTCCCCTTCTTCATCATCACTACAACAATTTCTCGATGATACTAGTCGAAAAAATGTGCCTTAGAAGGAAACAGTCAAGCCTAGCTGAATTGTTGCCAGGCAATTAGTTTTATTTTTGCACTTTTATTGTTAGGGTTTTTAGTTCTTTAGTTAATGCAACGCATGTCCTAGGATCAAGCAAATTTAACTTCTGAAAGAAAGCCTCAACTCTCTCTTTGGTAGCGAGTTTCGAATAAGAAGATATATGAATGATTCAGCCCTAGGGTTAGAAAAATCTAGATAATTGGACCTGTAAGTGTTGGAGTATGAGAGATGTGGGGTATAGTAGCGTATAGTGCTCTTAGTAACTTCTACTACCGCCTGGGCAAGCATTAGTTGCAAAACAGGAACCAATGTCGACGGACATTAATTTAAGCATGTCACGCTAAAATCGAGTCTGCCATATTTTCGCATCGATGCTTTGGAGTGCACAACCTATCTCTTAGCTTGAGTTGTTAAAGGACTCGAAGTGTCGCTAGCGAGAAGAAACTGTCTAGTGTCCAATAAGTTAAATTCCTCAAAAAAGGCATTCAAAGTTTCTTCTGGCATATTGTTTAAATCTAACTCACCTTTTCTAATCTTGTCCAGAGTACCCATAGCTTTTTTAAATCGTTCTACACTCATTACCAATCCATAGTAGTCTCTTACCCTTTCTAGTGTGGTCTCATAATGACGTCGATCTCCTGATGCCGTGGCATCGGATATTAACATCACGTCATAGCCTATGTTAAATCCCTCCCTTAATGATGTCTCTACACAGATTGAAGTATCAATTCCAGCAAAAACTAGCAGGTTAACGCCTTGGCTCTGAAGCCAGACCCGTAGTTCTGTATCCTGGAAAGCAGAATCTCTTCGTTTGATAACTACTGGATCATTCTCTTTAGGCTTTAGCTCATCGATCGTAACCCCATCCCATGTGCCTCTGATACAGATCGGAACCTTAAGTCGCTCTTGTCTTGATTTTGGTAGAAAGTTATGGATTTTTGTTAACACATCAATTCCGCTAGCCTCCTTAACTGCTTCGGTGTAAAAGACATCAATTCCCATACTCCTGCAGAATTGGATGAGATCCTTCAGCGTTGGTATTATCTCCCTGTAATTGGATGTGTTCATCCCTATTTTATCATATGAACCACCTTTGCTAACAAAACCATTCTGCATGTCTACGACGATTAAAGCAGGTGTAATTTTACGCCCCGATGGAAGAGTGGCTTGAAACATTTTTATTTAATGTGAAGAACTCCGAACGATATAAGCTTAACTCTATGCCCTCCTCGCATTGGCAAAATATTTTGTAATAGCTTGATTCGCACTCATAGAGAAAGATTAAATAAACCATTGAAGTTGCAAGCGATATTCCTAGGGTAGTATTATAAAATAAAAATAATAATTGCACTATTCAACCTTTGGAACATTTCAGGAAATTTGTGCTTAATATCGCTAGCGAGAATCAGTAATGAGAATAAATAGGGGTGTCCACAAGATTAAGAGGTGAGTCTATCAGACCTGTCCGATGACAGAATGATGTTGTTTGTGTTGAAAGAAAAGGCGAAATGGTCTAGTGACCTTGAAGAAAAGAAGGCTGCAATTAAGAAGCTATCGACTCACGGAGAAGATACAATCTCAGAATTACAGGAGATTATGAATGTTACTGCTTATGAGGACATCAGGAACGCTTGTGCAGAAGCTATCAAATCAATGCAGGTGACATCATCTTCCATAGCAAAGGACAATAATAGTATGGTTAGTAGCAGTAACAGCAGCAGTAGTATTGGTGGAGCATATCAGAGGAGCAATACAGGTCTAAACATTCTATTTGATTCTGCTCGTGAATATTACGTTAAGGGAGATTATAAGAAGGCAGATATCTTTTTTGAGAGGGTTCTTGAAATTGAACCAGATCACATAGAGACACTAAATGGTAGAGGAACTTTACTACTGTATAGGCTGGCAGACTATGATAAAGCACGAAATTGTTTTGAGAAAGTCTTACAGGTAGATCCAAAAAATATAGTTGCGTTAAACAGTATAGAAATTTTAGGTAAGAAAAAAGAAGATGAGGCTAACCAGCAGAAAGAGAAACCTGCAGCAGCAACAGTAGAGGCTGCTAGCAAGAAGCAAGAGAAACCTGCAGCAGCAACAGTAGAGGCTGCTAGCAAGAAGCAAGAGAAACCTGCTGCACCATCAAGCGATAGTGGAACCGTTCCCCGTGTTGATCCAAGAAATCCTTACAATGACCCAACACTACCATACTACAATCCAGATTTAGATAAGAAAAATAAATGACGAACATATAGCTGGTGCAAACTTAACAGTTCCTTATGCTAAAGACGTTGTGAGAGAGCATTAGGACTCTCCTCCCGATAATGGCAGAGTTCTAAAGAACTGTCAAATATATTTTGTTAATTCTGTTTCTTTCTTCTAATATCAAGCCTCTTTTCGCCATTTTTCAATCTCGCCTTTTTTTGACTTTTCTGCTCTTTCTCTTACTGGTTCTTTAGTCTTTTCCGCTGCACCTGTAACACGTCCCTTTGCTGTTTCGGATGCCTTTGGAATTACTGTTGCTTGGTCTGTTGTTCTTCTTCTTCTTTTCTTGGCTGCTAATTTAGACCACCACTACACTTCATTTTATTAAAGGTTTTTAGTTTTTGACCATTTCTTTGAAAGTTCAACTACAACTTAACTAGAGAGATCATATAGAGTATCAACCGAAAGTTAAGGACAGATATGATTTATTATCAATTCTTGAAGCAGGCGTTTTTTTGGTGGTCTGATCACACCTCTTGAACGAATCCGCCTTACTATTCTCATTTTTCATTATAATCACTTGAGCGTAATTTTTCATTTCATGATTAATTAGGCTCTATTGATTTAGATGCTTCTACCTTTTTTTCATATTATCAAAATTTAGTTTCACTGTTGCACATAAAATCAATTAGCATAGCCATTTGTAAATATTTCAAAATTGCATGATCCCAGCTTTCATATACATGAATAATAATAAAAAAAATACTTCAGTTTCTTCTATAGAAGACATGTTCGATAAAGAGGACAATGTTAAACCATCGGGTGATCGCTAGCGAGATTGAGCATAGATTTTGGTGACATTACCAGAAGATTGAACAGAGCCATATAAAAGATGCATTATCGTCACAGGTCTGTATCACTGAATATATAGTCTCTGAAGGTATATTAATTCCCCATCTTCTCTAGAAAATTATGAGAGGAAGATGGGCATCAGCCGCATTAGGAGCAGGCATAGCCAGAAGAAGGATGGGATATGAGATGGATCAACAAGCCCAAGCACACGAAGCTGAAATGCAACGAGCACAACAACAAATAGAAGCACAGCAAAGGCAACTCGAAGCAATGCAACAACAACAAAAACAACAACCCCAACCTCAACCACAGCAGCAGCAGGAAGACCTTACTCAGAAGTTGAAAAAATATGGTGATCTAAAACGAGAAGGCTTGATAACAGAAGAAGAATTTCAAAAACTCAAGGCAGACTTGCTATCGAAGATTTAGACCATAAGCTGCAACTGGACTTACGTTTAAGCATTTAACTATGATTTTTTTCTGAGATCTTCTTTCTTTTCACACTATAAAAATTAAGTTCTACTGTTACACATAAAATCAATAGCATATACCTGTTGGTAAAAACATTTCGAAGATTATTGCAGCACATTCCCAGTTTTCATATGCATGGATAATAATACAATAACAATAGCACTTCTAGCGAAATGTGGTGATATATTAGACGAGTTGACTCTAAAATATCAACCCCCATATAAATAGGACTTTGGTAACTTGGAACACTTTAATCACTCAGCTAATACAGACAGGTCAGAAAAAGTCCATGCCTCCTTGATTTTGTCTCCCTCAAAATGAAGGATTTCAACCCCTTGAGCCTCAAATTTTTTATGAGTGGCAGGAAAGTCAGCAAAGTCCTTTTCATGTGTAGCTTTTAAGTTCCACCTAAGGGCAACCTTGTTTCCTTCTCCAATTTCCTCTACTACTGTAACCTTCATATCTGGAAATGCGGAGAGATCTTCGGCCACCCACTTTTTGAATTCCTCCAGACTCCTAACCTCTTCAGCCATCCCATGGTAGACTATATCAGGCGTAACGAAGTTTTTCGCCGCCTCTGTTTTCCGCTCATTAAATATTTCTTCAACAAACCTTCGAGCTACTGTCTTGGATTGTGTATTGGACATATATTGTATGGTTCACGCATGTAACCATTAAGAGTTACTATTCATTTACTAAAATTTCGTCAAAATCTGGAGAGGAAATAATAATATGTAAAGGAGATTATCCTGCATGAGTCCCTGACTTCATCTGGTTACACTTCGAAATACGAAGAGTGCAGAAAGACTGGAACATGAGAGGACTCCCTCATATTTGTCGTGAACATATCGTTACTCCCGTCAATCCAAGATCGCCTGCCATATTAGGATTCCTACGATTATGGCGACTACCAATCCCACAGCTCCTATGATTATGAGCATGTTCGAGCCTTTATTGCTTCTCCGCATACCCTTCAGCAACATTCCCTTAATTTAAGGATCTCCCTTAGATGGTATAGCGCATAAAAGAATCTAGTTCTGCAGATCATATGTTGTAATCTTTTGGTTAGAATAGAGAGAGAAAATATATATTTATTTACACATGTAGCCTTGTCATTATGTTAATTCAGCTCGATATGATGCCGCAATCTTTATAATTTTAATATGACTGCGGAAATCGTATTATCAAATAATGAAAATCACATCTAAGCTTAGCGATTCTCAAAATAGAGTCTATTTAGACAAAATTTCTATATCAGCAAGAGATCTAAACTCTACTGCCCCCAATACTCTACTTTTCGTACAGCAGATGGTGTCTTTAAGTGCATTATTAAGCAGCTTTGATCGGAATTTCACTAATCCATTTCCAGCTATTGATGAAAATGCACAGGATCCTACCTACTTTATAGCTGCATACTTTGATACAAAAAATATAGCCCAGGCATTATGGGTATATAGGATAGTAAGGTCGCTAACTAGATACATTCTTCTCTCAGACAGATTCTATGAGACTGGAAATGATAGATACGATTCACTTGCAAAACGAGTGTATAAATCAGTAAATGAACTTCTTCAACAATCCTACGAACATAATGCGCAACATCTCATGTATTCTATAAAATATTCATTAGAGCAGTTTTCGGCATTTTGGAAATTTGAGCAGAGGATAAAACACCGTATACTTAAAAATGATACTTTCTCCTATACCGAAATTAGACAATTTAATTTAGCAAAATCATCAGATGCCCCACTAGTCTATGCAAAGATTTTGGATGCTAAGCTTCCAAGCTTTAATGAAAATGTCGCTTTAGTTCTTCATTACAATCAAGCGCTGCTTGATATTCAAGATGACTTGGAGGATATAGAAGATGACGTTCAGCAAGATATGCCCAATATTTTCGTTATGGCTGCTGTTGACAATATTCCGTACAGCAGAATAAAAAAATCTAGACATGATATGATTAGGGAGGTTGTATTGAGTGGAGCCAACTCATCGGGAGAACCTATTAGCAGGTTAGTAAATGAGCTTCACACCTCAAGCAAGAGCGTTTCTATTCCTGAAAACTTTGCCTTCCTAAAATCCCTGTCAGATCGTTACGCTGATACATTGAGAAGAAAGATATTATCTTCTTCTTCAGCGAATTCTTGATAAATATATTGCTGATCGATATGATGCCAGGTTGTTGCCAATAATTCCCGTAACCAATGCAAGCTATAGGGCCTCACAATGCTAAGTATAGAATGGTGACATCATAGGTATATATGAGCTATAGATTTGCTCAAACAGGACATTATTATTATTGTATCGTCAGTCCATTCAAACAGAGGTTCTCTTCTTATTTTGTTGTTGCTCTTGTTAGTGGCAACTTGTAAGGACATAATGTCTGTGCTCAGACCTCCTTCTTTCTTTCCTTCCTTCTTTTTTCTTTCCTCCTTCTAAGCTATATTATTATATTATTTGTTCGCAGGCATTCCCATTGACAACGCTCTTCGTCTCATGATCCACATAAATGCTAACATAACTAATGAGCAAACGGCACCAATTAAAAATATTATAGTAAATGCCATGTCGTTTGGAACAGTGGTTGTAGTCGTACCTGCATCAGTTGCAGTCGTAACTTCTGATGTATATAGACTGAGAAATACTCCTGCAATAACTGGACCTATTGCGCCTCCTATAATTCGCATGGTGCTGTAAGTAGCTGAAACTACAGCGGTGGATTCACGCGGTGTGAAGAATATAATCACATTTGCTGATAATGTTACAAATGCTCCACCAACAGCGAACAATACCAATGAGCCTGCTACCTGTGCGTTAGATGAATGAAGGAATGTGAGAATAAGAATACCTACAGTTAAGATGATGGAACCGGGAAGAATGAATTTCAGGTTTCCATATTTCGTAGCTAGAATTCCAGCGATAATTCCCAATACTACAAAGACCAACGCTTGCGGAAGCTGCAAGAGTCCAACTCCTAGGACACTTAATCCTAAACCATAAGGTTCTGGCGTTTGACCAAGTGTTGGGATAGTGGAAAAAATGATATACTGAACTATGCCAAGGAGAAGGTAGATAACATTTCCGACTCTAATGATCCTGTGAAATGCCAGTTTCAAGTCAACGAGCGGAATTTTGCTTCTATTTTCAATGACAAAAAACGCCACAATTGATACGATTCCTATAGCCAAGAAAATCCAAAATAATCCAATTGACTCGTCTGTCCCCCCACCAAGAAAAGTGATACTTAACATGAACGTACTTATGGTTAGTATGAGAGTTATTAGACCAGGTATATCTATTATTTTGCTAAAAGACTTGGGACTGGTATCTTTAGCAACTTTTTCCTCAACGATTTTGGGAATAAATTTCCAAAGCAAGAATAAAAACAATAAGGCAAAGGGTATAGCACTGAAAAATACACCCTCCCACCCGGCAAAATAGACTACTACAGCACCAAGCACTAAACCTACGGCACTACCTCCTTGATACATAGATAAAATTATTCCCTGAGCATATGGAAACCTCGCGGGAGGAAAGAGATCTCTTGCAATTCTAACGCTGACAGGAACAAGAGCTACTGCTACACCTTGAAGGATTCTAAGACCTATTAATGTGTAAAACTCCTGTGCGAAGGGGGCAAATATTACTCCGACAACGTAGCAAATAAATACTACAAGCAACATTTTTTTGGCGCCATAAATATCCGCCAGTCTACCTATGATTATGGTGACTGCGGCGCCGGAGACTAAATATGCTGTAAGTACCCAAGTAACAAGTGAATAGTCTACACCAAAATCCTCAGCCATAATAGGCAATGCTGGTGATAGTGAGGTGTGAACATATAGCACAAGAATTATACTTATGCCCATAATCCAGAGGCTGCGGTTGGCGCCCTTTGGTGTTTTCAAATCTTGAGGACTCATACCTTCATTTTCTGGATTTGACAATATCTCTGATGTGTAGCCAGTGGATAGATATAAAAATATATGTATATGTCAACTTTTATGCAATAGATGGTCAACTGAACACTCTACTGCATTGACTGGAAGACACATTACTATTCAAAACCCGTCCAAGTTTGAGAACACCCTTGGAAAGGTTTGGGTAGAATATCATTATTATCATCATAATTATCATCATCAGAGAAATTGCCATTAAAAGCATCAAAAATGAAATAAAGAATAAAAGCTACCTTGAGCAACAAAAAGGCCTACAATCTTTGCAAGAGCAAGGACTTAGCAACTACATTACTTTTGCAACAGCGTTTACCATTGTTATCTTTTTGCGGGTTGTAGTAAAAAGTTGTAGATTTGCTGATTATAACGCAAAAGTTATATGGTTATACCCACCTTGGTTCCTAACTCCGCAAGATGGGTATGAAACCTTAATCCAGATGCGGAATTAATACTTATAACGATCTTTGAAAAAACCAAGGGAGAAACGAAAATGATGGGGTCCTTACATTTTAGGACTAGAGTAGAAACTTCATTGCTAAAGTTGAAATCAAGTTCCAATTTAGGAGCGAGGATAGAGGCTCAAGGATCCGCCAAAAGATTTTCTAACTCTGCCACACCAACAAACAAGCGTTTGTCTACAAGCAGCACCCCAGTAAACGCAACTCTTAGTAGTCATCAGTGTAATCATAACTGTTAGAGTGATTGACGTACAATGACGGTATACATTCTGCGAAAGATGCTCAATCATCTTGCGGTCTTGATATTTGTCAATACTGTTTACGTCTCACTTCGTCGCATCGGCAAACCATCATCGCATGTAGACTATGATATTAAGCTGGTCAAACAACAGATGCAGGATGTTCTAATTTCTGCAACAGCAATAGGCCTTTCATTTGGGGCTTTAGCTTTTTTGCTAGTGCTTGTGATACAATGGAACCAAAACGTTCTGGTAGTAATTGCTGCTTTTTTCATTTCTGTTGGCATGACACGACAGATTGTTTCCGCAGCGCTAGACACTGTAACAACAAATATGAATACCTTCCTGTCGTCTTGGGTATCAACCCTTCACTTGCTTGCAAAGGATAGACAGACTTCAGAATGGCGCTTGATTGAAGATCGCATAGTGGCGATATTCTTTGGGAAGAAGCTTGAGTACGATTTGCCTGATGAACTTCAGGGGGTAAAACCAAACTCTCAGCAAGTATACAAGTATTTGAATGAGCACAAGTGGGAGTTAGAGTATCAACATGATATTACGAGTGAAGATCATAGCTTCCTTGCATTTGCACAGCACGCACTCAAACAGATGAGGGATATCATGAAGGTATACGATCAACTGGCTGAAGTTCAGGAAAGAACTGAAGCAGTTAACAATGTAATCCTAATAGCAATAGGAACGCTAATTTGGTTAATCTCATAGTCCTATGTACCATTTGCGTTACTTGAGTCCGCAGAATGGATTTACTTTGGATCAGCTGGAGATATATAGGGTTCGTGCAATAATTCTAAAGTCTCTTGTGTTGGGCTTCAATGCAGCTAAGTAACTCTCATCGGGTCTCTATTACCAAACTTAAGCAATACAAATAAGGCGCAAAGAGGAAATCGAGAATCTTCTACTGTCGCACTTCTACAATAAGATTAGAGGAGAGCCTTCTTCTTGTTGTTCTTCTTCTTTCTCCTCTTCACGCATCTTTAGATCCTGACGGTAGTTCTCCTTTTTGAATATGCTCTACAGTAGTATGCCTTTGCAAATCGCCAAGGTTTTCAAACTCCTTCCCGCAAATGGAGCATTTCAATTTTGGACGACTACCGCTGGTTGAGTCGGATTTGGTTGAAGTCATTATCTTCTTCTTTTAATCTCCTCGACGGTATCACTAATAAGAATTTGAGCAGAGTAATTCATAAAAGCATAACGAACTATATTTTTATGATCTTGTCTTGACATTTGAAGAGATACCGGGAACTTGGAAACCGATTGTATCTAAGTCAAAGGCTTTCCTTGAAAAAACACAAGAGCATGCCTTGCAAGGTGTCAGTCCAGGGGGTTATTATCAAGCCATATGGGGTAGAGACGCTTCATATATCCTGCGGGACTGGTTTCTGTCCGGCAACATAGATGGCACACTAATGCATCTTGCTCAAATATGGTCTCATCAGATAACGCCAGGCAGAGAAAAGATAGTCTATGGAAGGGGCTCGCCGGAAATGAATTTTACAGCCGAAGTGGCAGACGCCGAAAAGGAAAAGGAATTTGAAGGAGCGATTCCCACTACAATATACCAAGTTGGTTTCTCTGAAATCTATGGAAAAAATCCGGACATTGATTCTACCGCCGGTATGATTTCGACAACAGCCTGGATCTTGGGCAATTGGTCACTGAGACATGGAGACATGTATGCATCCAAGGATTCACAACAAGGAAAAGTCGTAGCTTCTCAAGATTCTGCAGACTTTGTTTCCGGTCTGCTTGCAAAAATTGGAGCAACAGACCCTCTAAAGGTTACGCAGTTTGCAGTTCCTCGTATGATTAAAGCCGTTGACTACCTTTCCAAGCGTGACATCGACGGCGATGGCTTACTAGAGCAAAAGCATAACGAAGACTGGATGGATACAGCGCTTCGAGCAGGCAAGATAGTATACAGCCAGGCATGGTGGATAGTCGCTCTAAATGATCTTTCTATTCTGCTATCGAACCTAGGGCAAGATGCTGAAGCGAATAGAATGAGGCAGCTAAGAGACAAGGCGATGAGCTCCGTGGAGCAGAAAATGTGGTCCCAGAAGGATGGTTGCTACATGAATTTGCAAGAAACGCATAAGGGCGACTTACGTGAAACGCTTACCGAAGATACATCCTTTTATTTGGTAGCAATGACTGCCGACACAGAACAAAACAACTTAAGGATGTTGCAAAAAGAAGCTCTTGCCAATCAAGAGCCACCGAAACCTCTTGAATCCAGACTTGCTCGCAGAGCAGCAAGCACCCTTGAAGCCATAAAGAGCAGAATGTGGATGAAGAAATGGCCTCTGGTCACAGAAGGCTTTTTGGAAGAAACGGGCCCGTGGACACTCAAACCGTTTGAATATCACAATCAGACCTGCTGGCCTTGGATTGCAGCAGTGGAGATGCTAGCAAGAGCAAGGTTCGATAGAATTGAGGATTGCAATACCATGCTCTCTGCCTTTACGTCGCAAGCAGGGGACCCCCAACAGCTTGCATTCTACGAATGGATAGATCCTAATACAGAGCAGGGACATGGTGCATTTCCATTTAGGACAGGGATATCGACTATGAGGGTAATGGTCATAGGATTCCTTTTCAAAGTAATGAGAGAATACTCCCCTTCTTCATCATCACTACAACAATTTCTCGATGATACTAGTCGAAAAAATGTGCCTTAGAAGGAAACAGTCAAGCCTAGCTGAATTGTTGCCAGGCAATTAGTTTTATTTTTGCACTTTTATTGTTAGGGTTTTTAGTTCTTTAGTTAATGCAACGCATGTCCTAGGATCAAGCAAATTTAACTTCTGAAAGAAAGCCTCAACTCTCTCTTTGGTAGCGAGTTTCGAATAAGAAGATATATGAATGATTCAGCCCTAGGGTTAGAAAAATCTAGATAATTGGACCTGTAAGTGTTGGAGTATGAGAGATGTGGGGTATAGTAGCGTATAGTGCTCTTAGTAACTTCTACTACCGCCTGGGCAAGCATTAGTTGCAAAACAGGAACCAATGTCGACGGACATTAATTTAAGCATGTCACGCTAAAATCGAGTCTGCCATATTTTCGCATCGATGCTTTGGAGTGCACAACCTATCTCTTAGCTTGAGTTGTTAAAGGACTCGAAGTGTCGCTAGCGAGAAGAAACTGTCTAGTGTCCAATAAGTTAAATTCCTCAAAAAAGGCATTCAAAGTTTCTTCTGGCATATTGTTTAAATCTAACTCACCTTTTCTAATCTTGTCCAGAGTACCCATAGCTTTTTTAAATCGTTCTACACTCATTACCAATCCATAGTAGTCTCTTACCCTTTCTAGTGTGGTCTCATAATGACGTCGATCTCCTGATGCCGTGGCATCGGATATTAACATCACGTCATAGCCTATGTTAAATCCCTCCCTTAATGATGTCTCTACACAGATTGAAGTATCAATTCCAGCAAAAACTAGCAGGTTAACGCCTTGGCTCTGAAGCCAGACCCGTAGTTCTGTATCCTGGAAAGCAGAATCTCTTCGTTTGATAACTACTGGATCATTCTCTTTAGGCTTTAGCTCATCGATCGTAACCCCATCCCATGTGCCTCTGATACAGATCGGAACCTTAAGTCGCTCTTGTCTTGATTTTGGTAGGAAGTTATGGACTTTTGTTAACACATCAATTCCGCTAGCCTCCTTAACTGCTTCGGTGTAAAAGACATCGATTCCCATATTCCTGCAGAATTGGATGAGATCCTTCAGCGTTGGTATTATCTCCCTATAATTGGACGTGTTCATCCCTAACTTATCATATGAACCACCTTTGCTGACAAAACCATTCTGCATATCTACGACGATTAAAGCGGGTGTAATTTGACGCCCCGATTGAAGAGTGACCTGAAACATTTTTATTTAATGTGAAGAGCTCCGAAAGATATAAGCTTAACTCTATGCCCTCCTCGCATTGGCAAAATACTTTGTAGTAGCTTGATTGGCACCCATGGAGAAAGGTTAAATAAACCATTGAAGTTGCAAGCGATATTCCTAGGGTAGTAATATAGAAAAATAAAAATAATAATTGCACTATTCAACCTTGGGAACATTTCAGGAAATTAGTGCTTAATATCGCTAGCGAGGGTCAGTAACGAGAATAAATAGGGGTGTCCACAAGATTAAGAGGTGAATCTATCAGACCTGTCCGATGATAGAATGACGTTGTTTGTGTTGAAAGAAAAGGCGAAATGGTCTAGTGACCTTGAAGAAAAGAAGGCTGCAATTAAGAAGCTATCAACTCACGGAGAAGATGCAATCTCAGAATTACTGGAGATTATGAATATTACTGCTTATGAGGACATCAGGAACGCCTGTGCAGAAGCTATCAAATCAATGCAGGCGACATCATCTTCCATAGCAAAGGGCAATAATAGTATGGTTAGTAGCAGTAACAGCAGCAGCGGTATTGGTGGAGCATCTCAGAGGAGCAATACAGGTCTAAACATTCTATTTGACTCTGCTCGTGAATATTACGTTAAGGGAGATTACAAGAAGGCAGATATCTTTTTTGAGAGGGTTCTTGAAGTTGAACCAAATCACATAGAGACGCTAAATGATAGAGGAACATTACTGCTTTATAGGCTGGCAGACTATGATAAAGCAAGAAATTGTTTTGAGAAAGTCTTACAGGTGGATCCAAACAATATAGTTGCGTTAAACAGTTTAGAAATTTTAGATAACAAAAAAGGTGGTACTACCCAGAAGAAGGAAGAGAAACCTGCAGCACCACCACCACCATCAGTAGACACTACCCAGAAGAAGGAAGAGAAACCTGCAGCACCACCACCACCATCAGTAGACACTACTACCTCCGGTGGTGTTGATCCAAGAAACCCTTACAATGACCCAACACTACCATACTACAATCCCAATTTGGATAAGAATAGAGTAGACACTACTACCCAGAAGAAGGAAGAGAAACCTGCAGCACCACCACCACCATCAGTAGACACTACTACCTCCGGTGTTGATCCAAGAAACCCTTACAATGACCCAACATTACCATACTATAAACCAGATTTAAGCAAGGGAACTGATTCTGTGCAGTCCCTAGAGAAACCTACACAACCTTCCACAAAAGAGGCTCTAACTTGGAATGACAAAGGTATGTCTCTTTATAATTCAGATAAATATGAAGAAGCTATCAAAAGCTATGATAAAGCAATAGAGCTAGATCCAAAGCTTGCTATGGCTTGGCATAACAAAGGTAATGCTTTCTATACTTTAGATAAATATGAAGAAGCTATCAAAAGCTATGATAAAGCTATAGGGCTAGACCCAAATCTTGCTTCTGCTTTGTTTATTAGAGCATCTATCAAGGCTAAAAAAGGTGAAACTGAACACGCTTTATCTGATCTGAAGAAGGCAATTGAAAATGATAAGGAGTACATTGAGTCAGCCAAACAATCCAATGACTTTGAGATTATAAGAAATGATGAGAGATTCAAAGATTTGATCCAGCAGAAAGAAAGACCTGCTGCACCGTCAGGCGATAGTAGTAGTGGAACCATTACTAGTGCTGATCCAAGAAATCCTTACAATGACCCAACATTACCATACTACAATCCCAATTTGGATAAGAAAAAATAATAAATGAACATATAGCTGATGCAAACCTGACAGTTCATAGGACTCTTCGCAATAACAGCGGCTGTGTCCTAAGAGCGTCGAAAATATTTTGTTAATTCTCTTTCTTTTTTCTCATACAAAGCCTCTTTTTAGCCCTTTTTCAATCTCGCCTTTGTCTTTTCTGGTTTTTCTTTTACTGACTCTTTAGTCTCTTCTGCTACACTTGTAACACGTTCCTTTGCGGTTTCGGATGCCTTTGCAACTGCTGTTACATTCTCTGGAGCTGCCTTTCTAGCCTCTTCGGACATATTTTTCACAGTCTGTGCAGTTTCTCTTGCACTTCTCACAGAGTCATCAACAGCGGTAGCAGCGTCTTTAATAACACCTTGGTCTTTCAATGCTCTAGCCGCCTCGCTAATTTCTCTTGATGTATCACGGGCTGCCATTGTCGCCTCCTTGACCGCGTCTGTTAATTCTTCTATGGCACCACTTTCGCGGATGACTTTCACAGTATTCCTCATCCTGGCTGACTCTTCTCTTATCTTTCTGGCTATATCTTTGATATTTTGAGCAACCTGCTCTGCACTCATTGGCATGGTTGATGTCGTTGATGAGGCCATTGGGTTATCGCTTACTGAAGAAACACTTGTCATATACTGACTACGTAAACTTTACTTAAAAAAGGTACTATGGAAGATAAAGTGAAAAAAGATATTACAGTAAAACAATATAGCTGCATATTACATTTTGGGTTCAGTAGTATGTGAAATTATTTGTCTGACTATTTTGCTCATGGCTGGTGTATGAAGTCAAACCACCTATCTCATCGAATAATGTGCAGATTCCCTGAAAATAATTTTGGATAAGCATTGGAATTACATAATCTAGATGTTTTATTGGTGCTTCAGTCGGGCAAATCAGTTGTTGGTTAAGCGTTGGCATTGAACTAGACTGATAAAATCTGTTGGGACTCAATGTTTTATTGGGAGCAATTCGACAATTAGCGTAACAAAATAAATGTAGGTTCGTCCAATCAATTAATGGCGGTAGTAGCAGCGGCGCTGGTTCCATCGTCCATACTGGCCTGTATTCTCTTGATATATACTCCCCGAATACAGGTCACTACTACCGTCTCGATTCCCTTTTATGTCTAATATGGAGTGCAATGTTTAAAATCTGAATCTACATGTGCACTATAAATCTATTTGAGATCTGGGATAGAGTCTACACTACAGATATTGCCTATTGCATAGTATTTTCCTTTAATATTGGAGAGGCACAACTTTTCGCCATTTACTTCTACTGTCATCATTTATGAGGCCTGAATGTATTTTGTC
>Ga0081538_10001243_pt1 | contig 26698 bp, 20 predicted proteins | sample TabmetS5T2R1_FD_71022 | JGI IMG/M metagenome (GOLD analysis project Ga0081538, IMG submission 71022) | Tabebuia heterophylla rhizosphere microbial communities from the University of Puerto Rico - S5T2R1 | ecosystem: Host-associated > Plants > Roots > Rhizosphere ...
CTCGCCCCCCCCCCCGACCCGGTGGGCGAGGCCCGCGGCCTCGGCCCCCTCCCGCCACACCCGCTCCCGGGGGGCGTCGAACACCCGGGTGATGCTGATGCCCGGCTCAGCCACCGGCGGGACCGTCCTCCTCGGCGGCCAGGCGCGCCTCCATGCGGTCGAAGCCGCCCTCCCAGAACCGGCGGTAGCCCTCCAGCCAGGCGACGGCGTCCTTGAGCGGCACCGCGTGCAGCCGCGCCGGCCGCAGCTGGGCGGTCCGGCCCCGGGTGATCAGCCCGGCCCGCTCCAGGACCTTGAGGTGCTTGGAGACGGCCTGGGCGCTGATCCGGAACGGCTCGGCCAGCTCGCCCACGCTGGCCTCGCCCTCGGTCAGCCGGCCGAGGATGGCCCGGCGGGTGGGGTCGGCCAGGGCGTGGAAGGTCCGGGTCAGCTGGTCGGGCGCCATCGTTGTCCAACCTACTTGTTTCACAACCTGGTGGTTGCGTTAGGATATCGGGCCGTCAGCCGACCCGGCAAATCGCAGCGGCGAGGAGGAGCCCATGGGCGACATCGTGGTCACCGAGTTCATCACCGTGGACGGGGTGGCGGAGGACCCGGGCGGGGTCGAGGGCCACCCGCACGGCGGCTGGGCCTTCGAGACCGTCCGCGGCAAGGGGGCCCAGTTCAAGCTGGACGAGCTCAGGGCCACCGACGCCCTGCTGCTGGGCCGCCGCACCTACGACGGCTTCGCCCAGGCCTGGCCCGGCCAGGAGGGCGAGTTCGCCGACAAGTTCAACGCCGTCCCCAAGTACGTCGTCTCCTCGACCCTCAAGGACCCGTCCTGGAACAACAGCACCGTCCTCGGCGGCGACCTGGCCGAGGAGGTCGAGAAGCTGCGCCAGCGCCACGACGGCGACATCGGGGTCCACGGCAGCCTCCAGCTCGCCCAGGCCCTGCTCGACCGGGGGCTGGTCGACGAGCTCCGGCTGATGGTCTTCCCGGTGGTCCTGGGGTCGGGCAAGCGGCTGTTCGCCGGCGACGCCAGCCACCGGCCGCTGGAGCTGGCCGAGTCCAGGAACGTCGGCGAGGGCGTGGTCATCCTCACCTACCGCAAGGCCTAGGACAAACCAAGCCAAAGGTTGCATGGTGGACTAGACTCCGGGGGCCTGGCGTCGCGCCCTCGCGGAGGTCCGCCATGAAGCGCCCCACCCGTGCCCTGCCGGCCGTCCTCCTGCTCGCCCTCTCCCTGGTGGCCGCCCTGGCCGGGCCGGGTGTGGCCACCACCACCGGCCGCCACCCCGGCGGGCCGCCCGCGACCAAGCAGCCGGTGGCCACCGGCACCGGCGGGGCGATCGCCACCGTCGACCTGGACGCCTCCGCGGCCGGGCTGGAGGTGCTGCGCCGCGGCGGCAACGCCGTCGACGCCGCGGTCGCGGCCGCGGCCGCCCTGGGGGTGACCGAGCCGTACTCGGCCGGCATCGGCGGCGGCGGCTTCCTGGTCGCCTACCTGGCCGGCCGCCGGCGGGTGGTCACCATCGACGGCCGCGAGACCGCCCCGGCCGCCTTCCGCGAGAACAGCTTCATCGACCCGGCCACCGGCGAGCCCATCCCCTTCCCCGAGCGGGTCACCAGCGGCCTCGGGGTCGGGGTCCCGGGCACCCTGGCCACCTGGCGGCGGGCCCTGCGCGACTACGGCACCATGCCACTGGCCAAGGTGCTGCGGCCGGCCATCCGGGTGGCCGAGCGCGGCTTCGTGGTCGACCAGACCTTCGCCGACCAGACGGCCAGCAACGCCGCCCGCTTCGCCGCCTTCCCGGCCACCGCCGAGCTGTTCCTGCCCGGCGGGGCGCCCCCGGCCGTCGGCTCGGTGCTGCGCAACCCCGACCTGGCCCGCACCTACCGGCGGCTGGCCCGCTCCGGCGGCGACGCCCTCTACCGGGGCCCGATCGCCGAGGCGATCGTCGACACCGTCCAGGACCCGCCGGTCGATCCGGCCTCGACCCTGAACGTCCGGCCCGGGGTCATGACCGAGGCCGACCTGGCCGCCTACCGGGCCCTGAAGCGGCCCCCGACCCGGGTCGGCTACCGCGGCTACCGGGTCTACGGCATGGGCCCGCCGTCCAGCGGCGGCTCCACCGTTGGCGAGGCCCTCAACATCCTGGAGGGCTACGACCTCGGCGCCGAGAGCTACGCCCAGGCCCTGTTCCACTACCTGGAGGCGACCCGGCTGGCCTTCGCCGACCGCAACCGCTGGGTCGGCGACCCCGACTACGTCGACGTGCCGCTGCGCGGGCTGCTCAGCCAGGGCTTCGCCGACGAGCGGCGCTGCCTGATCGGCGAGACCGCCAACGTCAGCCCGGTGCCGCCCGGCGACCCGTTCCCGCCGTTCGGGCCCGGCTGCCCGGCCGGCGGCCAGGCGGTGGCCGCCCCGGCCGAGCGGCCGGCCACCACCCACCTGAGCGTGGCCGACCGCTGGGGCAACATCGTCAGCTACACCCTCACCATCGAGCAGACCGGCGGCAGCGGCATGGTCGTCCCCGGCCACGGCTTCCTGCTCAACAACGAGCTCACCGACTTCAACCCGGCGCCGCTGTTCCCCGGCGTGCCCGACCCCAACCTGCCCGCCCCCGGCAAGCGGCCCCGGTCCTCGATGAGCCCCACCATCGTCTTCTCCGACGGCCGGCCGGTGCTGGCCGTCGGCTCGCCCGGGGGGGCCACCATCATCACCACCGTGCTCCAGATCCTGGTCGAGCACCTGGACCGGGGCCGGAGCCTGCCCGAGGCGATCGCCGCCCCCAGGGTCTCCCAACGCAACAGCGACCCCGCCGACGCCGAGCCGGCCTTCCTGGCCAGCCCGGAGGCGGCTGCCCTGGAGGCCCTGGGCGAGCAGTTCCGCCAGGTCCCGGCGACGGCGCCGCTGCCGCCGGAGATCGGCGCCGCCACCGGCATCAGGTTCCTCGGCCACGGGCGGCTGCAGGCCGCGGCCGAGCCGGTCCGCCGCGGCGGTGGCAGCGCCCTGGTCGTCCACCCCCGTCCCTAGCGTCGACAGGAGGAGCCGGATGCCCGACCGCATCAGCCGCAGGGGCTTTCTCAAGGCCTCGGGCACGGCCGGGGCGCTTGCCAGCGCCGGCACCGTCGCCAATGCTGGCGCGGCCATGGCCCAGCCCGAGCGCGACGCCGGGTCGTTCCCGTTCGAGGAGGCGACCATCGCCGAGCTGCAGGCGGCCATGGAGGCCGGGCGGCTCAGCTCCCGTCGCCTCACCCAGGCCTACCTGCGGCGCATCCGGCGCATCGACCGGTCCGGGATCCAGCTCAACTCGGTGATCGAGGTCAACCCGGACGCGGTCGAGCTCGCCGCCGAGCTGGACGCCGAGCGACGCCGGAACGGCCCCCGCGGGCCCCTGCACGGCATCCCCATCCTGGTCAAGGACAACTTCGACACCCGCGACCGGATGGAGACCACGGCCGGGTCGCTGGCCCTGGTCGGGGCCGAGGTGCCGCGGGACGCGTTCGTGGTCCGGCGGCTGCGCCGGGCCGGGGCGGTCATCCTGGGCAAGGCCAACCTGTCGGAGTGGGCCAACTTCCGCTCCACCCAGTCCTCCAGCGGCTGGTCGGGCCGGGCCGGCCAGTGCCTCAGCCCGTACGTGCTCGACCACAACCCCTGCGGCTCCAGCTCCGGGTCGGGCGCGGCCGTGGCCGCCAACCTGGCCGCGGCCTCCCTGGGCACCGAGACCGACGGGTCGATCGTCTGCCCGTCCTCGCACAACAGCCTGGTCGGGATCAAGCCGACCCTGGGCCTGACCAGCCGGTCGGGGGTGGTCCCGATCGCCCACAGCCAGGACGTCACCGGCCCCATGGCCCGGACCGTGGCCGACGCCGCCACCGTGCTCGGGGCCATGACCGGGGTCGACCCCCGCGACCCGGCGACCGCCGACTCCCGCGGTCACAGCCACCGCGACTACCGCCGCTTCCTCGACCCCGAGGGGCTGCGCGGGGCCCGCATCGGCATCTGGCGCGAGGGCGTGTTCGGGGCCAGCCCCGAGGCCGACGTGATCGGCGAGGCGGCCGTCGCCGAGCTCAGCCGGCTGGGCGCGACCGTGGTCGACCCGGCCGACATCCCAGGAGTCAACGACATCGGCGGGCCCGAGTTCACCGTGCTGCTGTGCGAGTTCAAGGACGACATCGCCGCCTACCTGTCGCAGCTGCGGAACACCGACATGCGGACCCTGGCCGACCTGATCGCCTTCAACGAGGCCAACGCCGAGCGCGAGCTGCGCTGGTTCGGCCAGGAGATCTTCCTCCAGTCCGAGGCCACCGCCGGCACCAGCGACCCCGCCTACGCCGAGGCCCTGGCCACCTCCAAGCGCCTGGCCACCGAGGGCATCGACCAGACCATGGACCGCCACGACCTGGACGCCATCTTCAGCCTCACCGCCAGCCCGCCCTGGACCACCGACCTGGTCAACGGCGACCACTTCCTGCTCGGCAGCTCGACCCCGGCGGCGGTGGCCGGCTACCCCAACATCACCGTGCCCGCCGGGTTCTCCTTCGACGAGCTCCCGGTCGGGGTCAACTTCATCGGCCGCCGCTGGTCCGAGCCCACCCTCATCAAGCTGGCCGCCGGCTTCGAGCACGGCACCAGGGCCCGCCACGCCCCCCGGTTCCTGCCCACCCTGGGGGTCAAGGAGTTCCTGCCCCGCGACACCAACACCCGCAAGGGGAGCGCGGCCGCGGCGGCCCGGGCCACGTCCCGGGAGCGGGCGACCACCAAGGAGAAGCTCGCCGGCCTCTAGCCCGGCCTAGCGGCCCCGAGCCTCCCGGATCGACGCCACCTCGGCCACCACCGCGTCGATCTCGTCGTCGGTGGTGTACAGGTGGGGGCCGAGGCGCAGGCCCGCCCCGGGCCGGTAGTCGCAGGTGTAGCCGCGGGCGATCAGCTGCTCGGTGGCCGCCTCGGCGCCGTCGAAGTCGACGACCACGCTGCCGCCCCGCCGGGCCGGGTCGGCGGGGCCGCGGACGACCGCGCCCTGGGCCTGGAAGCCCTCGAGCAGCCGGGCCACCTGGCGGCGGGACTTGGCCCGGATGGCCTCGACCCCGGCCTCGGCGACCAGCCGGTAGCCCTCGGCCGCCATCACGTGGGCGGCCACGTTGGGGGTGCCGGTGACGAAGCGGCCGGCCCCGCCGGCCAGGGCGATCGGGCTGGGCGCGAAGGCGAACGGCTGCTCGTGGCCGAACCAGCCGACCAGCCACGGGGCCAGCTCGGCGGCCACCTCGGGGCGGACGTACAGGTAGCCGGTGCCGGGGCCGCCCAGCAGCCATTTGACCGACCCGCCGACCAGCAGGTCGACCCCGAGCTCGTCGACGTCGACGGGGACGGTCCCGGCCGACTGGTAGGTGTCCAGCATGACCAGCGCCCCCACCTCGTGGGCGCGGGCGGCCACGGCGGCCGCGTCCAGCAGGGCCGAGGAGCGGAAGGCGACGTGGGTGACCGCGACCAGGGCGGTCTGGGTGTCGATGGCCTCCAGCAGCCGCTCGGTGTCGACGGCCAGGTCGCGGGAGGGGACCACCTCGACCTTGGCCCCCAGGGCCTCCTGGGCCCGGTACAGGTAGTCGCAGGTCGGGAACTCGAGGTCGGTGGTGACCAGCCGGCTGCGCCGGCCCGACCAGTCGAAGCAGGACAGCACCTGGCCGGCCAGCACCGAGACGTTGGGGCCGAGGGCGACCGACCCCGCCGGGGCGTTGAACAGCCCCTCCAGCAGGGCCGCGGTGGCCCGCAGCTGGTCCAGCCAGCCGTGCCAGGCGACCACCCCCTGGTCCGCCCACTCGGCCGCGAACCGGGCCAGGGCGTCCGGGACCGTGTCCGGCATCGGTCCCAGGGTGTGGGCGGCGAGATACGGGCCGCGGCGCAGGGTGGGGAAGCGGTCACGGTAGGCGAGCAGCTCGTCGGCCACGGGCAACCCTCCTCGGTCGGTCGCCTCCATGCTAGGAGCGCCCGGTCAGTCGCGGACCTGGCGGCGGGCGTACAGGGCCAGGCAGCCGGCCAGGATGACGCCGGCGGCGACCATGATCACCAGGACGGCCCGGCCGAGCGGGAGGTCGCCCTGGCCGGCCAGGCGGGACGCGGCCGCGCGCAGGGTCCAGCCGCTGGCCGGGGCCCACTGGGGGGCCAGGACCAGCTCGACCAGCAGCCCGTAGGCGCCCACGGCGACCACCCCGGCCAGGGCGCCCCGCAGGACCAGGGCGCAGGCCGCGCCCAGGAGGCCGTAGACCAGGGTGACGACCAGGGCGGCGGCCAGCGCCGCCCGGTGGGCGGGGGCGCTCCAGGCCGCCCCGGCGACGATGCCGCCGCCGGCCTGGAGCAGGGCGGCGACGGTGACCGCGAGCAGGCTCTGCGCCGCCCACCAGGCCAGGGCCAGGACCGCGGCCACGGCCAGCTGGTAGCCGGCGAAGCGCAGCCGCCGCGGGTCGCGGGCCAGCAGGGCCCGCTCGGTCGCCCAGCCGAGCTCGACCCCGACCACGGCCGCCGCCAGCACCCCGAAGACCAGCCCACCGGGGGTCACGGTCAGCCGCAGGCCGCCCAGGACCAGGTCGTCGCCGGCCCCGGCCAGCCCCTCGGCGGTCACCGCGGCCACCAGCTCGGCGGCGGCCACGGCCGTGGCCTGGAGGGCGAACGCGGTCACCACCAGCGGCCGGCGGGCCAGCTCACGGGCCCGCAGGGCCACCACCCCGGCGAACGGGTGCCCGGGCCGGGCCGCCAGCCGCCGCCCCTGCGCCCCCCACCAGCGCACCCGCCAGCCGGCGACGACCCGACTCACCGGGGCACCCCCTCGGGGTTCCCCGGACCCCTCCGGCTCACCGGGCCACCTCCGCCGGCCGGGGGAGGGGCTCGGGGGCCAGGGCGCTGGTGGCGGCGGCGTAGGCCAGCTCCAGGGTGGGGGAGCGGCGCAGGTCGGCGGGGTAGATGCCGGCCTCGGCCAGGACCCGGGCGATGGCGCTGCCGTCGGGCCGGCCGACCTGGTAGGGGCCGCCGGTCTCGACGACCACCTTGCCGTTGTCGCGCCAGCAGATCAGCGGCACCGCCCGCAGCGCGGCCAGGGCGGCCTCGGGGTCGCTGACGGTGACCTCGAAGCGGCCGGCGGCCGGGCCCAGCTCGGTCGGCGGCCCCTCCTCGAGCAGCCGCCCGGCGGCCATCAGCCCCACCCGGGTGCAGAGCCGCTCGGCGTCGTCGAGCTGGTGGCTGGACAGCAGCACCGTCCCGCCCCGGGCCACGTGGTCACCCAGCAGGTCGTTGACCCGGCGGCGGTGGCCCGGGTCCAGCCCCACCGTGGGCTCGTCCAGGACCAGCAGGTCGGGCGGCCCGACCAGGGCGGCCGCGGTGGCCAGGACCTGGCGCATGCCGGTGGAGTAGGTGGCCGTGGGCCGGTCGGTCATGCGGCCCAGCCCCAGCAGGCCGACCACCCGGTCGGCCTCGGCCTCGGGGGCGTGGGCCCAGCGGGCGATCAGCAGCAGGTACTCGCGGCCGCTCAGCCGGGGCGACAGGGCCGGGGCCTCGATCAGGCTGCCCACCCGCCGCGGCCGCCCCCCGGCCGCCGAGCGAGGGTCGCGGCCCAGCACCCGCACCTGGCCGGCGTCGGCCGCCAGCAGCCCAAGGGCCACCCGCAGCGCGGTCGTCTTGCCGGCCCCGTTGGGCCCGATCAGCCCGTACAGCTCGCCCGCTTCGACACGCAGGTCGAGGCCGGCCAGCACCAGGGTGCGCCCGAAGCGCCGGTACACGCCCCCCAGCTCCACCGCCGCTGCCGTGGCCGGCCTCCTCTCGCCAGATGGTTGCGGACGCATTGAACCACCTGGCGCGGGAGCCCGGCGCGGAGTACAACCCTGCCATGACGTCGGGGGCTTTCACCGGGGAGGGCGCGCCGCCCTCCCCGGACCCCACCCGGACGGACCAGGGCGGCGCCGGCGCCACCTCCCGGCAGGAGGCCGTGCTGGCCGCCCTGGCCGCCGGGATCCTGGGGCCGGCCTACGACCCGGCCGTGCCCGGCCGCATGCTGGAGATCCTGGGCGGCACGGCGAACCGGCGCGACCGCGAGCGGCTGCTGGGGGGGCTGCGGGCCCTGGACACGCGGGCCGGGGCCCTGGCCCTCACCGGCCACCCCGCGCCCGTCTCCGGCCGCCCCCCGGCCGCGGCCGAGACGCTGATGGCCCGCTGGGCCGGGAGCCGCCTGCCCCCGCTGCGGCAGCTGGCCGACGCGATCGGCCCGGTGGCCCTCCTGGCCGCGTACGGCTGGCCCGGCCCGGCCCGCGACGCCACCGGCTACCCGGGGCCGCTCGGCCCCGCCCCCGACGTTCCCCGGCGCCTCCATCCCCTCGTCCCCGACGGCGACCTGGAGCTGGCCTGCGACGTGGTCGTGGTCGGCTCGGGGGCGGGCGGCGGGGTGGTCGCGGCCGAGCTGGCGCGGGCCGGCCTGGACGTGGTCGTGCTCGAGAAGGGCGGCTACGCCGCCGAGCGCGACTTCACCCACCAGGAGGGCGACGCCTACCGCGACCTCTACCTGTACGGGTCCACGCTGACCACCGACGATCTGGGCTGCCGGATCCTGGCCGGATCGACCCTGGGCGGCGGCACGGTGGTCAACTACTCGACCTCCTTCCCGACCCCGCCGACGGTGCTGGCCGAGTGGGCGGCCGTCTCCGGGGTCGATGCCTTCGTCTCCGGTGAGGTCGCCGCCTCCCTGGACGCGGTGGCGGCCCGGCTCGGGGTCACCGACACCCAGAGCCGCCCCGCCGTCCGCGACCGACTGCTGGAACAGGGCCTGGCCCGGCTGGGCTGGCACGTCGCCCCGCTGCCCCGCAACGTCCGCGGCTGTCCCCAGGACGCCGGCTGCGGCTGGTGCGGGTTCGGCTGCCGGGCCGGGGCCAAGCAGTCGACTCTGGTCACCTACCTGGAGGAGGCCGAGGCGGCCGGGGCCCGGCTGGTCACCGGGGCCGACGCCCGCCGGGTCCTGGTCGAGCCGCTCCAGGGCGGCGGCCGGGCGGGCCGGGCCACCGGGGTCGAGGCCCGCACCGCCGCCGGCCACCGGCTGGTGGTCCGGGCCCGGGCGGTGGTGGCCGCCGCCGGGGCGATCGAGACCCCGGCCCTGCTGCTGCGCTCCGGGCTCGGCGGCCAGGTCGGCCGCCACCTGCGCCTGCACCCCGGCACGGCCGCCGTCGGCGTCTTCGACGAGCCCGTCCGCTGGTGGGAGGGGACCCTCCAGGCCCGGTACTCCGCTCAGCTGCGCCAGTGGCTGGGGCCGTACGCGCCCATGTTCGAGACCGTGCCCGCGCACCCGGGCGTGGCCGCCGTGGCCCTGCCCTGGCGCTCGGCCGCCGACCACCGGGCCATGATGGAGCGCTCGGCCAACCTGTCGCTGGTCGGGGTGCTGGGCCGCGACGAAGGCGCCGGTCGGGTCCGGGTCGACCGCGCCGGCGACCCGGTCGTCCGCTGGCGCCTCGGCGACACCGACCGCGCCCGCCTGGTCGCCGGGGTGCTCAGCGCGGGAGAGGTCCTGGCCGCCGCCGGGGCCACCGAGGTGTTCAGCCTCCAGCGCCGGCGGCCGGGGTTCCGGCCCGGCGACGCGCAGGGGCTGCGAGACTGGAGGACCGCCGTCCGCCAGGCCGGGTACGGGCCCGGCCGGGCCACCCTGTTCTCCTACCACCAGATGGGCTCGTGCCGGATCGGGACCGACCCGGCCGCCTCGGCGGTCGGCCCCGACCACCGCAGCCACGAGGTCGACGGCCTCTACGTCGCCGACGCCTCGCTGTTCCCCACGGCCAGCGGGGTCAACCCGATGCTGTCGGTGATGGCCCTGGCCCACCGGGCCGCGGCCAAGCTCGCGGCCCACCTGGCCTGAGGCCGCCCCGGCCCTCAGCAGGCGCGCACCAGCCTGGCCCCGGCGGCCCGCCAGTCGAAGCCGGGCGGCCAGCTGGCCGGCGGCCGGTGGGAGTTGGTTTGCACATAGGCCGACAGGATCTCGAACACCTGCGCCCGGTCCTGGGCCCAGAATGCGGGGGGCTCCGCCCCCCGGCACGCCCCCCGAAGCCCACCCATACTCGAACGCCGCCGACCTATCCTCGGTCATCTGCGTCGCCGCGGCGGGCGAGCCTGGCGATCCTGGCCCCGCACCCGTACGCTCGGCCCCCATGAACCAGCGACTGCGGGCCATCTGCGACCTGTGCATCGGGTCGGTGCGCGAGTACGCCGGCCGCCACGAGTACGACGGCCGCATCGAGGACCTGTCCCCGGACGGGGTGCGGGCCGGCCTGGCCCGCCTGGGCGGGCCAGCCGAGGCGGACCCGCTCGACGAGGCCCAGCTGGCCGCCTTCGAGCGGCTGCTCCGCCTCGAGCTGGGCGAGCTGGAGCTGCACCGGGCCAACCCGCTGTACCACATCGGCGCCCTGGACGTGTCCTGCTACGACCGCGAGTACGCCCCGGCGGACGAGCGGGCCGAGGCGCGCCGCCGCCACCTGGCCGCCTGGCCCGACGCGGTCGACGCCGCCATCAGCGCCCTCGACCGGGTCGCCGCCCCGGTGGCCGAGGCCCTGCTGGGCCCGGCCAAGGGGCTCACCGCCGACCTGGAGCCCTCAGGCGGCGACCCGGTGGTGGAGCGGGCCGTGGCCGCCCACAAGCGCCTGGTCGCCCACCTGGAGGCGGCCGCGGTCGAGGGCCACCCCGAGGTGGCCCTGGGCCGGGGGCCGCTGGAGCGGCTGCTCGGCACCGGCGAGGCCCTCGAGGTCGACCTGGGCCGGCTGGAGGAGCGGGCCGACGCCGAGCGCGACCGGCTGCGGGCCCTGCTGGACGAGGCCTGCCGGCGCCTGGCCCCGGGCCGGCCCACCGCCGAGGTGGTGGCCGGGCTGCTGGAGGACCACCCGGACGCCGACGGCGTGCTCCGCGAGGCCCAGGCCATGACCGCCGAGGCGATCGCCTTCACCCTCGAGCGCGACCTGGTGCCCGGGCTGGACGGCGAGTGCCTGGTCGCCCCCGCGCCCCCCTCGCGCCGCTGGGCCCTGGCCATGATGTCGTGGGCGGCCCCGTTCGAGGCCGACGCCCCCTCCCGCTACTACATCTCCCCGCCCGACCCGGACTGGCCGGCCGACGAGCAGGACGACTGGCTGAAGGTGTTCAGCCGGACCACCCTGCCCGCCATCACCGTCCACGAGGTCGCCCCCGGCCACTTCGCCCACGGCCGGCGGCTGCGCGCGCTGACCTCGGACGTCCGCCGGACCCTGCACTCGCTGGCCTTCGTCGAGGGCTGGGCCCACTACGCCGAGGAGGTCTGCGTCGAGGAGGGCTTCCGCGCCGGGGACCCGCGCTTCGCCGCCGGGGTCGCCCTGGAGGCGCTGCAGCGGGTCACCCGCCTGGCCACCTCGATCGGCACCCACGCCGGCACCCTGACCGTGGCCGAGGGCGCGGCCCGCTTCGAGGCCGACGCCTTCTGCTTCGGCCCGGCGGCCAAGGCCGAGGCCGCCCGGGCCACCTTCGACCCCACCTACGGGCGCTACACCTGGGGCAAGCTGGAGATCCTGCGCCTCCGCGACCAGGCCCGGGCCCGCTGGGGGGCCGGCTTCACGCCGGCCCGCTTCCACGACGCCCTGCTGCGCCTGGGCTCACCCCCGCTCGGGCTGATGGTCGACGCCCTCGACCACGGGTAACCGCCACCTGGGCTCCTATCCCGAGCTTAGGTGGATCGTCTGGTGTCACGGTCGCCATCTACTATGGCCAGATGAGCCACAAGGTGTCCGAAGACATCACAATGGCCAAAGTGATCCAAGGGTATCGGTTCGCCCTGGATCCCACCCGACGGCAGCGGCGTGCCTTGGCATCCCACTGCGGCGCCGCCCGCGTCGCCTACAACTGGGGCCTGATCCTTGTCCAGGAGCGCCTGCGACAACGTCGGGCAGGAGGGGACGTCGAGGTGCCCTGGACCCTGCCTGAGCTGCAACGGGAGTGGAACCGAGCCAAGCAGCAGGTCGCTCCCTGGTGGGCGGAGAACAGCAAGGAGGCCTACAAGTCAGGCCTGGACGGCCTGGCCAGGTCACTCAAGAACTGGACCGATGCAAGAACTGGGCGCCGCATGGGCCGCCCGGTCGGCTTCCCGAGGATGAAGCGGAAGGGGCGCTGCCGGGATGCCTGCCGATTCACCACCGGCGCGATCAAGGTACTGGACGACCGAAAGCACATCCAGCTCCCACGCATCGGCGTACTCAAGACCCATGAATCCACCCGGAAACTTGCCCGCCGCCTCGAGCAGGGCACCGCCCGCATCCTGGCCGCCACCATTTCCCGAACCGCTGACCGCTGGTTCGTCTCCTTCACGGTCGAGGTCCAACGGGCCATCCCGGCAAGCAACGGGCAGGCCACCGTGATCGGTGTAGATGCCGGTGTCCGCCAGCTGGTGACCCTCTCCACCGCAGTGACCATTCCCAACCCAAGAGCCTTGGAACGCTCCCAGCGCAAGCTGCGGAAGCTCAACCGTCAGCTCGCCCGCCGCATGCCCGGGTCCAAACGCCGAAAGCAGACTGGTCGGCGGCTGGCCCGGGTCCACGCCCGAGCCGCCAACCTGCGCCGCGACGCCCTCCACAAGCTCACCACCAGCCTCGCCAGCGAGCAGGGCATCATTGTGGTCGAGCACCTCAACGTGGCCGGCATGATGCGCAACCGGCGACTGGCCCGCGCCCTCGCCGACACCGGCTTGGCTGAGCTGCGGCGCCACCTCGCCTATAAGACGATCTGGTACGGCAGCCAGCTGATCGTGGCGGATCGGTTCTATCCATCGTCCAAGACGTGCTCGGCCTGCGGCTGGGTGAAAACCAAGCTCAGCCTGGCCGAGCGCACCTTCACCTGCGACGCGTGTGGCCTCGTCCTCGATCGGGACCTGAACGCCGCCCGCAACCTTGCCAGGCTTGCACAGTACGTCGCCCAGGGTGGCTGGGAGACGCAAAACGCCCGTGGAGCCGACCGTAGGACCCAGCCTGCTGGGCTGGTGGCCCTGAAGCGGGAACCCAGCAGTCAACTTCTAGAGTGACATGAGACTGGGACCGACAGTGGCTTGAACGGTCGAGACAAGCCATGATTGGGCTGATCGACGCAGCAAGCCGAACCCAGGAGCCGATCCGCCGTGAGTGAGCCTGCCACCGCCCCGGACGCGGCCGAGCGCGACCTGTTCGACCCCTACCTGTACATCAACCGGGAGATCTCCTGGCTCCAGTTCAACGACCGGGTCCTGGCCATGGCCGCCGACCCCGAGGTGGCGCTGCTGGAGCGGCTCAAGTACCTGGCCATCTTCTCCTCCAACCTGGACGAGTTCTTCATGGTCCGGGTGTCGGGCCTCCGCGACCAGGTGGAGGCGGGCATGGTCACCCGCGGCTCCGACGGCTGGACGCCCTCGGAGACCCTGGAGGCGATCGCCAAGCACGTCGGCCCGACCATCGAGTACCAGGTGCGGGTGTTCCTGGACGAGGTCGTGCCGGCCATGGCCGAGGCCGGCATCCGCATCGCCGACATGCGCGAGCTGGACGACCAGCAGCGGGACTTCCTGCGCGACTACTTCCAGCGCCAGGTCTTCCCGGTGCTGACGCCCCTGGCCGTCGACCCCAGCCACCCGTTCCCCTACATCTCCAACCTGTCGCTGTCGCTGGCCGTGACCGTGCGCGACCCCGGCACCGCCCGCGACCGCTTCGCCCGGGTCAAGGTGCCCGGCATCCTGCCCCGGTTCGTGCCCCTGGGCGACGGCAGCACCTTCGTGCCGCTGGAGCAGATCGTCGCCACCCACCTGGACAAGCTGTTCCCGGGGATGGACGTGGTCGAGGCCCACCCGTTCCGGGTGACCCGCGACGCCGACATCGAGCTGGCCGAGGACGAGGCCGACGACCTGCTGGTCGCGGTCGAGCAGGAGCTGCGCCGTCAGCGCTTCGGGGCGGTGGTCCGCCTGGAGGTGGCCGCCACCATGCCCGACCACGTGATCCGGCTCCTCCAGCGCGAGCTCGAGGTCGAGGACGACGCCCTGGTCACGGTGGAGGGCCCCCTCAACCTGGGCGACCTGATGGGCATGGTGTCGGCCCTTGACCGGCCCGAGCTGGCCGACGAGCCCTGGGTCGGGACCACCCAGCCGCGGCTGCTCGGCACCGAGGGGGACTCGGTCAACCTGTTCGCCACCCTGCGCGAGGGCGACCTGCTCGTCCACCACCCCTACGACGCCTTCTCGACCTCGGTGCAGCGCTTCATCGAGCAGGCCGCCGACGACCCCGACGTGCTGGCCATCAAGCAGACCCTGTACCGGACCGACGGCGACTCGCCGATCGTCAACGCCCTGATCTCCGCGGCCGAGTCCGGCAAGCAGGTGGTGGTCCTGGTCGAGGTCAAGGCCCGCGGCGACGAGGCCTCCAACATCGGCTGGGCGAGGGCGCTGGAGCGGGCCGGCACCCACGTGGCCTACGGCCTGGTCGGGCTCAAGACCCACTCCAAGACGGCCCTGGTGGTGCGGCGCGAGCACGGCGGCATCCGCCGCTATGTCCACATCGGCACCGGCAACTACAACGCCAAGACGGCCCGGCTCTACACCGACCTGGGCCTGCTCTCCTGCGACGAGGACCTGGGCGCCGACCTGACCGAGCTGTTCAACTCGCTCACCGGCTACGCCCGCGGCGGCCGCTACCGCAAGATCCTGGTCGCCCCCAACTTCCTGCGCCCGCGGGTGGTCGAGCTGATCGGGCGGACCGCCGAGCGGCACTCCAGCCGACGCCCGGGCCGCATCACCCTGCAGATGAACTCCCTGGTCGACGCCGAGTGCATCCGCGCCCTGTACCTGGCCTCCCAGGCCGGGGTCGAGATCGACCTGATCGTGCGGGGCATCTGCCGGCTCCGGCCCGGCGTGCCGGGGGTGAGCGACAACATCCGGGTCCGCTCGATCGTCGGCCGCTTCCTGGAGCACTCGCGCATCTGGAAGTTCGCCAACGGCCGCCGGCGCGAGTACTACATCGGCTCGGCCGACCTGATGCCCCGCAACCTCGACCTGCGGGTCGAGGTGGTCACCCCGGTGACCGACCCCGACCTGACCGGCCGGCTCCAGGAGGTCCTGGACGTCATGCTGGCCGACAACATCCAGGCCTGGGAGCTGTCGGAGGACGGCTCCTGGCACCGGCGCCAGCCGGCCGAGGGCGAGCGGCGGGTCGCCACCCACAAGCGGCTGCGCGAGCTGGCCCTGCGCCGCGGGGTCGAGGCCCGCTCGGGCACCAAGCGCGACCAGCCCTAGCGCGGCCAGCCCCAGCGGTATGGGCAGGCCAATACGGGTAGCCTGAGGTCCGGCACGTGACCCGCCCCCGAGGAGCCGCCCGTGACCACCGAGACCGCCCGAGGGACCGACCTCGACACCCTGGCCGTCGACACCGTCCGGACCCTGGCCATGGACGCCATCCAGAAGGCCGGCGACGGCCACCCGGGCACGGCCATGGCCCTGGGCCCGGCCGCCTACGCGCTCTGGACCCGGTTCCTCACCTTCGACCCCGAGCAGCCGGACTGGTTCGACCGGGACCGGTTCGTGCTCTCCAACGGCCACGCCTCGGTGCTGCAGTACATCGCCCTGCACCTGACCGGCTATCGGATCGGCATCGACGACCTCAAGCAGCAGCGCCAGTGGGGGTCGATCACCCCCGGCCACCCCGAGCACTTCCTCGCCCCCGGGATCGAGGTCACCACCGGGCCGCTCGGCCAGGGGGTCGGCAACGCGGTCGGGTTCGCCATCGCCGAGCGCTTCCTGGCCGACCGCTACAACCGCCCCGGCCACCAGGTCGTCGACCACCGCACCTGGGCGTTCTGCTCGGACGGGGACATGATGGAGGGGGTCGCCTCCGAGGCGTCGTCGTACGCCGGCTACCTGGGCCTGGGCAAGCTGACTCTGCTGTACGACGACAACCACATCACCATCGACGGCCGCACCGAGATCACCTTCGGCGAGGACGTCGAGGCCCGCTACCGGGCCTACGGCTGGCACACCCTGGCCGTCGAGGACGCCAACGACACCGAGGCCATCGCCGCCGCCTTCCAGGCGGCCGTCGATGAGCCCGACCGGCCCACCTTCATCCGGCTGCGCAGCCACATCGCCTGGGGGGCGCCGAACGCCCAGGACACCGCCAAGGCCCACGGCGCCGCCCTGGGCGAGGACGAGGTCAGGGCGACCAAGCAGGTCTACGGCTGGGACCCGGACAAGCACTTCTACGTGCCCGACGGGGTGTATGACCGCTGGCGGGTCAAGGTGCCGGACAACCAGGCGGCCCGGGCCGACTGGGAGCGCCGCCTGGACGCCTACGCCGAGGCCGAGCCGGAGCTGGCCGCCGAGCTGCGGGCCGGGATCGCCGGCCGGCTCCCCGACGGCTGGGACGCCGAGCTGGACAAGCTGTTCACCGAGCCCAAGAAGCAGGCCACCCGCTCCGCCTCGGAGGCCTGCATCAACGCCATCGCCCCGCGGCTGCCGACCTTCCTCGGCGGCTCGGCCGACCTGGCCGAGTCCAACAAGACCGACATCAAAGACGGCGGCAGCATGGGCCCGCGCGAGGTCGGGCGCAACCTCCACTACGGCATCCGCGAGCACGGCATGGGGGCGATCAGCAACGGCATGGCCCTGCACGGCGGGCTCCGGCCGTTCGCGGCCACCTTCCTGATCTTCTCCGACTACATGCGGCCCAGCGTGCGCCTGGCCAACCTGATGGACCTGCCGGTGGTGTACGTGTGGACCCACGACTCGATCGGCCTGGGCGGCGACGGGCCGACCCACCAGCCGGTCGAGCACCTGGCGTCGCTGCGGGCCATGCCCCGGCTGCGCGTGATACGGCCGGCCGACGGGCCGGAGACGGCCGAGGCCTGGCGGGCGGCCATCGCCCGCACCGACGGGGCCACCGCCCTGGCCCTGTCCCGCCAGAACCTGCCCCCGATCGACCGCACCGCCCACGCCGGCGCCGACGGCCTGCACCGCGGCGCCTACGTGCTGGCCGAGGCCGACGGCGGCGAGCCCCGGCTGGTGCTGATCGCCACCGGCTCCGAGGTGTGGGTGGCCCTGGAGGCCCGCGAGCAGCTCCAGGCCGACGGCATCGCCACCCGGGTGGTGTCGATGCCCTGCTGGGAGCTGTTCGAGGACCAGGACCAGGCCTACCGCGACCAGGTGCTGCCCCCACAGGTGGCCGCCCGGCTGGCCGTGGAGGCGGCGGCCAGCTTCGGCTGGAGCCGCTGGGTTGGGGAGCGCGGCGAGGTCGTCTCCCAGGACGACTTCGGCGCCTCGGCCCCGGGCGAGCTGGTGCTGGAGAAGTTCGGCTTCACCCCCGACAACGTCGCCGACCGGGCCAGGAAGCTCCTGGCCCGGCTTGAAGGAGGACCGTCATGACGTCCCGTCTGCAGCAGCTCACCGACCAGGGCGTCGCCGTCTGGGTCGACTCGATCGCCCGCGACTGGATCCAGAAGGGGGAGCTGCGCCGCCTGCGCGACCACTTCCAGGTGGCCGGCGTCACCTCCAACCCGACCATCTTCCAGAAGGCCATGGGGGAGGGGTCGTTCTACGACGACGACATCACCCGCCTGGCCGGCCAGGGCCTGGACCCCCGCCGGATCTTCGAGTCGCTGGCCCTGGACGACATCCGCGCCGCCGCCGCCGACATGGAGCCGGTGTGGGAGCGGACCGGCGGGACCGACGGCCGCGTGTCGTTCGAGGTGCCGCCCGACATCGCCGACGACACCGACGCCACCACCAGCGAGACGCGGCGCCTGTTCGACGAGCTGGCCCGGCCCAACGTGTTCATCAAGATCCCGGCCACCGCGGCCGGGGTGCCGGCCATCCGGGCCTCGATCGCCGCCGGCGTCAACGTCAACGTCACCCTGATCTTCTCCATCCAGCGCTACCGCGAGGTCATCGAGGCCTACCTGAGCGGGCTGGAGACGCTGGCCGACTCCGGCGGCGACCTGGCCGAGGTGGCCAGCGTGGCCTCGTTCTTCGTCAGCCGGGTCGACACAATGGTCGACAAGGAGCTGCAGGAGCTGATCGACAAGGGTGGGCCGGAGGCCGAGGCGGCCCGGGCCCGGCTGGGCACGGCCGCCATCGACAACGCCAAGCTGGCCTACGAGGTGTTCCAGCAGACCTTCTCCGGCCCGCGCTGGGAGGCGCTGGCGGCCGAGGGGGCGAGGGCGCAGCGGCCCCTGTGGGCCTCGACCTCGACCAAGAACCCCGAGTACCGTGACGTCCTCTATGTCGAGGAGCTGGTGGCCCGGGACACCGTCAACACCATGCCCCTTGAGACGATCGAGGCCTTCGCCGACCACGGCGAGGTCCGCGGCCAGACGGCCACCGAGGGCCTGGACCGGGTTCATCGGCTCTGGAGCGACCTGGCCGACCTCGGCATCGACGAGGACGACGTCGGCCACCGGCTGGAGCGCGAGGGCGTCGAGAAGTTCGCCGACAGCTACAACGGCGCCGTCGACACCATCGAGGCCAAGGTGGAGAAGCTCACCCGATGACCGACAACCCGCTGGCGGCCGGGGAGCGGATCCGGGCGGTGCCGCCGCCGACGGCCATGGTGGTGTTCGGCGGCTCCGGCGACCTGGCCCACCGCAAGATCGTCCCCGCCCTCTACAACCTGGAGCTGCACCGGCTGCTGCCCCAGAACTTCGCCTTCGTCGGCACCAGCCGCAGCGAGTTCTCCGACGAGGAGTACCGGGCCGACATGCGCAAGGCGGTCGAGGAGTTCTCCCGCACCCAGCCCATCCAGCACCAGGTGTGGGAGTCGTTCGCCAGCCGCCTGCACTACATCTCCGGCTCCTCGTCCGACCCCGACACCTACGGCCGCGTCGGCGACCTGCTGGACCGCTTCGACCGCGAGCAGGGCACCGACGGCAACCGCATGTTCTACCTGTCGCTGATCCCCAAGCTGTTCGCCGACACCATCCGCGGCATCGGCAAGGCCGGGCTGGGCGGCCGCGGCTGGGACCGGGGGTTCTCGCGAGTGGTGGTGGAGAAGCCGTTCGGCCACGACCTGGCCTCGGCCCGCGAGCTCCAGGAGCTCGTCACCACCGTGTTCCCCGAGCGCGACGTCTTCCGCATCGACCACTATCTGGGCAAGGAGAGCGTCCAGAACATCATCGCCTTCCGCTTCGCCAACGGCATCTTCGAGCCGGTCTGGAACCACCACTACGTCGACCACGTCCAGGTGACGGTGTCGGAGTCGCTGGGGATCGAGCACCGGGGCAACTTCTACGAGACCGCCGGGGCGATCCGCGACATCCTCCAGAACCACGAGCTCCAGGTGCTGGCCCTGATCGCCATGGAGCCGCCGGCCAGCTTCGAGCCCGAGGACGTCCGCAACGAGAAGGCCAAGGTGCTCAAGGCCCTGCGCCGCCTGGAGGGCGAGGCGGTCGACGACCGCGTGGTCCGCGGCCAGTACGGGCCGGGCTGGATCGACGGCAAGGAGGTCCCCGGCTACCGCGACGAGCCCGACGTCCACCCGGACTCCAACGTCGAGACCTACGTGGCCGCCGAGCTGCGGGTCGACAACTGGCGCTGGGCCGGCACGCCGTTCTATGTGCGCACCGGCAAGCGCCTGCCCAAGCGGGCCACCGAGGTCGTGGTCCAGTTCAAGTCGGCCCCCCACCTGCCCTTCGGGGAGGCGGCCCAGGACGGGCTGGAGCCCAACGCCCTGGTCCTGCGGATCCAGCCCGACGAGGGCATCACCCTGCGGATCGGGGCCAAGGTGCCCGGCCCGTCGATGGAGGTCCGCTCGGTCAACATGGACTTCTCCTACGGCACCTCCTTCGCCGACGACCTGCCCGACGCCTACGAGCGGCTGCTGCTGGACGTGATGCTGGGCGACCCGACCCTGTTCCCGCGCTGGGACGAGGTCGAGCAGGCCTGGCAGACGGTCCAGCCGATCCTGGACCGGTGGGCCGAGGCGCCCCCGCCCGACCTCCCCAACTACGAGGCCGGCAGCTGGGGCCCCAAGGCCGCCGAGGAGCTGATCGCCAGGGGCCGCCCCGGCCGCCGCTGGCGCCGGCCATGAGCGCCCCCCGGAGGGGTCCGGGGAACCCCGAGGGGGTGCCCCGGTGAGTCAAGCAACGGCCGAGGCGTTCGAGGAGGTCGCGCCCGGCGAGATCGAGCTGGCCCTGGAGCGCCAGCGCAGCCTGGGCGGCAGCGGCGGCGGGGCGGTGGTCCGGGCCAGCGTGGCCAACCTGGTCGTGGTCACCCCCAACCGGGCCGCCGGCCAGCGGGCCCTGGCCGCGGTCGAGGAGCTGGGCGCCCGCGCCCCCTCGCGCTGCGTGGTCCTGATCGCCGAGCCGCCCCAGGGCCGCCAGGGGGTGCGGTCCTGGGCCCGGGTGGTCAACCGCCGCCCCGCGGCCGGGCCGGAGGTCGTCTGGGAGGAGGTCGTGGTCCAGACCAACGTCCACCCCAGGCACCTGACCGCGGTGGTGCTGCCCCTGCTCCTGCCCGAGCTGCCGGTGTTCACCTGGTGGGAGGGGACGCCGCCGTTCGACGAGCAGGTGTTCGGCGAGCTGACCTCGGTCACCGACCGCCTGATCGTCGACTCGGCCGCCTTCGCCGACCCGGTGGCCGACCTCCGCCGGCTGGCCGTGGCCGTCGGGCGGATGGAGCCGGCCGTCACCGACTGCGCCTGGGGGCGCCTGACGGCCTGGCGGGAGCTGCTGGCCGCCCCCTTCGGCGGCCCCCAGCTGCGCCCCGCCCTCGACCGGGTCCGCTGGCTGCGGGTCGACGCCGTGGAGCCGACCGCCGGCCAGCAGCTGGTCGGCTGGTTCGCCTCCCGGCTCGGCTGGGAGCTGGAGCGGGTGGAGCAGGCCGGCGACGAGCTCGCCGCCGACTACCGCACCCCCGATGGGGCCTGCCAGGCGCGGGTGGTGGCCGCCATCGGCTCCGCCAACCTGACCCGGGTCCACCTGGAGATGGACACCGGCGACGGCCCGGCCAGCGTCCGGGTCGAGGCCCCGCCCGGGCACCTGGTGGCCACCGTCGAGGCCCCCGGCCAGCCCACCGGCCGGCGCAAGGTGGGCCGCAGCGCCGGCCCGGCCACCGGCCCCGGCGGCCTCGGCCAGGAGCTGCAGCTGTTCGGCCGCGACCGGGTGTTCGAGGACGCCCTCGCCGAGGCGGCCGCCCTGGTGGCCGGGTGACCGAGCGGGCCCGGGTGCTGGACGGGCCCGGCGAGCTGGCCGAGGCCGCCGCCCGCTCGGCCATCGCCGACCTGGAGGCGGCCGTCGAGGCCCACGGCTCGGCCACCTGGGTGCTGGCCGGCGGCGGCACCCCGGCGGCCGCCTACCGGCGCCTGGCCGCCCACGACCTGCGCGCCGGCGTCGAATGGGACCGGGTCCGGGTGGCCATGGGCGACGAGCGCTGCGTCCCCGTCGACCACCCCGACTCCAACTGGGGCCTGGCCGCCGCCGCCCTCCTCGACCACGTCCCCGTCCCCGACCACCACCTCCTGCGCCCCCCGGGCGAGCTCGGCCCCGAGGCGGCCGCCGACGCCTACCAGGCGACCCTGGCCGCCCTGCCCGCGGCCGACGGCGGACGGCCCGGCCAGGTCCGGCTGGAGCTGGTCTGGCTGGGCCTGGGCGAGGACGGCCACTGCCTGTCGCTGTTCCCCGGCCGCCCCGAGGTCGAGGTCGCCGACCGGCTGGTGGTGGCCGTCCACGACGCCCCCAAGCCGCCCCCCGAGCGGGTCAGCCTGACCCTGGCCGCCCTGGCCGGCACCGAGCGGCTGGTGGTCCTGGCCGCCGGCGAGGGGAAGGCCGCCGCGGTGGCCAGGGCCCGGGCCGGCGACGACCGCCTCCCCCTGACCAGGGCCGTCCAGACCGTCCGGGCCGCCGGCGGCGAGGTCACCTGGCTGCTGGACCGGGCCGCCGCCGGCTGATTTGAGTCCAGCTAAGCTTTGTCCGAGGAGGTCAACATGACCACACTGAGCGTGACCGACAACCGGACCGGCCGGACCTATGAGATCCCGATCGAGGACGGGGCCATCCGGGCCATGGCCCTGCGCGACATCAAGGTCGACGACGACGACTTCGGGCTGCTCTCCTACGACCCGGCGTTCATGAACACGGCCAGCTGCCGCAGCGCCATCACCTACATCGACGGCGAGAGGGGGGTCCTGCGCTACCGCGGCTACCCCATCCAGGAGCTGGCCGAGCGGGTCAGCTTCCTCGAGGTGGCCTGGCTGCTGGTCGAGGGCGACCTGCCCGACGCCGGCCAGCTGGCCGACTGGACCGACCAGATCAACCACCACACCTTCGTCAAGGAGAACATCAAGAAGTTCATCGACGGCTTCCACCACGACGCCCACCCCATGGGCATCCTGGTCGGCACGGTGGGGGCGCTGTCGACCTTCTACCCCGACGCCAAGAAGATCGACGACCCCGAGGTCCGCCGCCGCCAGGTCGTCCGGCTGATCGCCAAGATCCCCACCCTGGCCGCCTACGCCTACCGCCACTCCCAGGGCCACCCCTACCCGTTCCCCGACAACGAGCTGTCGTATGCCGGCAACTTCCTCAACCTCATGTGGAAGATGGGGGAGCCCAAGTACCATCCCGACCCGGTGCTCGAGCACGCCCTCGACGTGCTGTTCACCCTCCACGCCGACCACGAGCAGAACTGCTCGACCAACGCCATGCGGGCGGTCGGCAGCTCCAAGGTCGACCCCTTCTCGGCCGCCGCGGCCGCCGTGGCCGCCCTCTACGGCCCGCTGCACGGCGGGGCCAACGAGCAGGTCCTGAGAATGCTCAACGAGATCGGCTCGGCCGGCGAGGTCCCGGCCTACGTCGAGCGGGTCAAGCGGGGCGAGATGAAGCTGATGGGCTTCGGGCACCGCGTCTACAAGAACTACGACCCCCGGGCCAGGATCATCAAGCAGGTGGCGGACGACGTCTTCAAGGTCACCGGGCTCAACCCGCTGCTGGAGATCGCCGTCGAGCTCGAGCGGATCGCCCTCGAGGACGACTACTTCATCTCCAAGAAGCTGTACCCCAACGTCGACTTCTACTCGGGCATCATCTACGAGGCCATGGGCTTCCCGGTGGAGATGTTCCCGGTGCTGTTCGCCATCGGCCGCATGCCGGGCTGGCTGGCCCAGTGGGAGGAGAACCTCAGCGACCCCGAGCAGCGGATCGCCCGGCCGCGCCAGATCTACGTCGGCCCGGGCGAGCGCCACGTCGAGCGGGACTAGCCGACCGGCTCCGCCGGTCGGAGTCTACCGGTCGTCGGCCGAAGGCCGACTCCACTCCAGCGCCGTCTGGAGCTGGGTGGCCAGGTCGCCCTGGTGCCGGGCCTCGATGCTCGACGCCAGCAGCCGGCCGATAACGACCGCGAAGGCGACGATGGCGGCGACGTCGGCGTCGGTCCAGCCGCGCGGGTCGTGGGTGATGGCGTGCAGGTGCCGAGGACTTTGCCGTCGTGCAGGACCGGGCTCGACAGCACCCCGAGGTCGCGCTGGGCGCGCTCGAAGGCCTGCTCGGCCTCGCCGGTGGCGGTCACCCAGCGCAGGGCGCCGCCGGCGTCGGCCATCATCAGCCCGGACCCGTCGGCGCCGACCACGTGGGCGGTCGCGTCCACGACCTCGTGCAGGGTCGCCGCCAGGTCGTCGAGCGGCGACGGTCCGGCCGGCGGTGGGCCCATGGCCAGCGAGGTCGTGCCGGTCGCGACGGGCCCGAGCTCGGCCTCCGGTGGCGGCCAGAGCAGCCAGCGGAGCTCTGGACCTTGCCGGCCGGGTCCCGCCCGACGGCCACCGAGACGGTCACCGGGATGGGCTCCCCACAGCAGGGCCACGGCCCGCAGGTTGGCCTCGCGGATCAGCCCGGCGGGATCGGTGAGCAGGTAGGCGGCCGGGGCGAGCAGGAACAGCGCCTGGTAGCGCTCGCGCTCGGCCTCGGCCAGCTCGCGTCCGGCGCTCAGGGACTCCTGCTGGGTGCGGACCTCCTCCTCGGCGACCCGCAGCTCCTCCAGGGTGACGTCGAGCTCCTCCAGGGCCCCGACCAGCGCCTCGGCCCGTTCCTCGTCGCCGGCCTGCCGGCGGTACCGCCCGGCCCGGTCCCGCACGGCGCTCAGGTCGCTGAGGAATGTCTCGTAGCTCACCCACGCCCTCTCGCTCGCGTCGGGCTTCAGCGTACTTCCCAGCGGGGGTCGACTCCATCGGGGCCCGTGGACGCCGGAGGCCGATGCGCGCATGATGGCCCCACCAGCGGCCGGCCGGTCGTTTTGCACCGCCGCCTGCGGGCCACACTTCAGCCGTCATCCAGTTGCCAAGCTTCCAGGAGGCCCGTCATGCCCGACCACGACATCGTGGTCGTCGGCGCCTCGGCCGGCGGCGTGGAGGCGCTCGCCGACCTGGCCGCCTCGCTGCCTCCCGACCTGCCGGCGGCCGTGTTCGTGGTCCTGCACCTGCCGTCGACCAGGACCAGCGCCCTCCCCGACATCCTGAGCCGGCGGGGCCCGCTGCCGGCCACCCACGTCAAGGACGGAGAGCCGATCGAGCCCGGGCGCCTCTACGTGGCCCCGCCCGACCACCACGTGCTGCTGCGGTCCGGCCACGTGCACCTGGCCCGGGGGCCGCGCGAGAACGGCCACCGTCCCGCCGTCGACCCGCTGTTCCGCAGCGCCGCCCGCGAGTACGCCAGCCGGGTGATCGGAGTGGTCCTGTCGGGGGCGCTGGACGACGGCACGGCCGGGCTGGCGGCGATCAAGACGCGGGGCGGCCTGGCCGTCGTCCAGGAGCCCACCGACGCCCTGTACCCCGGCATGCCGACGAGCGCCCTCGAGCACGTACGGGTCGACCACGTCCAGCCGGCCGCGGCCCTCGGGGCGCTGCTGGCCCGGCTCACCGCGGAACCGGCGGGGGCGGCGAACCCGGCCCCGGCCAACATGGAGGTGGAGGTCGAAGTGGAGGGGTTCTCGCTCGAAGCGATGGAGGGCGAGCATCCAGGCAAGCCCTCGGGGTTCTCCTGTCCCGACTGCAACGGCGTGCTCTGGGAGATCCAGGACGGCGACCTGCAGCGGTTCCGCTGCCGGGTCGGCCACGCCTGGTCCCCGGAGAGCCTCCTGACCCAGCAGAGCGAGGGGCTCGAGGCCGCGCTCTGGATCGCCCTGCGGAGCCTGGAGGAGCGGGCCGCCCTGGCCCGCAAGCTGGCCGCTCCGGCCCGGCGCCGCGGGCACACGATCACGGCCAGCCGGTTCGAGGAGCAGGCGGCCGAGGCCCAGCAGGCGGCCCGGCTGGTCCGCAACCTGCTGCTCGACCGGGCCAACTTCGCCATCGCGTGGCCGCTGGCCGGCGACCGCAAGGGGGCGGCGAGGACGGAGGAGACGGGTGGCTGAGCAGGACGCCGACCGGGACCTGGAGGTCCTGCTGGACTACCTGCGGCGCAGCCGCGGGTTCGACTTCACCGGCTACAAGCGCGCCAGCCTGAGCCGCCGCATCGAGAAGCGCATGCAGGCCGTGGGGGCCGACGGCTACCTCAGCTACCTGGACCACCTCGAGGTCGACCCCGAGGAGTTCACCCACCTGTTCAACACCATCCTGATCAACGTCACCAGCTTCTTCCGGGACCCGCAGACCTGGGACTTCCTGAGCGCCGAGATCCTGCCCCGGCTGGCCGAGCGCAAGCCCGACGGTGAGCCGATCCGGATGTGGAGCGCCGGCTGCGCCTCCGGCGAGGAGGCGTACTCGCTGGCCATGGCGACCGCCGAGGCGCTCGGTGCCGACGTGGTCCGCGACCGGGTCAAGATCTACGCCACCGACGTGGACGACGAGGCGCTGAACCAGGCCCGCCAGGCCCGCTACAGCCCCCGGGAGGTGGAAGGGGTCTCCCCCGAGCTGCTGGCGCGCTACTTCGAGCGCAACGGGAACGGCCACGTCTTCTCCAAGGACCTGCGCCGCTCGGTGATCTTCGGCCGCCACGACCTGATCCAGGACGCCCCCATCTCCCGGATCGACCTGCTGGTGTGCCGCAACACCCTGATGTACCTGAACTCCGAGACCCAGTCCCACGTGCTCGCCCGCTTCAGCTTCGCCCTGCGCGAGGGCGGCTACCTGCTGCTCGGCAAGGCCGAGATGCTGCTGGCCCACTCCAACCTGTTCACCTCGGTCGACCTCAAGCGGCGGGTGTTCCAGAAGGTGCCGGGGGCGACCCTGCGCGAGCGGCTGATGGTGCTCACCGACGCCGGCCGCCCGGTGGGCAACTCCGGGACGCGCGAGGACCGGGTCCGCAACGCCGCCCTGGAGGCCAGCCCCGAGGCCCAGATCGTGGTCGACGCGGGCGGCTACCTGACGATCGCCAACAGCCGGGCCCGCGAGCTGTTCAACCTCAGCCTCGAGGACCTCAACCGTCCGTTCCAGGACCTGGAGGTCTCCTACCGGCCGCTGGAGCTGCGCTCCAAGATCCAGCACGTCTATGTGGAGCGGCGACCCTCCCAGGTCTACGAGGTCGAGTGGCCGACCGCCTCGGGCGAGGTCGCCCACCTGGAGGTCCAGGTCGCCCCGCTGGTCGACGAGAACCAGGTCCTGCTCGGGGCCAGCATCGGCTTCGCCGACGTCACCCGGTCACGGCGCTACAAGGAGGAGCTGGAGCACGCCAACCAGGGGCTGGAGGACGCCTACGCCGAGCTCCAGTCGACCAACGAGGAGCTGGAGACGACCAACGAGGAGCTCCAGTCGACGGTCGAGG
>Ga0081538_10001244_pt1 | contig 26667 bp, 27 predicted proteins | sample TabmetS5T2R1_FD_71022 | JGI IMG/M metagenome (GOLD analysis project Ga0081538, IMG submission 71022) | Tabebuia heterophylla rhizosphere microbial communities from the University of Puerto Rico - S5T2R1 | ecosystem: Host-associated > Plants > Roots > Rhizosphere ...
GCGCGACAGAAATTTTGAAGACGAGCCACGTCCCCCCCACAAGCGCGGCACCGTCCCCGTAGCCATGAGCGGGTGCACACAACCGAAACATCACCGGCTGCTGCGACCCAGGGGGTCGCAGCAGCGCGTCGGGCGGCCTTTCAGGCGTGGAGCCGTCCGGGCTCAGAGGAACCTACGGGTGTCGCGCTCTGATCGGTGCCCGACCTGGGCCCGGATGCGCTCGGTGGTCGAGCCCCGTCGGTGCGCGGCTGCCATGTAGCTGCGCCGCAGCGTGTTCGCCGATACCCGGCCCTCGAGCCCGGCGTCGCGGGCCGCCTGTTTCACCAGGTAGTCACCGCCGAATCGGGTGAGGCGCAGGTCTGCAGCCCGCGTAGGGCTCTGGCCTACGAACAGCGGACCCCGGTTCCGGCCGGCGACGTACCGTCTGATCGCGCGGGCTGACCTTGGATCGAGGCGCAAGTTGTCGGTCCGACCGCGGCGACGCACCGAGATCCACAGAGTCGATCCCCGGACGTCGATTTCGTCGAGGTCGAGAGCCAACGCCTCGCCCAGCTTCAAGCCGTCCCACAGCAACAAGCCCACAAGCGCCGCCTCCCTCGGTCCCAGTTCCAACGCCGCGTCGTAGAGCGCCGTGGACTCGGAGTCGGTGAGCGATGCGGGCCTGGGGGACCGCGACGGGGTGGGCCGCGCCGCGGCACGGACCGGGTTATCGGCGACGGCTTCCGCCTCGACGGCATGGTCGTAGAACGACGAGAGGGCGGATAGCCGACGCGAAATCGTGGCTCGGCCCGCACCGCGATCATTGCACGCGTCCCGATAGCTCTCGACGTGGCCTGTGGTCGCGTGGAGAGGTGCGTGGCCCTCCTCGGTACACCAGACGCGGAACCCTTCGAGGTCGCGCTCATAGGCATCGCGGGTGTTGGCCGAGCCCAACCCGTCGAGCCAGTCGCCTCGGAGGCGCTCGAAGCCGGCAGCGGATGCGCGCGATGCGGTGCTTCGCCGCGATGCCATGGCTCCCAGTGTGAGCGATCCGAGCCTTGACAGTCAACATAATCCTCAGGATTATGTTGACTGAGGGTTGGCCAAGCCCGAGGGGGAGGTGACATCGATGCCTGCGACCCTCGAACGCAAACTCGACAGATCGACCCTCGACCCGCATGACGTCCCGGTGCGCGCCATCGAGGCGATCCCGGTCGAGACCGTCCGCGAACGATCGCGGCACACGGCCGGGAAGCGACCTCCACGGTCACCGGCGAGACGCCGACGTCGACTGCTGCCGCCCTGGCGGGCGATCCTGTTCGGCTTCCTTCTCCTGTCGATTCTCGTGGCGGGCGCCAGCCGCGACGCCGCTCCGGATCCACCCGCACCCCCGCCGGCGGCCACCGACATGGGGGAGGTCGACAGTGCAAACGAGCGCGGCACACCGCTCGTCGACCAGACCGCCCAGGCGGGGTTTGGCTGTGGATGGCTGCTCACACAACCGAAGTGCGAATGCCCCCCGCCGATCCTCCCCGCCCGGCAGTCGTGCGGTCCGGCAGAGCGGTTCACCACCTCGCCGCGATCCTGACCGGCTCCTGGGCGGCCGTACCGTCGCCCGGGGGTCAGCGTTGGATCACATGACCGGCAGCCACCCGTAGCTCCCACGACCAGGTGAGCCAAGCCGACGTCACCCAGTGTTCGCCCGCGAGCAACAGCACGCTCACCCGGCCCGGCGTTATGGTTGGCGCCACAGAGCGACGGGGTGCGGTCAATGGGGACGGGCCGCGTGGCCTCTACACCAGCGGTCGCAGCACACCCCGCCCCCTCCCGATGATCGCGTGCCTGCAGTTCGGCGAGGGAGGAGCTCAGAGTGGCGCATGTCCGTGTTCGACCGACCGTCTTGCTGATCGTCGGTGCGCTCCTGCTGGGCCTGCTGGCCGTGCCGGCCACGGGCGCCCCGCTCCGCGCCTCCGCGCCGAATGCCGCCGGGAGGGCCGAGGCACCGACCGACAAGGCCGTCTTCTTCGCCTCCGACGGCCTCCGCCAGGACCTCGTCCAGAAGTACGCGCGCCAGGGAGTCATGCCGACGATGGCCGACTTCCTGAAGAAGGGCACCTCGGCGACCGGCGGCGGCCTCCTGACCCAGGCTCCGCCGAACACCGGCGCCGGCTGGTACACCCTGGCCACCGGTGCCTGGCCCGGTGTCCACGGCTCGACGAACAACACGTTCCACATCAACGGCCAGCCGTTCGGCAACTCGACCTCGTCCTTCGCTCCGAACATCCTCCAGGTGGAGTCCATCGCCCAGTCCGCCGAGCGCGACGGCCTCAAGGTCGCTCAGGTCGAATGGGCCGGTGGGCGCAACGCCAGCATCCAGGGCCCGACGATCGACTTCCGGTCGTTCCTGTCGGGACGGGGCGTGGCAACGAACTTCACCGGTATGGCCGGTGACCCCCTGTTCGACGACGCCGACTTCATCCGCTCCTTCGGGCTGCAGTTCGACCATCCCGCCGGCCACGCCGGCCAGGCGCCCTTCGCGGGCGCCGCGCCGGTGCCAGCAGCCGGTTGGACTGGTGACCTGCCGGAAACGTTCAGCCCGGCGCAGGAGATGCGCCTGCGGGTCCTCGACTTCGGCGTCGACAAGTACGGGCTCAACGCCTGGATCTTCGACAGCACGGATGACTCCACGACGAACTACGACAAGGTCCTGTTCTCGAGGACGAAGGACGCGGCCGACTCCGTCGGCGTCCTCGCCAAGGGCGAGTGGGCCGACGTCAAGGTCACGATCCAGGGCGGCGCCCTGAACGGCCTGACCGCCGGGTTCCTCGTCAGGGTCGAGGAGCTCACCGGCGACCTCTCCCGGGTTCGCCTCTTCCACACCTCGGTCAGCCGCGCCATCGCGACCTGGCCTGGCTTCAGCGAGCCCGGCTTCACGGGCGACTTCGCCGAGTTCCTGGCCCAGAGGTTCCCGACCTCGACGGCGGCCGACTTCGCCGTCCTCGAGTCGGGCATCGTGAGCGAGGAGACCTACGTCGAACAGGGCCTCTACTGGTCGACCGCCCACCTGCCGATGCTCGAGTACGTCGCCAAGACGTACCAGCCGGACCTCCTGCTCGTCGGCACGCCCACGACCGACGAGTTCCAGCACCAGTTCCTCGGGCTCGTCTCGCCAACGGTGCCGGGCGGCGGCCCGAACCCCGCGTTCGACGACGTCGACCTGAACGGCGTGCCGGACGGCCGGGTCGCCGAGCGCGAGGAGTTCATCGAGACCGCCTACAAGGAATCCGACGAGACGCTGGCCCTGGCGCGATCGCTGATGGGCAAGGATCCGACCACGTTCGTCTCGTCCGACCACGGCTTCGCGCCGCAGTTCCTCGCCATCGACGCCAGCCAGCCGCTGGTGGAGCTCGGCCTGCTGTCGAGGCCGCAGACCTCGAACTGCCGCCCCGCCGCGGGCGAGACGATCGGCAAGGCGAAGGTGTGCTGGGCGGGTGGCGCAGCGCAGATCTACCTGAACGTGGCGGGACGCGATCCGACCGGCGGCGGCTTCACTCAGGTTCCTGCCACCGACGTCGCCGCGACCGTGGCCGAGATCAAGGCCAAGTACCTCGGCCTGGCCGATCCGAACGACTGGACCCGCGACGGCCAGCCCGAGGGCTGGAAGCTGATCGACCGCGTGTTCACCAAGGCCGAGGCGCGCCAGATCCCCAACGGGCCGGGCACGACCACCGACATGGCCCATCCCACCAGGACCGGTGACGTGATCGCGTTCGCCTATCCGCCCTACCAGTACGACGCGCAGACCCCGGGCACCCTGGTGGCCCCCTCGCACTTCTTCGGCCAGCACGGGTACGTCCCGGACGTCCAGGACTTCGGCGCGAACATCAACATGCGGGCGACCTTCCTGGCCGGCGGCAAGGGCATTGCCAAGAGCCAGGTCACCGCCTCGGCGATCGATCTCGCCCCAACGCTGGCCTACCTGCTCGGCATCCCCGAGCCGCAGTCCAGCCAGGGCCGCGTGCTGCTGGAGATCGTCAAGGGCGGTAGGGCGGTCGAGCCGATCTCGATCGTCGGCCTGAACGACTTCCACGGCCAGCTCGACCCGACGACGCTCACGATGGACGGCAGCGCCCAGAGCGTCGGCGGTTCATCGTTCCTCGCGACGATGTTCGACGAGGAGCTGGCGCGCCTGCCCGGACCGGGCCTCATCCTTGCCGGCGGCGACAACGTCGGCGCCTCGCCGCCGAACTCGGGGCTCCTCGAGGACAGGCCGGCGATCGATGTCGAGAACGCCTGGGGTCTCGATGCGACCTCGTACGGCAACCACGAGTTCGACTTCGGCGTCGAGCGGCTCCTCATGCACCAGGAGCGCGCCAACTTCCCGTTCCTCGCCACGAACATCGTCGAGACCGCAACCGGAGAGGCACCCGGCTGGGTGACGCCCTCGGTGGTGTTCACGATCAACGGCGTCAAGGTCGGTGTCATCGGCGCCGGGCTGAAGAACACACCGGAGCTCGTGTCCGCCGGCGCCACCGAGGGCCTGACGTTCCTCGACGAGGCCCCGCGGATCGCGGCCGAGTCGGAGCGCCTGCGCAGGCGGGGCGTCAACGTCCAGGTCGTCGTCGTCCACCAGGGCACGAACGTCGGGGTGAACCCACAGGGCAACGCCCCGGGTGTCGAGTGGCAGGGCCCGATCCTCGACATCGCCGACGGGCTGCAGGCGACGACGGTCGACGCGATGGTGGTCGGCCACACCCACCGCATCTCGAACCTCATGCGCGGTGACATCCTCATCACCGAGGGGATCAACGCCGGCGCGAGTTACTCGGTCCTCCAGCTCATGGTCGAGGGCGGTGACGTCCAGTGGGCCGGTGGAGCGACACGCATCGCCAAGAACCTCGGCGTCGCGGCACGGCCCGATGTCCAGGCGATCGTCGACGACGCCAACGCCCAGACCGCAGTCCTGCGCAACCGGGTGATCGGCACGCAAGCCAACGACATCACGCGCGCGCCGACGAGGCTGTTCGAGTCCGAGATGGGCAACCTGGTGACCGACGCCATGCGGACGAAGTACCCCGGCGTCGACGCCGCCTTCACGAACTCGGGTGGTCTGCGCCAGGACCTCCTGTTCACGCCACCGAGCGCCGGCGAGGCCCCGGGCGAGATCACCTGGGGTGAGGTGTTCGCCGTGCTGCCGTTCGGCAACCGGACAACGATCCTCACCCTCACCGGCGATCAGCTGAGAGCGGCGTTCGTCAATGGGTTCACGCCGTTCTGCCAGCCCGGCTTCCCGGGCGGCACCGGCCGCTTCCCGCAGGTCTCCGGCCTCAAGGTGCAGTTCCACTGCGACGGCATCGCGCCGGTCGTCGACAACATGTGGAAGGCCCCGAACGGCGTCGGCGGAACGCTGACACTGATAGGCCCGACCGACACCGTCCGGCTCGTCACCAACGACTTCATGTTCGGCGGGGGCGACGGATACACGATGTTCGCTGGCGGCACCGACGTTGCGCAGCCGGGTGACGACCTCCTTCAGGTGACGATCGACTACATCGCCGCCAACTCGCCGGTCGACCCGGTCGTCGAAGGGCGGATCGTCGGCCCGTGATCGGCGCCCCGCGGTAGGTGCGTCGTCGGACTCGTCTAGAGGTCGACGTGCCCGACGACGCACGAGACCGTGCCGCCCCCGGTCCAGATGGTCCCGGTGGCGTCGCGCGTGATGTGCACGCGTCCCGCGCGTCCGAGCGCCGTGCCCTGGCTGGCGATGTACGGAGCGGTCGCGCGACCGGTCCGCAGCAGCCATTCGGCCAGTGACGCGTTCAGGCTGCCGGTGACCGGATCCTCGACCGTGGCGCCATTGGCGGGGACGAACGCTCGCACCTCGAACGCCGCCGGCGACCCCTGGGGATGGGGACCCACGACGCCGAGATCGAAGTCGACGGCACGCGGCCGCAGAGCCAGGACGGCCTCGGCACTCTCCAGCAGGGCGGCGACCCAGCCCGGACCGTTGTCCACCCATTGGGTATCCACGATCTCGGCGCGCTCGACCCCCAGGACTTCGACCATCCGCCGGACGAGCGCCTCGTCCACCGGGCCGGATCGCACGAGCGGCGGCGCCGCGAACGCCAATCCCTCGGCGACGCGGCGCACGGAGACCAGGCCGGCGCCGCACTCCTGGACGACGACCTCCGGGTCGCGACCGACCCGGCCGCTCGTGAGCCACGCGTGGCAGGTCCCCAGGGTCGGGTGTCCGGCGAACGGCAGCTCGACCGCGGGCGTGAAGATCCGGACCCGGTAGTCGGCCTCGGCCGTTGTCGGCGGCAGGACGAAGGTCGTCTCCGAGAGGTTCGTCCAGTTGGCGAACCGCTGCATGTCCTCGGTGGCGAGCCCGGCGCCATCCAGGACGACCGCGACCGGATTGCCGAGGCACGCGACGGTCGTGAAGACGTCGACCTGAGCGAACGCGCGGCGCAAGCCCGTGAACCTATCCCGTGCCCGAGTCCCCGACCCGGGGCAGGCGCATGGCGGTCATCTCGCCTCCAGGAACGACTTGAGGCCGGCGAGACGCTCCCGCCACGCGGCCTTCGCCGCCTCGGCCTCGTCGGGGTCGGGGAGGCGCTCGTGCGCCACTGCGACGGTCGCCTTCGCCACACCCTTGTCCTCGAACGAGGCGCTGACCCGCGTTGCCCCGTCCCCCCAGTCGAAGCGCGCCGTGTGGCCGGGCTGGGACGTCCGCAGCGACATCGTCCCGTCGTTGAGCCACTTGCGCCGCGATCGGGGGTTCACGAAGGCGTCGAAGAGGACCTCCACCGGGACGGCGATCGTCCTCGAGGCGGAGATCGTGAACCCGTCCGCCTGCTGGTGCTTGAGCCGCATCCCCCGGGCGCGCTCGTACCAGACGGTGATCGATTGCGCCCACCAGCCGGGAACGTCGTGGTCCTCCATCAGGAAGGCGACCATCTCAGCGTGCTTCCGCTGCCGGGCTCCCCACCGGTCCAGGACGGAGAACCACGCCTGCCACCGTCGACCGGTCGCGGCGGCGACCCGGTCGTCGGCCGGGCGGTCGTCGGTCGCCGCCAACCTCTCGCGGGCGGCCTGAACCCGTGCCCGCTTCGGGGAAAGCTGGCTGCGGGCGGCGGCGTAACTCTCGCCGGTCTTGGACATGCGGTCCCGCACGCGGCGCTTGAACGAGCTCTCCTTGGTCATCGCACTCTCTCCTTCGTGACGCCGCGGCCGAGAGACTCACGCTCCCCCGGGCACGGCCCGAAGGGGTGCTGCAAGAACGTCCCGAGGGCTGGGCCCCCTTTGCCTCGCTGACGCCGGCGGCGTGAGCGCCGGAACCGAGGTTGGGCGTGGGACACGCCAAGCGGAACGATACCCGCGCAGGGGATGGCCCTGCGACGTCTTTGTCTGGATCCCGCGAGTGGTGCCGGGCGCGATCACGCGCTCCTTGCGGCCTCCGCCAGCTCCCTGAGCACGCCGAAGAAGCGCCGGGCCGTGTCGTTCCAGGTCGGCAGGCGACGCCCCCGCTCGAGCGCCGCGGTCGCGAGCCGTTGCCGATGGTCCGCGTCCGCGGCCAGCCGCTCGAGTGCCGCGGCCAGGCCGGCGACGTCGCCGGGGTCGAGCACCCGGCCCTCGACCCCGTCCCGCGCGAGGTGCGCCAGGTTGCCGGCGCGCCACCCGACGACCGGGAGCCCGGCCGCCATTGCCTCGCCGTACACCGTGCCGTAGGGCTCGCGGTAGCTGGGAAGGACGAACACATCGGCCGACGCATAGAGCGACGCCACCTCGCCCCGCGTGACCGGCCCGTGGACGACGACGCGGCGGGCCAGGTCCTTCCGGCCCAGGCGCGCACGGACCTTTGCCGCGTACCGGGGATCGACGTCGGTCCGGCCGACGAGGTGCAGCGTCGCCAGGTCAGCAGGCACACGCGCAAATGCGTCGAGCAGGTCGACCGTGCCCTTGCGCTCCACCCAGTTCCCGACGCTCAGCAGGGCAGCCCGCCGGCCCTGCCGCAGGTCGGCCGGCGGCCCCGCTGGTGCCGCGGCCACGTCCCGCCCCGGCGCGACGACGACGGTCCGGAGGCCCCGCAGGTCAGCCCTCAGCGTCTCGCTGGCGAGCACCAACAGGTCGCAGCGGCGGTACAGCATGCGGTCGAGCGCGGCCTGGACCGGCCGACGGGGCCAGCCGTGGTCGATGCCGCCGGGCGGCTGGTGGAGCATGGCGGCGAGAGGACGAGACTGCTGGGATGCGGTCGGCAGGCGCTGCAGGATGCGCCAGGGAGCGACGAATGCGGCGGCGATGCTGTCGATGACCAGGACGTCGGCACGCGCTGCGCGTCGGAGGACTCGCCCTGCCGGGACGGCGGGTAGGAGGAGGGGCAGAGCCGGAACCGGGCAAAGGTCGAGACGGGCGTCGTGCTGTGGCGCCAGCTCGGCCATGCGCCGGTGGTACAGGTAGCCACCGGTCAGTTGCTCTGGCGAACCGAGGGTTACGAGGGAGACGGCGAGCATGCGCGTGGTCCATGTCGCGCCGACGGCATTCGGGGCGGAGGGCCTGTTCGGCGGCGGGGAACGTTATCCCCTCGAGCTCGCGCGGGCCCTCGCTCGCGAGCCCGACGTCGAGTGCGAGCTCGTGACCTTCGGCCGCTCGCCGGGCACCACGCGGGACCCATCGGGGCTCCGCATCCGCGTGCTGCGTCCGCTGGCACATTGGCGCCGCCATCCCGCTCAGCCGCTGCCCCTCGGCCTCATCGCTGCGATCGGGTCGCCCGACATCGTCCACACGCACCACGTCCGAAGCATGCCGAGTCGATTGGTGGCGCTGTCCCGGCACCGTGCCGGTGGCGTCGTGACCACCGATCACGGGCTCGGGGATCGCGCGGGGCGCGGGCCGTTCTCGAGACTGTTCGACCGCTTCCTCACCGTGTCGCAGTACTCCGCGGCGATGCTCGGTGCTCCCCCGGCCAAGACCCGTGTCGTGTACGGCGGCGCCGACCCGTCCCGATATCGACCGGGGCGCGCTCAGGCGCGTGCGGGAGTGCTGTTCGTCGGTCGCCTGACACCCCACAAGGGTGTCGATCGCCTGCTGCGGGCGCTTCCCGGCGGCGCCGAACTGACCATCGTGGGCACGGATGGCCATGATCGAAGGGCGCCCGAGCGCGACTACCCCGGCCACCTCCGCCGCCTGGCGGCCGGCCGGCGTGTGCGGTTCCGAGACGCTGTCCCTGACGGGGCGTTGCCTGCCCTGCACCGCCGCGCCGCGGTGTTCGTCCTGCCGTCGGTCGATCGCACGTGCTATGGCCGCCCGGTGGCGATCCCGGAGCTGCTGGGGCTGAGCGTTCTCGAAGCCATGGCGAGCGCCACTCCCGTCGTCGCCAGTCGCGTCGGAGGCGTTCCCGAGGTGGTGGTCGACGGGGAGACGGGGTTCCTCGTGGATCCGGGCGATGTCGGCGCGCTGCACGACCGGATCGCCTCGCTGCTGTCCGACCGCCGGTTGGCGCGGCGGCTCGGGGACAACGCCCGCGCCGCCGTGACCGAGCGGTTCACGTGGCAGGCCTGCGCGCGCCGGTGTGTCGCCGCCTACCGCGAATTGGTCAGGTGACCGGCGCCGCGTAGGCGCCGAAGGCGAGCGGCGACTCCCACACCCGCACCGTGAGGTCCTCGCCGCCGCCGTCGCGGACGGCACCGGCCAGCGCCCCGTGGGCCCACCGCGCGAAGACCTCGACCGTCACCGCCTCGGCGTCCGCCGGTCGAATCGTCTCGAGGTCGGCGTCCCGGATGGCGTCGCCCAGGCGTTGCAGGGCACCGTCGAGGATGTCGAGGTCGCACACCATGCCGCGCTCGTCCAGGTCGGCCCGCCGCACGACCGCCTCGACCTTGTAGTCGTGGGCATGGAGCTGTCCCTCGGGCCCCTCCACCCCGGGCATCACGTGGAACGCCCGCACCTCGATCGCCGTCCCGACCTCGTACATGGCGTCACGTGTAGCACAGCGCAGCGTGCATCAGGCCGGCGTCGCCCCGATCGACGGCGGCGAACGCCTCGCCCGCTCGCTCGAAGGGGTAGGAGTGGGTGGCCAGCGGGGTGAGCGGCAGCGCCTGTAGGAGCTCGCGCGTGACCGCCCGCCGGCGCCCGCGGGACCACCTCGCGCTCAGGGCCGCCGGGATCGTCGAGACCTGCGTGCTGCGGATGCGCAGGCGGCGGCGGTGGAACTCGGCGCCGAGTGGCAGGCGAACGTCCTTCGTGCCGTACCACGACACCACCAGCGCCTCGCCCTCGTGCGCCAGCAGCGGTAGCGCGGCGGCCAGAGCCTCGGGCCGGCCGCTCGCCTCCACCACGAGCGGCAGGCCCGCAGGCGCATGCGTCGCGATCAGTCCGGCGGCCGCCTCGGGCGTGGCCGCCTCCAGCCCGACGGTCTCGGCGATCGCCCGCCGTTCCCCGAGGGGCTCGATGCCCAGGACCCGCGCCCCGGCACGCTGCAACAGCAGGCCGCTGAGGATCCCCACCGCACCGAGGCCCGCGACGGCCACCGGCTGCTCGAGCACCGGACCGGCATCGAGGGCGACCTGCAGGGCGGTCTCCACGAGCGGGAACATGGTGGCGAGCCGGGGATCGACGTCGTCGAGCACGATCACGTCTTCGGCGCCGGCGACGAAGACGTCCTGGTGGGGGTGGAACGCGAAGACGAGCCGACCGTCCGGGGCCCGGCCGCGGGAGCGCTCGGCGCGTCCCACGCAGCTGTAGCCATAGCGGAACGGGAAGGCGAACGAGCCGCCGAGCGCACCGATCGTTTCGTCGAGCGGGAGCGCCGGGTCGATCTCCCCCCGGTAAGCCAGCATCTCGGTGCCCCCGCTGATGCCCGACCACAGCGTGCGCACGACGATGTCGCCGTCGCCCGGTGACCCGGGATCCACCGGCGAGACCAGGACTCGCCGGGGGGCCTCGAACACGACGCCCCGGGCGACCACGTCACGGCGCTCGTAGTCGGCAGCCACGCCCCCTATCCTGCTGCGGGTGCCGCGCGCCAGGGCAAACACCGGTGGTGGCCTGCCGCGCAGGCTGGTCAGTGTGCCCCTGCCCACGTCGGCGGGCGTGTTCGAGGCGTGCGCATTCGAATGCCCGTCCGGATCGGTGTACCTGGCATTGGTGCGGGGCGAGCTCGATGGGGGCGACGACGTCGTCACCCGGGTGCATTCCGAATGCCTGACCGGCGACGCGCTGGGGTCGCTGCGCTGTGACTGCGGCGTCCAGCTGCAACTCGGCTTGCGCGCCATCGCCGCCGCCGGGCGGGGCGTCCTCGTCTACGCCACGGGCCACGAGGGCCGCGGGATCGGCCTCGTGAACAAGCTCCGGTCGTATGCCGAGCAGGACCGTGGCGCGGACACACTCGACGCCAACCTGGCGCTCGGCCTGGCGGTCGATGCCCGCGACTACACCGACGCCGCCGCGGTGCTGCAGGCCCTCGGCGTGCGCTCGGTGCGCCTGCTCACCAACAACCCGCGGAAGGTGGACGGCCTGCGGCGATCGGGTGTCGACGTGGTCGCCGTCGAACCGCTCGCCACCGCTCCCCACAGCCGCAACCTGGGCTACCTCCGGACGAAGGAGCGACGGCTCGGGCACCTGCGGCCCACCGGTGAGGCGGTGGGCGACGAGGCCCCCGACGTGGCGCCGGCCCTCGACATCAGCGACCTGATCGGTCCTGTGGCGTCGCCGCCGGACCGGCCGTTCGTCGTGCTCAAGTTCGCCCAGACGCTCGACGGTCGTATCGCAACGGCGACCGGCGACGCCCGATGGATCAGCGGCGAGCCGGAACGCCGGGCCTCGCACGCCCTGCGCGCGGCGTGTGACGCCGTGCTGGTCGGTGTGGGCACGGTGCTCCAGGACGATCCCCAGCTCACCGTGCGCATGGTGCCCGGCGCATCCCCGATGCGGGTGGTGCTGGATTCCACGCTGCGCGTCCCCGACGACGCCAAGATCCTGGGCACCGAGGCCGCCACGACGATCCTCACCACCGATCGGTCCGACCCCGCCCGGCGCCGGGCCCTGGCGGCGCGGCGGGTCGGTGTGAGCGTGCTGCCCGAGGGCGCCTACGGCGTCGACGTCGGCCCCGCACTCGGAGCGCTGCGCAGTGTCGGCGTCGAGACTCTGCTCGTCGAGGGTGGCGCCCGAGTCATCACGTCGCTGCTGAGCGCGGGTGTCGTCGACCGGCTGATCGTGGCGGTGGCACCGACGATCATCGGCCAGGGCACCGAGGCCGTCGGCGCGCTCGGCGTCACCGCCGTCGCCGACGGCATCAGGCTCGTCAACAGGTCCATGCACGTCATCGGCGACGACGTCATGCTCGCCGGTGACATCTTGGCGGGTGACGGGCAGGGGTTCGACGGGCTGGATCAGGTCGCCGTCATGCGCACGCAGCAGAACCCCGGCTGAGGGGCCAGGCGGGCCTCGAGCACGTCGGCGCCGTCGGCGCCGTCGATGACCCCGGAGACGAGCTCGAGGTTCATGCCACAGACGAGGTCGCGGTGTTCCTCGGCGAGGGCGTGGAACGGGCAGTTGGTGAGCACGACCTCGCCGCCCCGCAGGTGGGGTTCGTAGCCGTGGTGCTCGAGCGCGCCCACGACCGCAGCACGGCGCGTGGCCCGACCCGACCGCCTACCCGCGACCACGCGGGCCGCTTCGCCGATGCGGCGCCCCGCCTCCGTCGCGGCCCGGCGCAGGGCCCGGGCCACCGGCACTGCCTCGTGGGTCGAGCGCTCGATGGCCTCGGCGAGCAGACCGCCGGCGAGGTCGTAGCGACGCTCGGGGAGCGAGACCCCGATCTCGGCCGCGGAACGGCGGTAGAGCTTGGCCGTTCGGCCGGCGCCCGGTCCCGACCGACCGGTGAGGCGCTCGAAGCGCACGTCGGCAAGCCCGGCGTCGACGAGCTTGTCGAGGTGGAAGGCGGCCACCGAACGAGCCAGGCCGAGCGCCCCGGCGGCCGCGTCGCGGCTCAACTCGTCGCGCTCGGCCAGCAACCGGTACACGGACTGCGTCACCGGATGATCGAGCGCGGCAACCCCGTGGACCCGGTCGACGAACGAGGCCTCGCTCATGGACTCATTCTAAGACAGAAGCTTCTTGACGAAACAAGGCCGGCTTTCTATCATCAAGTTTGCTGCCACTTAGAAGGGGGTTTCCGATGGCCTCGATCAACGTTTCCCAGGCCACCGCCGCCGCACCGGCGACCACCAGCGCCCAGCTCTCGAACCCCGCATATCAGGCGTTCATGCTGCTGCGGGCCGGGTTCACCGTCGCCCCGATCCTGTTCGGGCTCGACAAGTTCCTGGACTGGCTCGTCGACTGGCGCATCTACCTCGCCCCGGAGATCAACGACCTGATCCCCGGCAACGCCCACCAGGCGATGCTCATCGTCGGGGTGGTGGAGATCGTCGCCGGCGTCGTCGTCGCCTTGCGGCCGCGCTTCGGCGGCTACCTGGTTGCCGGCTGGCTCGCGGTGATCATCGTCAACCTCCTGCTCCAGGCAGACTTCTACGACATCGCCCTGCGGGACTTCGGCCTGCTGATCGGCGCGATCGCCCTGGCGCGGCTCGCCACCGCGTTCGACCGGCCCCGGGCCACGGTCTGAGCCCGCCATGAGCCATCGAACGCTCGCCATCGTCGGTGCCAGCCTGGCCGGCGCCAAGGCCGCCGAGGCCGCCCGGGAGGCCGGCTACGACGGACGCGTCGTCCTGATCGGCGACGAGGCCGCCGCACCCTACGAGCGGCCACCGCTGTCGAAGGCGGTGCTGCGCGGCGAATCCGAGCCCGCCTCGACCCGTGTGCACCCCGACGGCTACTACGACGAACACGACATCGAGCTCGTCACGGACCATGTGGCCGCCATCGACACCTCCTCCCGCAGGGTCGCGCTGTCGGGCGGTGACACGCTGGCGTTCGACGCGGCGATCCTGGCGACCGGCGCCGAACCGCGTCGCCTGGCCGTGCCCGGAGCCGAGCTCGACGGCGTGCGCTACCTGCGCAGCGTCGACGACTCCAACCGGCTGCGCGAGGCCATCCGCGCCGCATCCCGGGTGACCGTGGTCGGCGCCGGGTGGATCGGTTCCGAGGTCGCCGCATCCGCCCGACAGATGGGCGCCGACGTGGTGCTCATCGCACCGACGCCCGTCCCGTTGGGGCACGTGCTCGGCGACGTCATCGGCGAGGTGTTCCGCCGGCTGCACGCCGACCACGGTGTGCGGCTACGGCTCGGCGTCGGCGTCGGTGAGCTGCGCGGGTCCGGGGGCGTGGAGGAGGTCGCGCTCACCGACGGCACCACCGAGCCCGCGGACCTGGTCGTCGCCGGGATCGGCGTGACCCCCCGGACCGACGTCGCGGGGGCCGGCTGCGCGCTTGCCGTCGACAACGGGATCGTCGCCGACCAGCACCTCGAGACCAACGTGGCGGCGATCTACGCCGCCGGCGACGTTGCCAGTGCCTGGCATCCGCGCTACGGGCGGCACGTGCGCGTCGAGCACTGGGCCAACGCCCTCAACCAGGGGACGACGGCCGGTCGGAACGTGGCCGGCTGGCGCGAGGTGTACGACCGCCTGCCGTACTTCTTCTCCGACCAGTACGACCTCGGCATGGAGTACGTGGGCCTGAGCGGCTCGAGCGACGAGCTCGTCGTTCGCGGCGACCTCGATGCGCGCGAGTTCGTCGCCTTCTGGCATCGCGATGGCATGGTCAGCGCGGCGATGAACGTGAACGTCTGGGACGTCGTGGACGACCTGAAGGCGATCATCACCGCCGATGGGCCCGTGGATCCCGAACGTCTTGCGGACCCGGACATCGAGCTGGGCGATATCGTCGGCGCCCCTAGCTCCACCTAGCGCGTCGACAGATGTTGCCGGGTGGCGGTGCGGGAGGTTGACGAATGGACTGGGCCGGCTGGGCGGTCTTCGGGCTCATCGCCACCGCGGCGCTGACCGCCGTGATGCTCGGCGCTCAGCTCGCCGGTCGCACACGCCTCGATCTGCCTCTCATGCTCGGCAGCATCGTGATCGCGGATCCGGACCGGGCACGGGTGACGGGGTTCTTCATCCACTTGGTGAACGGGCAGTGCTTCGCGCTCGGGTACGCGGCAGCGTTCGCCGCCACCGGCGAGGCCACGTGGTGGGCGGGCGCCCTGCTCGGACTGCTCCACGGCGCTGTCGCCCTGTTGGTGATCGTGCCGCTGCTGCCGGGCATCCACCCCCACATGGCTTCCGAGCGCGCCGGCCCGTCGAGCGGCGCCGAGCTGGAGCCGCCGGGCTTGCTGGCTCTGAACTACGGCCGGGAGACGCCGCTGGTCACGATGATCGCCCATGTCGCGTTCGGCGTTGCGTTGGGTGTGCTGCTCGATGCCTCGTAGCGTCACGAATGGCGAGCGCGGCCTGCACCAGTGCGGCGTGCGTCAACGCCTGCGGGTAGTTCCCGAGCATCTCGCCGCTGGAGGGATCAGCTTCCTCGGCGTAGAGGCCCAGTGGATCCGCCAACGCCACGACCTGGTCGACGAGTCCAATCGCCTCGTCTACGGCGCCGGTGGCGGCCAGGGCTTGGGCGAGCCAGAACGAGCAGGGGAGGAAGGCGCCCTCCTGGCCGGCGAGCCCATCGTCGCCCGGCGGGTAGCGGTACAGCAGCGGCCCCCCGGCGGACAGGTCGCGCCTCACCGCCTCGATCGTGCGGACCACCCGGGGGGACTCGGGGGGATCGATCCCGATCAACGGAAGCAGGAGCAGCGCCGCGTCGACGTCGTGTCGCCCATACGCGCGGACGAAGTTGCCGCGTTCGGGATCGATGCCGTTGGCCGCGACGTCGCTGGCGATGGCATCGCGCTCGGCCGCCCAGCGCGCCCGGCGGCCGGCCGGCGTGCGGTGCATCTCGGCCATACGTAGCGCCCGATCGAGCCCGAGCCAGGCCATGAGCTTGGAGTGCACGTAGTGGGCCGCGTCGCCGCGCACCTCCCAGACGCCGGCGTCGGGTTGGCGCCAACGCCCGGCGACGTAGTCGGCCATCGCCATCGCCGCGCGCCAGGTCTCGCGGTACAGCCCATGTCCGGCTCGCTCCAGCAGCCACATGGCATCGAGGACCCAGCCGTAGTTGTCGAGCTGATGCTGGTCTCGGGCGCCGTTACCGAACCGGACCGGTCGGCTGCCGGCGTAGCCCGGCCACTCGCCGACCTCCCTCTCCGGTGGCACCCGGCGCCCGTGCAACGTCAGCAACGCACGGAGGCGCGGCCGGTCCATGCGGCTGGCGTGGAGCAACCAGTACAGGAAGGAGCGGGCCTGTTGGTCGACGCCTGCGCCCAGGAAGGCGCCGATGCCGATGCTGGCGTCCCGGGGCCAGGCATAGCGGTAGTCCCAGTTCCGGGACCCACCGAGCTGTTCCGGCAACGACGTCGTGGGCGCCGCCACCGGCGCACCGGACGGGGAGTACGTCAGCAGCCGGAGGGTTATCAGGCTGCGGTCGACTGCTGTGGCGAATGGGCCGTCGTAGTCGATCTGCGCGGACCAGCGACGCCACCGGGCATCGTCCACTCGCAGAGCCCGCCAGGCAGCGTTGGGCGTGACGTGAGTGAGCGGGCCGTGATGGGCCGCGGTCAACACGACGGTCAGCGGTCGCTCCGGTTCGAGGGCGAACTCCACGACGCTTCCCGGTTCGAGCGCGAGGTCGTGATCGGCAGCGAGGGCCAACGCGGTGCCGCGATCCAGGCACACGAGCCCGGCGGGCGTCACGCGTGTCCGCGGCCCGCGGCGTTCGATCCCGAACCGGGGGTCGAAGCACATGACGCAATCGACCGCACCGCCGTGGGCTTCCAGCCGGCGCACCAGGCAGAAGGTCGGGAACAGCGACCCCTCGACCTCGGCGACCATGCCGTCGGTCAGGGAGAGCCGTGCGGCACCGACGCGCCACGTCGTCTCCAGCAGCGTCGAGCCGCTTCGATACCGGCGGCGGGCCACGTCGGCATTGCCGGCGGGGCCGAGCGCGAACCGGCCACCATCGTCACCGGCGACCAGGGCGCCGAAGACCGGCTCGTCATCGAAGTGTGGGAGGCACAACCACACGATGCGACCCCGTTCATCGACCAACGCCGCCGTGCGGGTGTCACCGAGCAGGCCGAGATCACGGAGCGCAGGCGCGTGGTCCGCGATGCCGGGCAGCGTCAGACCAACGTTGTGCTCGGACACGCTCTCGCTGTACCCCGCACTTCTATCGACAGTCGCGATGGGTACAAGACATTTGCTGGCCTGACCCGGCCGGAGAAGGGCGAAAATGAAGAAGGTCCGTCCGTCGCATGATCGGAGCTCCCTGATGAACTCCCCGAACCGCCTCGGCGAGCGCCTCGAGGCGACCGAGGCCATCGATCGGGTGGCCGGGCCGGTGCGCCGTCAGGTCACCGCCATCCTGCCGAGCGGTCCGGTCAAGGACGCGCTGCACGGCGTGTGGCTGGGACACCCCCTGCACCCGGTGCTGACGGACCTGCCCATCGGGTTCTGGACCAGCGCCGTCGTGCTCGACCTGGTCGGGGGACGCGGTGCCCGACCCGCCGCCGACGCGCTGGTCGGCGTCGGCGTCGCGGCGGCGCTGCCGACGGCGGCCACGGGGCTGGCCGACTGGTCGGACCTGGATGAACCCGTACGTCGTGCGGGCATCGTCCACGCCGCGGCCAACGTGGCCGCGACCGCCCTCTACGGCCTGTCCTTCCTAGCCCGCCGCCGCGGCCACCGCGCGGGTGGCGTGGCGCTCGGTCTGGCCGGCGCGGCGGCGGCCAGCGCCGGCGCCTTCCTCGGCGGCCACCTCGTCTACCACCGTGCCGCGGGTGTCAACCGGGCGGCGGACGCGCCCGCGCCGGCGGACTGGACCGAGATCCAGACCGACGGCGCGCTCAGCCCCGATCAGCCAACGCTGGCCGACCTCGGCGGCGAGCCCCTCGCCGCCGCCCTGGGTGACGACGGGCCGGTCGCTCTGTTCGACCGGTGCAGTCACCTCGGCGGGCCGCTGCACGAGGGCACGCTGGTCGACGGGTGCGTGCGCTGCCCCTGGCACGGCAGCACGTTCCGCATGGACGACGGAACGGTGGTGCGCGGGCCCGCCACCGCCACCCAACCCGCGTACGAGCTGCGGGTCGACGGCGACGGCATCCAGGCGAGGCGACGCCCCACTGACTGACCCGCACTGACGTGACGGTGTCGAAGGCTTAGCGTCGACCGCCGACGGTCAGCGGTATCCGGGAGGTGCTGGCATGACGTACTCGATCGTCGCTCGGGACGCGTCGACAGGCGAGCTGGGAGTCGGTGTCCAGACGTGCTTCCTCGCCGTCGGTTCGATCGTCCCGTGGGCCCGTCCCGGCGTGGGCGCCGTGGCGACCCAGGCCTTCGCCGAGTTGGCGTACGGCCCACGCTGCCTGGACGCGCTCGAGGCCGGGACGTCTCCCGCCGACGCCCTGGTGGAGGCTCGGGCCGTCGATCCGATGCCGGAGGTGCGGCAGGTGGGGGTGATGGCCGCCGACGGCGGCACCGCGACCATGACCGGCGAGCTGTGCGTCGACCACGCCGGCCATGTCGCGGGTGAGGGCTTCACGGCGCAGGCCAACATGGTCAGCTCGCCCGCCGTGTGGGACGCGATGGCAGCGGCGTTCGAGGCTTCGGCAGGACCCCTGGCGCGGAGGCTCCTGGCCGCCCTCGACGCCGGCGAGGCGGCCGGTGGGGACGCTCGGGGCAGGATGTCTGCGGCGCTGCTGGTGGTCGAGGGAAGCCCCGCCGAGCAGACGGGGGGGCGGCACCGTCGTCGACCTGCGTGTCGATCGCAGCGGGGACCCGCTGGGTGAGCTGGCGCGGCTGCTCGACGCCGCCGACGCCTTCGCTGACTACGACCGCGCCACCGACCAGCTGTTCGGTGGCGATCCGGTGGCCGCGCTCGCCAGCATCGACCGCGCCCTGGAGACGCTGCCCGGCGACGAGAACCTACGGCTGGTCCGGGCCGGTGCGCTGCTGGGCGTGGGCGCGACCGACGATGGGGTCGCCGAGCTCCGTGCGCTCGTGGCCGGTCGGCCCACGTGGGAGCTCGTCGTGCGGGGCTTCGCCAGCCGGAGCTTCATGACCCTGCCCGAGGGCCTGTCCATCGACGCCGTGTTTGCGTGACCGGTCCGCGCCGAGGTGGCCGGACGGCCGAGGTCCGCCGCCCGAACTAGGGGCGGCGGACCATTGACCGAGCCGGTCGGTGTCTCCCGTCAGTCGTCGTCGCCGTCGAGCTGGGCGCGGACCTCCCCGGCCGGACGGTCGACGCTGTGGACGTTCACGTAGGTGGCCCCCGCTCGGATGGCGCGGACGAACTCGTCGAACTCACCGGCGGCGATGCCCTGCGCAGCGGCTCCCGCGGTGATGTCCGCAGGCGTGATCGTGCCGCTGATGGTCCCGCCGGCGGCGGGACAGGCCTGCGTGCCGGCCGGGCCGTTGCCGAGGTTCGTGCACAGGAACACGACGATGTTCCCGTTGTTCGTCCGGTTCTCGAAGTGGATGTGGGCCTGCGTGGCGTTCGACTCCAGGCCGCTGAAGGTGAGCCGGTAGCGGATCTCGTCGCTCGAGCGCGAGATGGACGCCCTGAACTCACCCACGCCCGGCGTGGAGATGGCGGGCACCTCCTCGTAGCCGGTGAGCCGCTCGCGCTGGTCACCTCCGTCGGACGCCATGGCCACGGTTCCCACTCCCAGCACACCGGCGGTAGCGACGGCGAGCGCGATCTTCATGCGGGCTCTCTTCACTGCCCTTCCTCCTCCTGTCGCGGGGGCCTGGCGTGCCAGCGGTCGCGCCGGCGCACCGGCCGGTTGTATCTAGCTGTCGTACCTGGAAGTCGCACTTCCGGTTTTTGGCGGACGCGCCACACGAACGCATCCGCCGGGCGCCGGCGGCATGGTCAGGACCGCCGGCTCAGCTCCCGCGCGTCGTCCAGGTACAGCAGGAGGTCGTGGGCCGCCAGCTGGACCTCCCTGTGGGACCACTCGGCGGCCCGGTAGTAGCAGGCGATCAGGCCCATCCGGTGCAACCTGCGGAAGTCGCCGAAAACGAACGCGTACCTCGCCTTGGACTCGTCTCGGGCACCCTCGGTGAGCGCCAGATGCCACTCGGCGTATTCGTCCCAGGTGTGCGCGTCGAGGAACTTGTTCTCGTCGTCGGCCCGCGGCTGGACGTCGCTCCACGGGCTCCTCAGCACGTAGCGCCGGGCATCGATCAGCTCCCTCGCCTTGGCGACGCCACGCTGGTTCACCGAGTACTTGGCCATGCAACCAGTCTGCTCGTTCTGGATGGTGCATCGGCCCGACATGTCGATGCCGGCCGACCCGCTCCGACGTTGTTGGATGAGGGGTGCCGCACACGGCACCCGATCCCGACGACGAGAGTCCAGGAGTGGCGACGTGAGATACCTGCTGATGATCTACATGAACCCGACCGTGTTCGAGTCCCTGTCCGAGGAGGAGCAGGCTGCGGTGATGGACGCGCACGACGAGTTCCAGAAGTCGATCCGCGAGTCGGGAGAGAGGGTCGGCTTTGCGGCGTTGGCCGACCCGGCCAACAGCAAGACGGTGCGGGTGCGTGACGACGTCCCTGCGGCCACGGACGGGCCGTACCTCGAGGCCAAGGAGTTCCTGGCCGGTTTCTACGTGGTCGACTGCGTGACCGTCGAGCGGGCCAACGAGCTGGCCGCGATGATCCCCGACGCCCGGCTGACTGCGGTGGAGGTGCGGCCGGTGATGGACGAGGCGGGAATGGAGATGTGAGGACGGAGGCGCGCCTCGAGGATCTGCTGCGCCAGCTGGCGCCCCAGGTCCTCGGCGCGCTCGTGCGCCGTTACGGGCACTTCGAGGCGAGCGAGGATGCCGTGCAGGAGGCCCTGCTCGCGGCCGCCACGCAGTGGCCCGAGCGCGGCCTGCCGGAGAGCCCGCGGGGCTGGCTCGTCACCGTCGCGTCTCGGCGGCTGACCGACCAGCTGCGCAGCGACTCTGCCCGCCGTCGCCGCGAGGACGCGACTGCTGCGCGGGTGCCACCCGACGCGCAGCTGGCGCTCGGGCCCGACGAGCCGGACCCGGCGGGGCGGGACGACACGCTGACCCTGTTGTTCATGTGCTGCCACCCCGGTTTGTCGGCGGCGTCCCAGATCGCGCTCACCCTGCGGGCCGTGGGCGGGCTGACCACCGCCGAGATTGCCCGGGCCTTCCTCGTCCCCGAAGCGACCATGGCCCAGCGCATCAGCCGGGCGAAGCAGCGGCTCAGGGCCGAGGGTGCCCCGTTCGAGCTGCCGCCCGGGCCGGAGCGGGCCGAGCGGCTACGGGTCGTCCTCCACGTGCTGTACCTCGTCTTCAACGAGGGCTACACGGCCTCATCGGGGCCCGACCTGCACCGCAGTGAGCTCACCGGCGAGGCGATCCGGCTCGCGCGGGCCGTCCACCGGCTGCTGCCGGACGACGACGAGGTGACGGGGCTGTTGGCGCTCATGCTGCTCACCGACGCCCGACGCCCGGCCCGCACCGGGCCTGACGGGGGCCTCGTGCCGCTGGCGGAGCAGGACCGGAGCCGCTGGAACCGCGACGCCATCCGCGAGGGCGTCGCCCTCGTGAGCCAGGCCCTGCCGTCCGGGCCGGTCGGCCCCTACCAGCTGCAGGCGGCGATCGCCGCCGTCCACGACGAAGCCCCCAGCGCCGAGGAGACGGACTGGGCCCAGATCGTCGGCCTGTACGACCTGCTCGAGCGCGTCGGGCCGAACCCCATGGTCGCCCTCAACCACGCCGTGGCGGTGGCGATGACACGCGGGCCGCGGGCGGGACTCGACCTGCTGCGAGCGGTCGAGGCCGATGGCCGCATGGTGGGCCACCACCGCGTCGACGCCGTCCGCGCGCACCTGCTGGAGATGGCCGGCGACGCCGACGCCGCCCGTGCCAGCTACCGCCGGGCGGCCCGCCGCACCACCAGCCTTCCCGAGCGGCGCTACCTCGAGGGGCGGGCGGCCCGGCTCGCCGTGACGCGCTGACGCGACCGACCGGTGCGGCCGTCAGGACCGGTGACCGATCACCATGACTGCCGGCGGGTCGAACCGCATCGTGCGGGTCTCCACGGCCGCGAGGCCGGAGTCGGTGAACTGCTTCTGGAGGCGCTCGGCGGCCTCGTCGCTGGTCGTCGACGCTCCGGGCGGCTGCATGTAGACCAGCGCCAGGCGGCCGGCCGGGCCCAGGCGCCCGGCCAGGTCGTGGACGGTCGCTGCCTGGTCGGGCCAGAACTGCCAGACGTTGATGCCGTAGATCAGGTCGAGGCCGTACAGGTCGGCGTCGAGCCGCTGCGCGTCCCCGACCCGCAGCTCGAGGCGTCCGTCGCGGAGCGAGCCGGCGTTGCGGCGCCTGGCCTGCCGAAGCATCACGGACGACACGTCGACGCCGATGACCCGGCCGCGGTCGACCCGGCGGCACGCCTCCGCCAGCGACAGCCCGGGGCCGTAGCCGAGCTCGAGCACGTAGTCGTCGGGACCGGGGTGTAGCTCCGCGAGGGCCCACCTGCCGCGCTCGACGTTGGCCGTCTTGCGGGCCATGACCTGGCCCGCGAGCCGGCCCCAGAGGCCGCGGGGATGGGCGAAGTTCTCGAACAGCTTCCGGCGGATCATGGCTCCTCCGCTCCGTCGATGACGGCGTCGATGTGCCGGCGCACGGCGTGCAGGGTTCGGGTCGCGGCGCGCACGGCGTCGGGGTCGATGTCGGAGAACGCGTCGCCGAGCACGGTCCGCTCGGTGTCACGGATGCCGGCGATGGTGGCGTCGCCGGCTGCGGTGAGGGCGACGAGGCACGAGCGGCGGTGCGCCGGGTTGTCGCGCAGCTCGACCAGTCCCTCGTGGAGCAGATCGTTGACGATGGTCTGGATGTGTTGGCGCGACACGCCCCGGGACCGGGCGATGCGAGGCACCGGCGTGGGGCCCCGGGCCTCGAGGAACTCCAGGACCGCTCGCATCGGCGGGGTGACCCTGAGGTCCCGGTGGAGCGCGCCCGCCAGACGGACCAGCGCGTGATAGTGAAGCCGCACCTCGTCCGCGAGCGCCTCGACATCGGTTAACGCCAACACGACAACTAAATTGTCATAATGACAGTTTGCTTGTCAAGAGCCGAGGTGCAAGCCTGTGCGGCCATGAGTGGCGGTGTGGCCATCCGGCAGGAGGACGAGGGTGCCGTCCGGCGGCTCGTGCTGTGCCGGCCCGAGGCGTACAACACGATCACGCCCGCCCTGCGCGACGAGCTCGGCGCCGCCCTCGACGCCGCAGACCGCGAGCCCGACGTGCGCGTGGTCTTGCTCAGCGCCGAGGGGCCGGCGTTCTGCGCCGGCTTCGGCCTCGATTGGTCCACTGCGCAGCCGACGCGGGGCGGGGCCGTCGAGCGTGTCTGGGACACGGTCGCCGACGTCCAGGTGATCGGCACCTTCGGCACGACCTTCGCCAAGCTCCACGAGATCTCGAAGCCCACGGTGGCGGCGGTCCAGGGATGGTGCATCGCGGGCGGGACCGACATGGTCCTCAACGCCGACCTGATCGTGGCCGGCGAGGGAGCGCGCTTCGGCTACCCACCGGCGCGGGTGTGGGGCGTGCCCGAGGCGCCGTGGCTCTGGGTCGCGCGGCTCGGGCTCGAGCGGGCCAAGCGCTACCTGTTCACCGGCGACGAGCTGACGGCCAGCGAGGCGGCGGAGGCGGGGATGGTCCTCGAGTGCGTGCCGGACGACCAGCTTCGCGAGCGCTCGACCGACCTGGCGCAGCGCATCGCCCGCCTGCCGCTCAACCAGCTGCAGATGATCAAGTGGATGCTCAACGACGTGGCCCGTCACCAGTACCAGCCCGACACCAGCCGCCTGCTCGGCTTCATCTTCGACGGTGTCGCCCGCCATACGCAGGAGGGGCTCGACTTCGTCGCGCGGGCACAAGAGGTGGGCTGGCGGCAGGCGGTGCGTGAACGCGACCGGCCGTTCGGCGACTACGGCGAGCGCCGCTCGACCAGCCACGGGGGTGTCGGATCGATCGGGAACGGGCCCGCGCCGGGTGGGTGAGTGGACGCGCGCTACGAGCCTCGGACGATCGACGTCGAGCGCGACGAGGCGGTGACGATCGCGTTCCACGACGGGCACGTCGCCCGCTTCGAACTGCTGACCCTGCGCCTCAATTGTCCGTGCGCCACCTGCCGAGGCCTACGCGACCGGGGCGAGGAGCCGTGGCCCAGGCCTGGCAGCCCGACTCCGTTGGCCGTAGGCGACGCCAACCTCCACGGCGCCTGGGGCCTGCTCATCACCTGGAACGATGGCCACGCCACCGGCATCTACCCCTTCGAGACCCTGCGCCGCTGGAGCGAGGGCGAGGGGCGGCGGGGGTTCGGCCCCGACTCGGGGCTGGGCGGATAGGCCCAGTGCCCACTTGCGGGCCTATCCGCTCGGCCTCTAGCAGACCTCAGCGGATAGGTACGTCGTCGAGGCTCACCGTGGTCGGCGTTCCCGGAGGCCGAGCTGTGTGGCCTGGCTCCCGGTGTTAATCCCGTTCTGTTCGGTGCCCACTTGCGGGCCTATCCGCTCGGCCTCTAGCAGACCTCGATCAGGCGGGGATAGGGGTTGATGGCGCTCCCGCCCCCGGGGTGGAACTCGAAGTGCAGGTGCGGTGCGCTGGCCGACGCGTTGCCGCTGCTGCCCACGTAGCCGATGACCGTGCCACGTTCGACATGGCCGGCGCCCACGTTCTCGTAGCCCGACAGGTGGGTGCCGTAGTACTCGTTCCCGTCGTCGCCGTACACCCACCAGCTGAGACCCCCGAGGCTGCTGCCCCGGTGCTCGACCCGGCCGCTCACGGGCGCCACCGTGGGCGTCCCCGAGGCGGCCATCATGTCCGTGCCCTTGTGGGAGCGGCCTCCCGACCGCGGTGCGCCCCACGAGTTGGTGAAGCGCACCGAGCCCTGGACCGGGCACTTCCAGATCCCCAGCAGGGCCTTGCGCCGCTCCTCGGCGGCGATCGCCTCCAGGGCGGCCTCGTAGGCGGCCGCGGCCTCGGCGGCTTCGAGACGGGGTCCGAGCTCGGCCTGGAGCCGCTCGAGCTGATCGGCCCGCGCCGGGTCGGTGGCCCGCAACGCTTCCAGCGCAGCGGCATCCACCTCGAGGCCCTTCTTCAACGCGCTCACGAACTGCGTCTGCTGGCTGACGGCGGACTTCACGTCCTCGAGCGCCGCCTCGGCCTCGGCCTGCGCCGTCTCGGCCTCCACGACCGCCTCCTCCTGGGCCGCCTGCCGCTCGCGGAGCTCGCCGCGGAGCTGGTCGAGCTCCGCCAGGTCGGCGGCGATCGCGTCGTTCCGGATGTCCAGCACCGCCTGGCGCACCGACATCTCGTCCACCGAATCCGCGGTCAGCACCTCGAGGGCGGCCAACGACGGCGGGTCGATGTAGGCACCGATGGTGACGTGGTCCATCTGCTGGGTCAGCTCGTCGATGCGGCGCTGGGTCTCGACCACCGCCGCGTCGCGGGCCCCGAGCTCCTTCACGGACGCGGCGACGGCGGTCTCGGCGGACTCGAGCTGCGTGAGCTGTCGCTCCACGTTGGCCTCGATCCGGTCGAGCGCCTCGCCCGCGGCGCTGGCGTCGCCGCTCCCGAGGCTGGTGTCGGCGCCGACCAGGGCCCGGCTGGCGGCCTCGACCACCCCGCGGGTGTCCTCGTCACCGGGGTCCTCTTGGACGGGGCCTGCGGGCGACCGGGGAGCGGCGGCGGCGACCGACGGCATGAACGCGAGGCACGCGACCGCGCACGCCATCGCCCAGCGCCGCCGGTGGTGACGAGCCTCCCCAACCCCAGCACCCATCTCGGAACGTGACGGTAACAAATGGCGACCCGGCCGGTCAGTGGTTGGGGCAGGCGGCGTCCGCCAGCGGGTACGGGTTGACCGGCGATCCGCCACCGGGGTGGAACTCGAAGTGCAGGTGCGGGGAACCGGCGGACGCGTTCCCGCTGCTGCCCACGTAGCCGATCACGGTCCCCGCGGCCACCCAGCCGACACCCTGGTTGGCGTACCCCGACAGGTGGGTGCCGTAGTACGTGTGTCCGTTGTCGCCATAGACGTACCAGCTGAGCCCGCCGAGGCTCGACCCCCGGTGCTCGACCCGGCCGCTGACCGGCGCCACCGTGGGCGTGCCCGATGCGGCCATCATGTCGACGCCCTTGTGGGCCCGGCCACCGGACCGCGAATCTCCCCAGCTGTCGGTGAAGCGCACGGCGCCCTGGACCGGGCAGACGATCCCTCCTCCGGAGGTGAGAGGGCCGCTGGGGGCGGGTTCCTGGGCCGCCGCCGCCTCTGCTTCGGCCGCTCGCCGGGCCTCCGCCTGGCGCTGCGCCTCGGCCAGTCGCGCCAGCGCCTCGGCGTACTCCTTGGCGGCACGCAGCTCGTCGAGCTGGCCGCTGAGCTCGGCCCTGCGAGCGGCCAGCTGGGCCGCCAGGGCCGGATCACTGGCGGCGAGGCGGGCGGCCTCGGCCGACTCGGCATCGAGGCCCTGGGTCAGCGCCATCACGAACTGCCCCTGCTGGCTCATGGCACCGTCGAGGTCGGCCAGGGCGGCCTCAACCTCGGCCCGGGCGGCCTCGGCCTCCTCGCGTGCCCTCTCCTGTGACGCCCTCTGCTCCTCGAGC
>Ga0081538_10001245_pt1 | contig 26602 bp, 23 predicted proteins | sample TabmetS5T2R1_FD_71022 | JGI IMG/M metagenome (GOLD analysis project Ga0081538, IMG submission 71022) | Tabebuia heterophylla rhizosphere microbial communities from the University of Puerto Rico - S5T2R1 | ecosystem: Host-associated > Plants > Roots > Rhizosphere ...
CGTTCGCGTCGTAGAGGCGGCACAGAAACCAGATCTCCTTGGCCTTCCTGACTCCGACGGCGCGCGCCAGCAGGCCGGCGCCGAAGCCGCCGTCGAAGCTGCCGACGCGGGGGCCGGTCTGCCCGAAAATCGCGTTGTCCGCTGCGATCGACAGATCGCAGACCAGGTGGAGGATCTGCCCGCCGCCGACGGCATAGCCGGCCACCATCGCCACGACGGGCTTGGGCAGGCGCCGGATCTGAACGTGGAGGTCGCCGACGTCGAGGCGACCCACACCCTGACGGGCGACCTCGTCGTCGCCGATGTAGCCGTCGTCGCCGCGGATCCGCTGATCGCCACCCGAGCAGAACGCCCGGTCGCCGGCGCCGGTGAGGATGACGGCGGCCACATCGGTGTCGTCGCGTGCGCGGGTGAAGGCGTCGCGAAGCTCGGCGAGCGTCTGGGGCCGAAAGGCGTTGCGGGCTTCCGGGCGGTCGATGGTGAGCTTGGCGATCCCGCCGCCCGTCTCGTAGCGGATGTCGCCATACTCGCCCGCCGGGCGCCACTCGATCGGCGCGTACAGCTCCTCCTCCGGCGGGGCTTCCTTGTGACGCGTCGGCACGCTGCTTCTTCCTCGCTCGCCGTCGCCGCGTGACCGGCGGCGGGCCGCAACAATGGCACAGATGCTGCTCGACAACTGGCTCGCCCAGCGTGCCGAGACTTGCCCCGATCGAGCGGCGCTGATCGCCGAGGGCATCGAGCTCAGCTACGGGGAGCTCGAGCGTGAGGCCGAGGCGGCGGCGCGGCGCCTGGCGGCGAAGGGGGCGCGACGGGGAGCGACCGTTGGGCTCGAGCTGGAGCCCGGCGTCGACTACGTCGTTCTTCTGCACGCGCTGATGAAGCTGGGCGCGATCGTCTACCCGGTCAACACTCGGCTGACTGAGGCCGAGCGCACGGTGGAGCTGGACCGCGCGGAGCCGGCGCTGGTCGTCGGCGACACGGGTGGCCTCGGACTAACCGAGGCAGACCTCCCACTGCTTGGCGAGCACGACCTCAACGCGCTGCACTGCCGGATTCTCACCAGCGGCACGTCGGGACATCCGCGAGCGGTCGAGCTCACGTACGGGAACCATCTCTGGAGCGCCGTGGGCTCGGCCTTCAACTTGGGAATGGAGCCGACCGACCGCTGGCTGTGCTGCCTGCCGCTGTATCACGTCGGTGGGCTCTCGATCGTGATGCGGTCGGTGATCTACGGCACCACGGTCGTGATCCACGACGGCTTCGACGTCGATCGGATCGCGGCATCGCTCGAGGGCGACGGCGTTACCCTGGTCTCGCTGGTGGCCACCCAGCTGACTCGGCTGCTCGAGGCCGACGTGGACCTGCTGCCGCTTCGCGCCGCGCTGATCGGCGGCGGACCCGTGCCCGACGAAGTGCTCGCCGAGGCACTCGGCCGCGGCGCCACCGTGGTGCAGACCTACGGGTTGACCGAGGCTGCCTCTCAGGTGACGACGCTGGCGCCGGGGGACGCGGAGCGCAAGCTGGGCTCGGCCGGCAGGGCGCTACTGACCACCCACCTGAGGATCCAGGACGGCGAGATCCTGGTCCAGGGCCCGACGGTGGCCCCAGGGGTCTCCGACGAGGACGGCTGGCTCCACACCGGCGACCTGGGGTGGATCGACGACGAGGGCTTCCTGTACGTCCAGGACCGGCTCGGCGACGTCATCGTCAGCGGCGGAGAGAACGTCCTGCCGGCGGAGGTGGAGGAGGTGCTGCTGCAGCATCCGCACGTCGCCGACGCGGCCGCCGTGGGACGCGCCGACTCCGAGTGGCAGGAGGCCGTGACCGCCGTCGTGGTGCTCGAGGCGGGGGCCGAGGTGTCCCCCGAGGAGCTGCGGCGCCACTGCGCCGAAACACTTGCGGGCTACAAGGTCCCCAAGCGCTTCGAGTTCGTCGCCGAGCTGCCCCGGACCGAGGCCGGCAAGCTGGCGCGCGGGGCGTTGCGATGAGCCTCGACCGCGGCCACGTCGCCCGCTGGCTCGCCGCCTACGTCGAGGCCTGGAAGTCGTACGACGCCGAGGCGATCGGCGCGCTGTTCTCCGACGATTGCGCCTACCGCTACCACCCGGCCGACGAGCCGCTTCGCGGCCGCGAAGCGATCGTCGCCTCGTGGCTCGAGGACGATCCCGACGAGCCGGGCACATTCGACGCCGCGTATCAGCCGCTGGCGGTCGACGGCGACGTCGCCGTGGCGGTCGGCGAGAGCACGTACTCGAAGACGCCGGGCGGTCCGATCGACTCGATCTACGACAACTGCTTCGTGCTGCGCTTCGACGAAGACGGACGCTGCAGCGAGTTCACGGAGTGGTACGTCAAACGCCCGGAGGAGGGGTAAAGGCAGTCCGGTAACACCCGTTGCCAGATTGTCGGAAGCGAGCGAAACGGCGTACGTCGTCAGCGGCCGATACGGCGGCGCATCGGCCGATGAGCGGCGGACCGCCCGGCGCGAACGGCTGCTGGACGCGGCGTTCGAGTCGCTGGGGCGCGGCGGCTGGCGAGAGACGACCGTTCGCGGGGTGTGCGAAACCGCCGGTCTGAAGCCCCGGGTGCGCGAGCTTTACGGGTTGCGCTGGTCGCGCGCCCAGGAGCTTGCCTTTCGGGCGACGGTGGAGGCGATGCGCCGGTCGCGTCCATTCGTCCCGCGCCGCGTGCGGCAGGGGGCGAACGCCGACGCCTACGACCTCGTCGCGCGCACCGAGCGCCGTCGGATCGAGCGCGGCGACACCCACGCCGCAGGTCGCCGCCTGACGAACCGCCGCCCGCGGGGCGCCGACCGTCGCTTAGCATCCGGCGAATGAGCGACGACAAGGTCTTCTACGACGCCGACGCCAACCTCGACGCCCTGAGAGGCAAGACGATCGCGGTACTCGGCTACGGGTCGCAAGGTCACGCCCACGCGCTCAACCTGCGCGACTCGGGCATGGACGTCGTCGTCGGGCTGCGCCCGGACTCGTCCAGCCGCCCGCAGGCGGAGGGCGAAGGACTGGAGGTCCTGGACATCGCGAATGCCGCGAGCCGCGGGGACGTCGTGATGGTGCTGCTGCCCGACGAAAGGCAGGCCGACGTGTTCGCCGACGAGATCAGCGACGGCATCGCGGAAGGGAACCTCTTGATGTTCGCCCACGGCTTCTCGGTGCACTTCGGCTTCATCGAGCCGCCCGCCGGCGTCGACGTCGGGATGGTCGCGCCGAAGGGCCCGGGGCATCTCGTCCGCCGGCAGTACGAGGAAGGGCGCGGCGTCCCGTGCCTGATGGCCGTGCACCGGGACGCCACCGGCAACGCGCACGAGCTCGTGCTCGCCTACGCGGCCGGAATCGGCGGAGGCCGGGCGGGGATCATCGAGACCAGCTTCAAAGACGAATGCGAAACGGACCTCTTCGGGGAGCAGTCCGTGCTGTGTGGCGGGGCGACGGAACTCGTCCGTGCCGGCTACGAGACCCTGGTCGACGCTGGATACGACCCGCGCCTCGCGTACTTCGAGACGCTGCACGAGCTGAAGCTGATCGTCGACCTGATGTACGAGAAGGGCATCCAGGGAATGCGCTACTCGATCTCCAACACGGCCGAGTACGGCGACATGACCCGCGGCAAGAAGGTGATCACGGAGGAGACGCGCGCCGCGATGCGCCAGATCCTGGCCGACATCCAGTCGGGCGAGTTCGCCAAGGAGTGGATCGCCGAGAACCGCGCAGGCGCGGAGAACTTCAACCGCATGCGCACCGAAGCCGCCGGGCACCCCATCGAGAAGGTCGGCAAGGACCTGCGCTCGATGATGCCCTGGATCGAGCAGAGCTTTTAGCCAGCTGGGGATTTCACCCATCGCGACCGACGGAGCGGTTAGGGTCGGCCGCATGGAAGCCTCACAGACACCGCCGCCCCCGCCCGCAGCCGAACCGCCGCCGCCTCCTCCGCCGCCCACACCGGGTGGCCCGGGCTACCCGGTTCGGGTCGACGCCGAGCGCCAGGAGGAGTACCACCGCCTGCTCCCGCTGGTGAAGTGGCTGCTCGCCCTACCGCACTACGTCGTCCTCTTCTTCTTGGCGATCGGCGTCTTCTTCGCGAAGATCTATGCGTTCTTCGCGGTGATCATCACCGGCCGCTACCCCGAGGGGGTCTTCAACTTCGTCAGCGGCGTTCTCAACTGGGCGTGGCGCGTGACCGCGTACGTGTACCTCCTGACCGACAGGTACCCGCCTTTCTCGCTCGAGCGCGACCCGGCCTGGCCGGCGCGCATGGAGATCGACTATCCGGCCGACGGCGTCAACCGCTGGCGGCCCCTGGTGCACTGGCTGCTGATCATCCCGTACGCGATCGTGGCCGTACTACTGACCTACGTGAGCGCGGTCGTCGCCCTGATCGGGGTCTTTGTGATCCTGTTCACGAAGCACCTTCCCGACGGGATGTTCAAGCTGATCCTGATCCCCCAGCGTTGGTATCTGCGTGCGAGCGTCTACGCCCTTTTCATGGTGACGCGCTACCCGCCGTTCACCTGGGAGGAGTAACTACTCGCCCAGCACCTTGATCACCAGTCGCTTGCGGCGACGGCCGTCGAACTCGCAGTAGAAGACCTGCTGCCAGGGTCCGAGGTCGAGCCGGCCTTCGGTCACGGGCACGATCACCTGGTGATGCACCAGCAGGTTCTTGAGGTGGGCGTCGCCGTTGTCCTCGCCGCCCGCGTGGTGGCGATAGTCGCCCGGGTCGGGCGAGAGCTGCTGTGCGACGTCGTTGGCCGGCTCCTTCCAGCTCGGGGGAGCGACCTTGTCGAGCCACTCGATGGTGTCCGCGTGAAGCCCCGGCTCGTCGTCGTTGACCCACACGCCCGCGGTGATGTGCATCGCCGACACGAGCGCCATGCCCTCGCTGATGCCCGACTCGTCGACGGCTGCCTGTACCTCCTCGGTGATGCGGCGCAGCTCCCTTCGCTCGGCCGTTTCAAAGGTGAGGTACTTCGTGTGGGAGCTCATCCTCATTGACGCTTGCGGAGTGCGTAACCTCGTGCACCCTAACGGGGCGATCGACGATGAACACGACCGAAGCACGCATACCCGACGAGCTGAAGCCGGCCGACGGCAGGTTCGGCTGCGGTCCCTCCAAGGTGCGACCGGAGGCGCTGGCCGGCCTCGCCACGCGTGCCGACGTGATGGGCACGTCGCATCGTCACCGCCCGGTGAAGGACCTGGTCAAGCGGATCCGCGAGGGGCTCGCCGAGCTGCTCGGGGTGCCGGAGGGGTACGAGATCGCGCTCGGTAACGGCGGCACGACCACGTTCTGGGACGCCGCCGCTGCCTGCCTGATCCGCGAGCGAGCGCTGCACCTGAGCTACGGGGAATTCACCAGCAAGTTCGCCAAGGTCACCCAGGGAGCGAGCTTCCTCGCCGATCCGGTCGTGGTCGAGGCCGACCCAGGCGACGCCCCCGATCCGCGGGGCGACCCCGGTGTCGACGCAATCGCCTGGGCCCACAACGAGACCTCGACAGGCGTGATGGTCGACCCGATCCGCCCCGACGACGCCGGCGACGCCCTGGTTTTGATCGACGCGACCTCGGGGGCAGGCGGGCTGCCCCTCGACCCCGAGGGCATCGATGCCTACTACTTCGCCCCCCAGAAGGCGCTCGGCTCCGACGCGGGCCTCTGGCTGGCGATGCTGAGCCCTGCGGCGATCGCGCGAATCTCCGAGCTCGATGGCGCCGCCGATCGCTGGCAGCCGGCCTCGCTCTCGCTGCTGACCGCGCTGGAGAACTCGCGCAAGGAGCAGACCTACAACACGCCGGCTGTGGCGACGCTGCTGATGCTCTGCGACCAGCTCGACTGGATGCTCTCCTCGGGCGGGCTCGACTGGTGCGTGGAGCGGTCGCGGCGCTCGTCGTCCCATCTCTACGGATGGGCCGAGGCGTCCGAGCTCACGACGCCGTTCGTCGCGGACCCCGCCAAGCGGTCGCTGGCGGTCGGCACGATCGACTTCGACGAGAGCGTCGATGCGCCGGCGCTCGCGGCGACCCTGCGTGCAAACGGCATCGTCGACACCGAGCCGTATCGAAAGCTCGGCCGCAACCAGCTGCGCATCGGGATGTTCCCGGCAGTCGAGCCCGACGATGTGGAGGCCTTGACCGCGTGCATCGACTGGGTGCTGGCCAACGTCTCGGGCGTCGTGCGCGAGCCCGTCTCGGGCGACGTAGCCGCCCGCGGGGATATCGGATGAAGGTTTTGGTGAAGGAGAGGATCGCGGACTCTGGCGTGGAGCTCCTGCGCGATGAGTTCGACGTCGAGCTCGGGCTGGACATGTCCGAAGACGAGCTGCGGGAGCGAATCGGCGAGTTCGACGCGATCCTGATCCGCTCGGCGACGAAGCTCACGGCCGACCTGATAGCGCGGGCCGACCGCCTGAAGGTGATCGGCCGCGCCGGCACCGGGGTCGACAACGTGGACGTGGACGCCGCGACCAAACGCGGAATCGTTGTCGCCAACGCACCCGAGTCCAACTCGGTCGCTGCCGCCGAGCACACCCTGGCGATGGCGCTGGCACTGGCTCGCAACGTGCCCCAGGCGCACGGATCGCTCGTCGCCGGAGCGTGGGAGCGGTCCAGGTTCGGCGGCAACGAGCTCTACGGGAAGACTTTGGGCGTGATCGGCTTCGGGCGCATCGGCCAGCTGGTCGCCAAGCGCGCACTCGCGTTCGACATGGAGGTCGTGGCCTTCGACAAGTTCGTCTCGCCCGAGCGCTTTCGTGAGCTCGGGGTCGAGGGCGTCGACACCACCGACGAGCTCTACGCGCGCGCCGACATCGTCACGATCCATCTGCCGAAGACGCCGGAGACCGAGGGCTGGATCGACGCCGAGGCGATCTCCAAGATGCGCGACGGCGTCCGGATCGTCAACTGCGCCCGGGGTGAGCTCGTTGACTTGGAGGCGCTGAAGGAGGGCCTGGACTCTGGCAAGGTCGCGGGCGCCGCTCTGGACGTGTTTCCCGAAGAGCCGTTCGCCGATAACTCGCTGTTCGAACGCGAGAACGTCGTCGTCACGCCGCACCTCGGCGCCTCAACCGCCGAGGCGCAGGATCGCGCCGGCATTGTCACGGCAGAGCAGGTGCGCGCGGCGCTGAACGGCGGCGTGGTCACCAACGCGGTCAACATCGCTGCGGTCCGCCCGGAGGAGATGGAGGCGCTGGCCCCATTCGTCCCGCTCTGCGAGAAGCTCGGCGGGCTGGCCCAGGGACTCGGCAACGGCTCGATCGAGCGCGTGCAGGTGGAGTTCCACGGCCGCATCGCCGAGCACGACACGCGGCTGCTCGGCATCGCGGTGCTCGTGGGCATCCTGTCAGGCCACACCGAGGAACCGGTGAACCTGGTCAACGCGCCGGCGCTTGCCGAGGAGCGCGGCATCGACCTGGTCGAGGTCAAGGAGGCGGTGTCCGAGGACTTCACCGAGCTCGTCGTTGTGCGCCTGGGGAGCGGCGAGGACGCCGTGGAGGTCGCCGGCACGGGCGTCGGACCGCGCAACGTGCCCTACCTGGTTCGAGTATGGGGTCAGAGCATCTACATGCCCTTCGCCGACCACCTGGCGATCTTCCGGTACGAGGATCGCCCGGGCATGATCGGGCGCGTGGGAACCGCGTTCGGCGAGCACGGCGTGAACATCGTCTCTGCAGCCGTGGGGGCCGAGGCACGTCCGGATGAGGCAGTGATGGCGCTCACGACGGATGCACCCGTCGCACAAGGCGTGATTGATGAGATCGCGTCGTCGGACGGCTTCTTCGCCGGCCGTGCGGTGAATCTGTAGGCGCCGATGCGTGCCGCGTGGTGCGGTCCTCGCCGCGCGGGTCTCCGAGCCGGTCGGAGACCATCGAAACGAACTCGACGAAGGTGGGCGGGGCATGTGCCGGCAAGTTCGCCGCGGGTAGGGTTCCGCCGATGCGTGCGGTCGTAATCCCGGGACACGGCGGACCGGAGGTGCTCCAGGTTCAGGAAAGGCCCGATCCGCCAGTTGGGCCGGGTCAGGTCCGGATTGCCGTGCGCGCGGCCGGGATCAACTACGCGGACCTGCTCGCGCGCTCCGGCGCCTACCCCGACGCGCCGCCGATCCCGTGTGTCGTCGGCTACGAGGTTGCGGGCGAGATCGAGTCGGTCGGGGAGGGAGTGGGGGACTTCAAGCCCGGCGACCGGGTGATGGCAGGAACGCGGTTCGGCGGCCACGCGGAACTCGTGACCGTCCCGGCCGAGCAGGTGCTCGCCCTCCCCGAGAGCTTCTCCTTCGAGCAGGGCGCAGCGTTCCCGGTGAACTATGCGACGGCCTATGCCGGACTCGTGATCATGGGCGGCCTCAAGGCCGGCGAGCGAGTGCTGATCCACGCCGCCGCCGGCGGCGTTGGGATCGCGGCGACCCAGATCGCGAAGCGGATCGGAGCCGAGGTCCTCGGAACCTCGTCGGGATCGAAGCACGAGATCTGCAGCGAGCAGGGCGTCGACCACCCGATTGACTACCGCACGCAGGACTTCGAGACCGAGGTGCGCCGGATCACCGGCGGCGAGGGCATCGACGTCGCCTTCGACGCCCTGGGCCCCAAGAGCTTCCGCAAGGACTACCGGCTGCTTCGCGACGGCGGGCGACTGATCATGTACGGCTTCATCGAAGGAGAGTCGGCCGGCAGGCGCAACGTCCCGGCCCTGCTCGGGATTCTCGGCCGGATGCCCTTCGCCGCCTACCCGTGGTGGAAGTCGCTGGCGGTGATGAACGAGAACAAATCGGTGGCGGGCCTGAACATGCTCAAGTGGTTGGACCGTGAGGGCCTCGACCGCGTGCTCGAGCCGCTGAAGAGCGCTCTCGCGAACGATGAGTACTCGCCGGTCGTCGCCGAGGCCTTCCCGTTCGAGCGCGCGGGCGACGCACACCGGATGATCGCCGAGCGCCGGAACGTCGGCAAGGTCGTTCTCACGCCCTGATCACGCTCGCGAGCATCGGCAGCCTCTACGAGCGGGCGATTGTCGACACGGGCCGCCAGCCGGAGTTCCTGTTCTTAGTCTCCTTCCTGCTCAGCTGGGCCTTCATCCGCACCAGCGCCCACTTGATCCGCGCGCAGGTGCGCTGGTGGCCGGGAAACGTCGAGGTCGGCGGCACTCACATCCACCACCTCGTCTGGGGGATTCTGCTGCTGCTGATCGTCGGCTACCTGGGCGTGACGGTCGCTCCGGATTCCCCGTGGCACGAGATCCTCGCGGTGCTGTTCGGCGTCGGCGCGGGGCTGACCCTTGACGAGTTCGCGCTGTGGCTGAACCTCAAGGACGTGTACTGGTCCGAGCAGGGCCGGCGCTCGATCGACGCGGTGATCGTTGCGGCCTGTCTCTCGGGGATGATGCTGATCGGCTTCACCGCCTGGGTCGACGTGGCCGACGACGTAGAGAACGCGGTTTTCGCGGCGGTGGGCGGTGCGGGGATCCTCGGCGTCGGGTTCGTTCTCATCAACGCCGCGAAGGAGAAGTTCGCGATGGCGGCGATCGGTCTGTTCGTCCCGCCGGTGGCGATCGTCGGCGCCTTTCGCCTCGGCAGGCCCCACTCGATCTGGGCGCGAGCGTTCTACGACGAGACCAAGCGTTCGCGCGCCGAGCAGCGGTTCGGTACTCTGCCCGGCAGCGAATGACGCACCGGCTCGACAGCCTGGCGCTTCTCCTTCTCCTCCCCCTGCGGGGGGAGTAGCGCTGGGCGGCGCGCAAGCCGCGACTGCAAGAGATTCATTCGCACCGAGAAGGAGGAACCCCATGGCGGGCCACGAGACCAATCAGGTACCGGACGTAGCCGACTCAGAGCGCGTCCATATCTTCGACACCACGCTGCGCGACGGCGAGCAGTCGCCCGGGATCTCGCTCAACACGCAAGAGAAAGTTGAGATCGCACAACAACTCGCGCGCCTCGGCGTGGACGTGATCGAGGCCGGCTTCCCGATCACCTCGCCGGGCGACTTCGAGGCGGTGGAGGCGATCGCGCGCAATGTCTCCGGTCCCGTGATCTGCGGGCTGGCCAGAACTCACAAGGCCGACATCGATGCGGCTTGGGGGGCGATCAAGGACTCGGAGCGGCCGCGGATCCACACCTTCATCTCCACCTCGGACATCCACATCACACACCAGCTGCAGACCACGCGTGACGACGTCAAGGGCCAGGCGAAGGCCGCCGTGGCCCAGGCGAAGTCCTATTGCGAGGACGTCGAGTTCTCGCCCATGGACGCCACCCGCGCGGACGTGGACTTCACCGCCGAGGTCTGCGCGATCGCCGTCGCCGAGGGGGCGACCGTCGTGAACATCCCCGACACCGTCGGCTACACGACCCCGGAGGAGTACCGCCGGTACTTCGAGCGCCTATACGAGCTGGCGCCCGAGCTACGCACCGTGCGTCTGTCGGTCCACTGCCACGACGACCTCGGACTTGCGGTCGCGAACTCCTTCGCCGGACTCCTGGCGGGCGCGCGGCAGGCGGAGTGCGCTGTGAACGGGATCGGCGAGCGGGCCGGCAACTGCTCCCTGGAGGAGATCGTCGTACTCCTGCGCACGCGGCGTGACGAGCACGGAATGGACACCGGCGTGAACACGCGCGAGCTGGCTCGCACCAGCCGCATGGTGACCCGGTTCACCGGCTACCAGGTGCCGCCCAACAAGGCCGTAGTAGGCCGCAACGCGTTCGCCCACGAGTCGGGCATCCACCAGGACGGCGTGCTCAAGGAGCGGACGACGTTCGAGTGGATTCCCGCGGCTGACGTCGGAGCCGAGCCGGAGCGGATCGTGCTCGGCAAGCATTCCGGGCGCCACGCGCTGCGCGATGCGCTGGAGCAGCTTGGCTTCAAGGTCGAGGGCAACGCCCTCAACCAGGCGTTCAAGCGGTTCAAGGAGATCGCGGACAAGAAAAAGCAGGTGACCGCCCTGGATCTCGAGGCGATCGTCTCCGACCAGGTGCGCGAGGGATCGGAGCGCTACGAGCTCGCCTGGTTCGACGTCGAGGCCTCGTCGCGGCGCGAGCCCAAGGCGAAGGTGGCGGTCACAATGCCTTCGGGCTCGGAATCCGTGGGTGAGTCCGGCGGCGACGGTCCTGTCGACGCGATCTTCGGCGCGATCCGCGCGGCGACCGGAGTCGATTCCGAGCTGCACCAGTACACGGTCTCGGCTGTGACCGAGGGGGAGGATGCTCTCGGAGAGGTCACGGTGATGCTCCGCGCCCACGGCCGACTCGCCTCCGGCCAGGGCGTGGCCACCGACATCCTCGAGGCCTCGGCGCGGGCATACGTCCGAGCGCTCTCCAACGCGCTCGAGGGCGCGGCCGTGCGTGAGGCAGAGGACCTCACCGCTGAAGCGGCATCCGAGCCGGCGACCCCCGGCCCCTGACAGCCGAACGGCAGATTCCGTCCCATAGTCAGCCGCTATCTGCCGTTCGGTCCTGCGGGAGCTGCTTAGCGTACGACCGTACGTGATAGCGTACGAGACGTGGCTACAGCGGTGGCCCAGAACGGCGCTCTCGGGAACCGGGTCAGGGCCCTGCGTGAAGGCATGGATCTGTCACTTCGCGACCTCGCCGAGCGGTCGGGGGTAAGCCCGCCGATGCTGTCGCAGGTCGAGCGCGGCGAGACGAGCCCCACCCTCGCGGTGGCAGGGAAGATCGCGGGCGGCTTGGAGCTCACGCTGTCGCAGCTACTGCGCCTCGACGAGATGGGCCACGTCGTCGTCGTCCGGTCCGGCGAGGGGCGCAGTCGGCGCCGCAAGGGCCACCGCACCGAGGAGCTGACTCCTCCGTTGCCGGGCCAGCGGGCCGACGTCTCACGGCATTCGTTGGAACCCGGCGCGGCGACCGGACGGACTGGGGATCCGCCGCTCCACGAGCCCGGCGCGCGCGAGACCGCCGTGGTGCTGGCGGGCACCCTCACGCTGCTCGTGGACGGTGACGAGCACGAACTCCGCGAGGGCGACAGCGTCACCTTCGACGCCGACCTCCCGCACCACTTCGAGAACCGGTCAAATGAGTTGGCGCGATTTCTTGCCGTCGTCGCCGCCGGGTTGCGGAGGGGCTGATGGCGAAGACCATGTTCGACAAGATCTGGGACGCCCATGAGGTCGCCGCCGGGTTGATCTACGTCGACGTCCACCTCGTACACGAGGTCACGTCGCCGCAGGCGTTCGACGGCTTGAGGCTCGAGGGCCGCCGGGTACGACGCCCGGATCGGACGGTCGCCACTGCGGACCACAACGTGCCAACCGACGGAACCCCGGCAGCGCGACTGATCGCCGACGGGCTCTCGCGCAAGCAGGTCGAGGCGCTGGAGCGAAACTGCGAGGAGTTCGGGATCCCGATCTACTCGCTCGGGTCCGAGCGCCAGGGGATCGTGCACGTAATCGGGCCGGAGCTCGGGTTGACGCAGCCCGGACTCACGATCGTCTGCGGCGACAGCCACACCGCGACGCACGGGGCCTTCGGCGCGGTCTCAATGGGGATCGGAACCTCCGAGGTTGAGCACGTGCTGGCGACGCAGTGCCTGGTTTCCAAGCGCCCGAAGACGATGCGAATCAACTACTCAGGCCAGCTGGGCACCGGAGTCACCGCGAAGGACATGATCCTGGCGACCATCGGCCGCCTCGGCACGGGTGGGATGGTCGGTCAAGCCGTCGAGTACGCGGGAGAGACGGTTCGCGGCCTCTCGATGGAGAACCGGATGACGATCTGCAACATGACGATCGAAGGCGGCGGGCGCGCCGGGATGATCGCCCCAGACGAGACCACGTTCGACTGGGTCGAGGGACGTCCGGGGGCACCCGCCGACTTCGAGGCCGCGGTCGAGCGTTGGCGTGCGTTGCCCAGCGACGAGGGGGCCAATTTCGACGCTGAGGTCGAGGTGGACGCGGCGTCGCTCTCGCCGATGGTCACGTGGGGAACGACCCCCGGGATGGTGGTCGAGGTCACCGACTCGGTGCCGGACCCGGCCCGGCTGGACTCACCCGTGGATCGGGAGGCCGCTGAGCGAGCGCTCGCCTACATGGCGCTGGAGCCGGGAACTCCGATGCAGAGGATCGCGCTCGATCGCGTCTTCATCGGCTCCTGCACGAACTCGCGAGTCCAGGACCTGCGGGAGGCGGCCTCGGTTGTCGACGGGCGCAAGGTGGCCGACTCGGTCCGCGCGATGGTCGTGCCGGGCTCGGCCCAGGTCAAGGCACAGGCCGAAGAGGAGGGCCTGGACGAGGTTTTCCGCGCGGCGGGGTTCGACTGGCGCAGCGCTGGCTGCTCGATGTGCCTGGGAATGAACCCCGACATCCTGCAGCCGGGCGAACGCTGTGCCTCGACGTCCAACCGCAACTTCGAGGGCCGCCAGGGGAAGGGTGGTCGCACCCACCTCGTGTCGCCGAGGATGGCTGCCGCGGCGGCCATTGAGGGAAGCTTCGTGGACATCAGGGACTGGACCTGATGCAGGCGGTTGACGTCATCGAGGGCAAGGTCTCGGTGCTCGACCGCGCCGACGTCGACACCGACCAGATCATTCCCAAGCAGTTCCTGAAGCGGGTCGAGCGGACCGGGTTCGGCGAGTTCCTCTTCTACGACTGGATCCGCGACGGCGAGATCGAGCTCGAGGCGAACCCGATCCTGGTCACCGGCAGGAACTTCGGCTGCGGGTCGTCACGCGAGCACGCCCCGTGGGCGCTCCAGGACTTCGGCTTCCAGGCGATCGTGGCGCCCTCGTTCGCCGACATCTTCTATGTGAACTGCACGAAGATCGGGCTGCTACCGGTGATCGTCGACGAAGAAACCTGCCGCGGTGTCGCCGACGCCGGCGCGGCTCGCATCGATCTCGACGACCAGACCGTGGACCACGCCGGCGGGGTTGTGCGGTTCGAGATCGACGAAGAAGTCCGGCACCGGCTGCTCCACGGCCTTGACGACATCGGCATCACGCTCCAGCGGGCGGACGCGATCGACGTCTTCGAGGCCTCCGGGCGGGCAGACTCGGGGCCGATCACTACGGCGCTGGGCTGATGGCCTCCGCGCGCGGGCTCGATTGGGATGCGCAGGCCTACGATCGCCTCGCCGATCCTCAAGAGGAGTGGGGGAGGGAGGTGCTGGCGCGGCTGGAGCTCGCTGGCGAGGAGACGGTTCTCGACGGGGGCTGCGGGTCGGGGCGGGTCACCAGGCTGCTGCTGGAGCGCCTGCCGCGCGGCCGAGTGATCGGGGTCGACGCGTCTCGGTCGATGATCGAGGTGGCTCGCGAGGCGTTCGCCGGCGACGACAGGGTGGAGCTCGTGGTCAGCGACCTAATCGACTTGGAGCTGCCCGAGGCCGTGGATGCGGTCTTCTCCAACGCGACCTTTCACTGGATCCTCGACCACAACCGTCTGTTCGCCCGCCTGCACGCGACCCTGCGCCCCGGCGGCGTGATCGAAGCCCAGTGCGGGGGCGAGGGCAACGTAGCCGAGTGGATCCGCGCGATCGAGGCGGCCCAGGGCGACGAGCGGTTCGTCGCCTACCTGCGGGGGATGGCGGACACGTACAACTTCGCGTCGGTCGGAGACACGGAGGCGCGCCTGCGCCGGGCCGGCTTCGAGGTCGGCCGGGTATGGCTCGAGCGCAAGGTGACGGCCCCGCGTGAGCCGCGCGAGTTCGTGCGCGTCGCGGGTCTCAGCAAGCATCTCGCGCTGCTCCCCGACGAGCTCCAAGACGACTTCATCGACGCAGTGCTCGGCTCGATGCCGCGGCCGCTCCGCTTGGAGTGGGTGCGCCTCAACATCTCGGCCCGGAAGCCGAAGTGAGCCCGCCGCGGATCGCACTGCTTCCCGGCGACGGCATCGGCCCGGAGACCGTCGCCGCTGCTCGCCGGCTGCTCGACGCGCTCGGCGAGTTCGAGCTTGAAGAACACCCGGTCGGAGGCGCCTCGATCGACCTCCACGGCACGGCGCTCACGGACGAGGTGCTCGAGGCCTGTCGCGCCGCCGACGCCGTGCTCCTGGGCGCGGTCGGGGGCCCGAAATGGGACTCGACCGAACCAGGCGCTCCGCGACCCGAACAGGGGCTGCTGGCGCTTCGCAAGGGTCTCGGCTTGTTCTCGAACCTGCGACCCGTACGGCCTAGCCCGTCGTTGCTTGCCGCCAGTCCGCTGCGCGAGGAGCGCATCCGCGGCACCGATCTGCTCGTCGTTCGGGAGCTGACCGGAGGGATCTACTTCGGCGATTCGGGCCGCGAGGGCGACCGCGCCCACGACACGTGCGAGTACTCAGCTGCCGAGGTCGAGCGAATCGCGCGCGTCGCGTTCGACGCGGCACAGGGGCGCCGCAGGAAGGTGACTTCCGTCGACAAGGCCAACGTGCTCGAGACTTCGCGCCTGTGGAGGGAAACGGTGGAGCGATTCGCGGCCGACTATGGCGAGGTAGCCCTGGACCACCTGCTGGTCGACAACGCCGCGATGCAGCTGGTCTCGGAGCCGGCGGCGTTCGACGTCCTGCTGACCGAGAACATGTTCGGCGACATCCTGAGCGACGAGGCCGCGATGCTCACGGGGTCGCTGGGGATGCTGCCCTCGGCATCGCTCGGCGACGGGTCCGGCCCAGGCGTGTTCGAGCCGGTGCACGGCTCTGCGCCGGACATCGCCGGCAAGGGCATCGCCAATCCGCTGGCGACGTTCCTGTCGATGGCCCTGATGCTTCGCCACGGTCTCGGGATGCCCGAGGAGGCGGAGGTGGTCGAGGAGGCTGTCGAGGCTGCGCTCGCCAAGGGCGTCCGGACGCCGGACCTTGCCTGGGTCGAGGCTGAGATGCCGCCCATGTCAGACGTTCCGGCCGAGATCGAGGTCGGCACCGAGGAGATGACTCGCGCGGTGCTCGCCGAGCTCGCCGCCTGAACTTGTCCGGCCGGCCGGTTCGACGCTTGCATTCCCGCGACCGCCGCGAGAGGATCGGCGTGGCGGGAGGAGAGGAGCCGAGATGGCCTACGTGATCAACTGCGAGTGCGGCTACCAGGCACGGGGCGAGACCGAGGACGAGCTCGTCGACGACGCCGAACAGCACATCCGGGACCAGCATCCGGAGATCGCTGAAGAGATGGGCCGCGAACAGATCCTGGCTCTGGCTGAGGAGGAATAGCGCAGACGGACGAGCGGCCGGCCCGCGAGTCGGGCCGGGCGCTTGCCCGCCCTGCGGTGCTGCGCCATACTGCCTCCGCCACGCGAGACACGGAGGGAGCGGTGCAGAAGTCAGAGTGGATCTGGATGAACGGCGACTTCGTCGGCTGGGACGAAGCGAACGTCCACGTGCTCTCGCACGGCCTCCACTACGGCACGGGCGTATTCGAGGGAATCCGCTGTTATGAGACCGACAGCGGTCCCGCGGTGTTCCGGCATCGCGAGCACCTCGAGCGGCTGGCCAACTCGGCCGAGCTCGTGTACATGCAGCTGCCGTACACGCCCGATGAGGTTCGCTCCGCCACGCACGAGCTGATCCGCCGCAACGGCTTTCAGAGCTGCTACATCCGTCCGATCGCCTTCCGCGGATACGGCGAGATGGGGCTATACGCCCAGACGGCGCCAATCGACATGGCCGTCGCGGTCTGGCACTGGGACCCCTACCTCGGCGAAGAGGGCAAGCGCAACGGGGTGCGGGCCAAGGTCTCCTCATGGCGACGGATCTCACCGGCCGGGCTGATTCCCCACGCGAAGGCGACGGGGCAGTACCTGAACTCGATCCTCGCCAAGACCGAGACCGCGCGGGCCGGCTACGAGGAGGCGATCCTGCTCGACGAGCGGGGCCTCGTGTGCGAGGGCTCGGGCGAGAACATCTTCCTGGTCCGCGACGGCGTGATCGTCACCCCGCCGCATGCCGCATCGATCCTCGACGGGATCAGCCGGCGCTCGATCATCCAGATCGCGCGTGACCTCGGCTACACGGTCTCCGAGCGCGACATCGCCCGGGCCGAGCTCTATCTCGCCGAGGAGGCGTTCCTGTGCGGCACCGCGGCCGAGCTCGTGCCCGTGCGGGAGATCGACGACCACTCACTCGGCGAGCCCGGCGAGGTCACTCGGGTCATCCAGACGAAGTTCGAGGACGCCCTGCACGGCCGCGCGCAGGAATACGCGGAGTGGCTGGACCGAGTCGAGCAACCGAGTAGAGTCACGTCCTGATGCAGCTTCCCTTCGAGGCCATCGAGCGAATTAGCACCGCCGCGAGCGCCTAGCGACTCGCGGCCGCGCGGCGACGCCGCGCCCCCGCCGCTCGAACCCTCGATCGGAAAGGCATCAAGTGACTCAGGTAAGGCTCTACGACACCACCCTTCGCGACGGGATGCAGGGGCAGGGGATGACGCTGTCTGCCGCCGAGCAGGTGCGCGTGGTCCAGGCCCTGGACCGGCTCGGGGTCCACTTCATCGAGGCGGGATTTCCCAGCTCCAACCCGAAGGAAATGGAGCTGTTTCGCCTGCTCACGGACGTGGAGTTGGCGAACGCCACGATCTGCGCGTTCGGCATGACCCGGCGGCGGGGGATCGCCGCCGACGACGACCCGGCGCTGCGCCAGCTCGTCGAGTCCGCTGCGCCAGTCTGCACCCTGGTCGGGAAGACCTGGGCGCTTCACCTCGAGCTCGTCACCAAGGTAACGCCGGAGGAGAACCTGGCGATGATCGTCGACTCGGTCAACCTCTGCCGCGCCGAGGGAAAGCGGGTGATCTACGACGCCGAGCACTTCTTCGATGCGTGGCGCGACGACCCGGGCTACGCGCTGGAGTGCCTACGGGCGGCGCTCGCCGCGGGGGCCGAGAACCTCACACTCTGCGACACGAACGGCTCCAGCCTGCCGGGTCACGTTGCCGAGGCGACGGCTGCGGTGGTGGCCGAGCTCGGGGAGCGGGTCGAGATCGGAATCCACACCCACAACGACGCCGAGTGCGGGGTCGCCAACTCTCTGGCCGCCGTCGAGGCCGGGGCGCGCCTGGTGCAGGGGACGATCAACGGCTACGGCGAGCGGTGCGGAAACGCGAACTTGGTCTCGGTGCTCCCGGCCCTCCAGTTGAAGCTGGGGTACGAATGCGTGCCGCCCGACCGCCTGCGGCTCCTGACCGAGACCGCGCACTTCGTCGACGAGCTGACCAACGTCAGCCCCGACGCCGACCAGCCCTACGTGGGCCGCAACGCGTTCGCCCACAAGGGCGGCATGCACGTGGCCGGCGTGCAGGCCGATGCACGGACGTTCGAGCACCTCGACCCGACGCTGGTGGGAAACAGCCGAGACGTGTTGATCTCCGAGCTCTCTGGGCGAGGCTCCGTGCTCAGCCGAGCCGAAGGCGCTGGCATCGGCCTCGACTCCGACGCGGCAAAGCGAGCGGTCGAGCGGATCAAGGAGCGCGAGCATCGCGGCTATCACTACGAGGCCGCCGACGCATCGTTCGAGCTGCTGCTGAGACGAGAGGCGGGCGAGTATCAGTCGTTGTTCCGGCTCGAGAGCTTTCGGGTGATCACCGAGAAGCGAACCGACGGGCACGTCGAGACCGAGGCCACGATCAAGATCTGGGTCGACGGTCGGCGCTACGTGCGAACCGCCGAGGGGAACGGCCCGGTCAACGCGTTGGATCGCGCCCTGCGCGACGCTATCGGCGAGCTGCATCCGCACCTCGCGGACATAGAGCTCGTCGACTACAAAGTGCGGATCCTCGACTCCCACCACGGAACCGGTGCCGTTACGCGGGTGCTGCTCGACTCATCCGACGGTCACGACTCGTGGGGCTCGATCGGCGTCTCGGAGAACATCATCGAGGCCTCATGGGAGGCGCTCGTCGACTCGCTCGAGTACGCGTTCCAGCCCCGAAGCACAACTCCGGCCGCGTCCTCCGCTGAGCGTCCGGGCGCGGCCGGGTCCCAGGAAGGCTCTGCTTCGCGTCCGGGGGCAGCCGGGTCTCTAGCCGGACGCGGATAGCCTCCGCGCCACTTGACACCTCCCGAACGGATACCGCTCGCACGGCCTGACCTCGGCTCGCGCGAGGAGGAGCTTGCGCTGGAGGCGTTGCGCTCGGGCCGTCTGTCGCTCGGGCCGATGCAGGAGCGCTTGGAGCGCGGGCTCGCCGTTCGCCTGGGCACTCAAGACGCGGTCGCCGTCTCCTCAGGCACCGCCGCCCTTCACCTCGGCGTGAGAGCGCTGGGCTGGGGGGAGGGGGACGAGGTGGTCACCAGCCCCTTCAGCTTCGTCGCCTCTGCGAACTGCCTGCTGTACGAGGGGGTGAGGCCGGTCTTCTGCGACGTCGATCCCACCACTCTCAACCTCGACCCGGAGGCGGTGGGCGCCGCCGTCGGCGAGCGCACGGCGGGGCTGCTGCCGGTCCACATCCTCGGCTACCCGGCTGCGATGGGCGAGTTCGAAGCGCTGGCCGCAGGCGCCGACCTCGGCGTGCTCGAGGACGCGTGCGAGGCGCTCGGAGCAACCGATGCGGACGGGGTCGCGGTGGGCGCCCGGGGCAACCCGGCGACGTTCGCGTTCTACGCAAACAAGCAGCTCACAACCGGGGAGGGCGGGATGCTGGTGCCCAGCGACGCGGCGATGGCGACCCGCGCGCGCAGCGAGCGCAACCAGGGCAGGGCTCCTGACATGAGCTGGGTCGACCACGAGCGCCTTGGGTTCAACTACCGGCTCACGGAGCTTCAGGCGGCGGTCGGCGTCGCCCAGCTCGAGCGACTCGACGAGCTGCTGGCCGCGAGGGCGCGGGTCGCAGCGATGTACGGGGAGCGCTTGGCGGCGCTCGACTACGGGGCGCCCGCGGGCGAGGGGGATCCGACCGGCCTGGTGCTGCCGTGCTCGGATCGCGGCGCGGAGCGGCGCAGCTGGTTCATTTACGCGGTCCGCCTGCCCACCGGAGCCGACCGCGATGCGGTCGTTGGCGACCTCGACCAGCGCGGGATCGAGGCAAAGGGCTACATGCCGTGCATCCACCTGATGCCTCACTACCGCGAGCGGTTCGTCTTCAGGGAGGGGCAGTTCCCGGTGGCGGAGGAGGCGAGTGAGCGGCTGTTGGCGTTGCCGTTCTTCGGCGCCATCGCAGAGAGTCAGATCGATCGAGTCTGCGAGGCGCTCGCCGAGGCGCTGCAGGGGCAATGGGTCTAGACGATCAGAGCCCCGACGGCTGACCGTATAGTCATCCGCCCATGGGCCGCCTGACCGAGCCACCCGATCCCGTGTTCACGCGGTTGAACGCGTCGATCTCGTTCGATCGGCGGCTGTGGCCGGAGGACGTACGGGGATCGATGGCACACGCGCGCGCGCTGCATCGGGCGGGCGTGCTCGACGACGCCGAGCTGGCGCAGCTCGAGCGGGGCCTCGGCGAGATCGGCGAGGAGCTTCAGGCGGGCGAGTTCCGGTTCTCGGACTCCGACGAAGACATCCACATGGCGATCGAGCGCCGGCTGATCGAGCTGGTGGGGTCGCTCGGAGGCAAGCTGCACACGGGTCGCTCGCGAAACGATCAGGTGGCGACCGATCTGGCGTTGTTCGTGGCCGAGCGGTCGCGGCGCGCAGGCCGCCTCATCGCCGTGCTGATGGATCGCCTGGTGGAGGTCGGCGAGGCTCACGCGGAGTGGCAGATGCCGGGCTACACGCATCTGCAGCGTGCCCAGCCGGTCTCCCTCGGACACCACCTGCTCGCGTACTTCTGGATGCTGCGACGGGATGCCAGGCGGTTCGAGGCGGCCAGCGCGGGCGCCTCGGAGATGCCGCTCGGGTCGGGCGCCCTGGCCGGCCTCAACTGGGACCTCGACCGGGAGGGAACCGCCGCAGAGCTCGGCTTCGCGTCGGTATCCGCAAACTCCATCGACGCCGTCGCCAGTCGGGACTTCGCGCTCGACTACCTCTCGGCGTCCGCCATCTGCGCAATGCACCTGTCGCGCTTCGGAGCCGAGATCGTGCTTTGGTCGAGCTCCGAATTCGGGTTCTGCGAGCCGGCCGAGGGCTTCTCCTCGGGCTCGAGCATCATGCCGCAGAAGAAGAATCCCGACGCCGCGGAGCTGCTGCGCGCCAAGGCGCCGCGCGTCGCCGCCGGCTTCACCACTCTGCTCGGGGTGCTTCACGCGTTGCCGCTGGCATACAGCAAGGACCTCCAGGAGGACAAGGAGGCGCTGTTCGACGCGGTCGACGGCCTCGAGCTCTGCCTGGAGGCAGCCGAGCGACTCCTGGCCGGCCTGCGCTTTGATCGCGAACGGCTCGCGGAAGCGGCGTCGGACGAGTTTCTCGTCGCGACCGATGTCGCGGATCTGCTTGTGCGGAAGGGAATGCCGTTCCGCGAGGCGCACGGCGTGGTCGGCGAGCTGGTGCGCACGGCGCTCGCCAACGGTCGCAAGCTCTCGGACCTCAGCCTCGAGGAGCTCGCCGGCCACTCCGAGCTCCTCGACTCCTCCTACTACGAATTGTTCGAGCCGGGTCAGTCGATCGCGTCGAAAGTCTCGGCCGGTGGGACCGGCTCAACTCGCCTGGCCCAGCAGCTCGAGGCGGCGCGGGCGGCTCTCCGTGAGGTGGCGGAGTCGATTCAGGAATGAGCATCCTGGACGCGGACTTCTTCGAGCGCTCGGTCCACGATGTCGCGCGTGACCTCGTTGGCTGCTCGCTGCTGTTCGGCGGGGTGGGCGGAGTGATCGTCGAGACCGAGAGCTACGAGCGAGACGACCCGGCTTGTCACGCCTACGTCGGCCTGACGCCCCGCACCTCGGTGCTGTTCGGTCCGCCGGCCCGGGCGTACGTCTACCTGTCGTACGGAATCCACAGCTGCCTGAATTTCGTCTGCGAGCCGGAGGGTCGTGCCGCGGCGGTCCTGATCCGGGCACTCGAACCCAGGCATGGTGTTGACGAGATGCGCGCGCGCCGGGGACGCCGCGACGTGCGCGAGCTCTGCTCGGGCCCCGGCAAGCTGACCGAGGCACTGGGGATCGGCCTGGACATGAACGACGAGCCGCTGATCAAGCCGCCGTTCGAGTTGCGGTCTCGCGAGGAGGAGTGGCATGACGTGGATGTGCTGACGGGGCCGCGGGTCGGGATCGCCCGGGCAGCCGACTATCCCTGGCGATTCTGCGCTGGCGGCAACGCGTTCCTATCGCGGCCGTTGCGCACCGCCGCCTGAGGCTCAGGCCAAGGGGACCTCGCGGCCGGCGGATGGCCGTGCTCAGCCCGCCGCGACTCCGCCGCCGGTCGGTGCGGCCGACCCGCCCACGCCCGCGTCCCCCGCCCCGGTCTCAGGTGCGCCGCCGCCGGCATCGGTCTCGGGGACGGGCGTCGATGAGGTGTCGGGCACAGGCGTGGACGAGTCCGTCGGCGGTGATGTGGTGGAGGGCTCGTCGACCTCCCGCCCGGCCTGGCGGTCGTCCTGGACCGCCTCCCACGCGTCGACGATCTGCGAGAAGATCAGGGCCGGGTAGGTCCCGCCGTCGACCGGCTGGCCGGCGAACTCGGTCTCCATCGGCGTGTTCGAGTCGGCGTGGCCGACCCAGATCGCGATCGTGAGCTCCTCGGTGGAGCCCACGAACCAAGCGTCGCCGTTGTCGTCGGTGGTGCCCGTCTTGCCCCACGTCGGCTCGCCGGTTTGGGCGTTCTCGCCGGTGCCCGACGTGACGACCGAGGTCAGCAGGGTCTTCGCCTCGGCCGCGACAGCCGGGTCGATCACCTGCTGGGACATGATCTTGTTCTGGCCGCTGTTGCCGTCGTTGTCCTTGACCAGCTCGCCGTCGTTGTTGCCGGGGATCCCGTCGTCGCCACGATCGCGGACCTCGATGATTCCAACGGGCTCTCCGGACCCCGCCGCCATCGTGCCGCTGATGCGCTTGCCGCCGGTGGCGATCGTCTCGTAGGCGTGCGCCATCTCGAGCGGTGTGACGCCTTCGGCGAGCCCGCCAAGGATCAGGGCCGGGTTGTACGGCTCGAACGGGCCGCCGTCGATCGAGTAGTCGACGTCGGTGGAGAGATCGGTCTGGATGCCCATCTCCTGCGCCGTTTCAGCGACCTCCGCCGGGCCTACCTGCGTCCCGAGCTGGGCGTAAACGGAGTTGTCGGAGTAAGTGGTGGCCGTGGCAATCGAGGCCGACCCGAGGTAGTTGTCCTCGTAGTTCTTGGGCTCGAACAGCTCGGGCACCGTCTTGGTGTCGCCGTTCTTCACAAACCGGCTTCGAAACGGGATCGTCTGCGGCGACGACGCGTAGACCTCGCTGGTGGAGTGCCCCTCCTGGAGGGCCGAGATCAGCGTGAACGGCTTGAACGCGGAACCGGGTTGCCGGTGGCCATTCGTGGCGAGGTTGAAGGGAGCCTTCGAATAGTCGGACCCTCCGACCATGGCGCGGACGGTTCCGGTGTCGTTGTCGAGCACGACGACCGAGGCGGTGGGCTCGATGCCCGCGAGCGTCGACGAGGCGATCGACTCGACCTGGCGCTGGAGGTCCAGGTCGAGGGTCGACCTGATCTCGAGGCCGCCGCCGAAGGCCTCGCCGGCGCCGTACTTGTCGACCAGTTGCTGGCGCAGCCAGGAGGTGAAGTAGGGCGCCTCGGAGTTCTCGGCCGGAGGCGCGATGTCGTTTTCGTCGGGGATGTCTACGACGGAGTACTCGGCGTACTCCTCCTCCGTGATCGCGCCCGTATCGACCATCCGGTCGAGGACGAGATTGCGCCGCGCAACGGCCGCCTCGGGGTTAGCGCGTGGTGAATAGGCGGCCGGCGAGGAGATCAGCCCAGCCAGCAACGCCGATTCGTAGGGCAGCAGCTGGGAGGCGCATGAGGGCGCGTCTTCTCCCTGTCCGCAGCCGGGATGTTCGGAGCCGAAGTACGTGCGGGCCGCCGCCTCGATTCCGTAGGCGCCCTCGCCGAAGTAGATCGAGTTCAGGTACTCGGTGAGGATCTTGTCCTTTGACCACTGCCGCTCGAGGTGGTAGGCGAGCGCCGCCTCGCGCAGCTTCTGGAAGATCGTGCGGTCTTCCTGCGCGGCGAGCGCGTTCTTGACGAACTGCTGGGTGATCGTCGAGGCGCCCTGCTGCGCCGACTGGGAGAGGATGTCCTGCACGACGGCGCGCGCGATGCCCTGGAAGTCGACGCCCCGGTGGTCGTAAAAACGCTGGTCCTCGATCGCGACCACGGCCGATTTCATCGAGGCGGCGATCTCCTCTGACGGGAGCAGGATCCGGCCCTCGTTGTTGGTGAGCGTCGCGAGCTTCTGGCCCGTCGCGTCGTAGACGATCGAGTTCTCGGCGCGCTCGTACTGGGCGCGGTTCTCGAGCTCCGGTAGGTCCTGGGCGACGGCCATCATGATTCCGAAGATCCAGGAGACGAAGGCGAGCATCGAGAGGCCGAGGAAGACGAGGGCGAAGCGCAGCTTGCGCAGGCGCGGCCGCCGTGGCTTCTCGGCCACCGGCGGTCGAGGGGGCCTGGGCGGTTGGGGTGGAGCCCCGTTGTGCGCCGAGCCGTCTCGACGATCTTGTCGAACCGTTGTTTCCATCATTGGGGCGGCGAGGTGCAGAGGCGCCGGCTCGCCCGGTGAAGGGCGGTGCGGGGAGAGGCGTCGTCCTGATCGCGATCGCCCCGGATCCCGCTGCCCGGTCTCGCGCTGGGCGCGATCCCGATCACCCCGCCTGGCGGGTGCGTGAGTCTAGCATTGGCCTCGTGAGCGCCCACGGGGAGAACGCCGCTGCCTTGGAGGCCGCGGCCCGGCTTACGGCGGGCGCGGTGGACGTGCTGCCGGAGGGGCGGTTGGCGGCACAGCTCGCGCGGGGCGAGCCGCTCCGGGTCAAGTTCGGAGTCGACCCGACCAGCCCTGACATCCACCTCGGCCACTGCGTAGTGCTCAACAAGCTACGCGCATTCCAGGACGAAGGTCATACCGTGGTCCTGATCATCGGCGACTATACGGCGCGGGTGGGCGATCCCAGCGGCCGCGACGAGACGCGCCCGGTGCTCGACGCAGAGCAGATCGAAGCGAACGCGCACACCTATAAGGAGCAGGCCTTCAAGGTGCTCGACCGTGAGCGCACGGAGCTGCGGCGAAACAGCGAGTGGCTCGCGATGGAGAGCGCGGATCTGTTCGACCTCGTCCGCAGGTTCACCGTGGCGCGCCTGCTCGAGCGCGAGGACTTCACGCGCCGGATCGAGGCCGAGGAGGGGATCTCGGCCCTCGAGCTCCTGTATCCGGTGCTTCAGGGCTACGACTCGGTCGCTGTCGACGCCGACGTGGAGCTGGGGGCGACGGATCAGACGTTCAACCTGCTGTTCGCCCGCGACGTACAGGAGGCGTACGGGCTGGAGCCTCAGTCGATCCTCACCATGCCGATTCTCGTCGGGACCGACGGGGTGCGGAAGATGAGCAAGACGTACGACAACTACGTCGGTGTCACCGATCCGCCGGAGGAGATGTTCGGAAAGTTGATGAGCATCCCCGACGACGTCATGGGCGACTACTACCGCTTGCTCGTGGGCGAGGAGCTCGACACCGCGCGCCACCCCGGCGAGGCGAAGCGCGAGCTAGCGCGCAGGCTGACCGATCGCTTCCACGGTGAGGGGGCGGGCGCGAAGGCGGAGGCGCGATTCGACCAGATCCACGTTCGTCGCGAGGTGCCCGACGACCTCAAGACGGTGCGCGTGCAGACAGGTCCCGAAGGGAAGGTGCACCTGCCGGCGCTGATGGCGAGCGAGTTTGGGATCTCCAGCAGCGAGGCGCGGCGGTTGATCGGCCAGGGCGGGGTGAAGCTCGACGGCGAGGTTGTCGACGGCGACGCGTTCGATCTCGACGCCGCCGAGCTGGACGGGAAGGTGCTCCAGGTCGGAAAGCGGCGGTTCCTGCGGATCGAGCGCGCCTGAGGCTAAAGTCGTCCCGCGGGATTCGTGCCTGGTTCGTGCACTGCTACATTCCCGCGTCCCCGCGAGGCCGGCAGGCTTGAAAGGAAGTCGATTGCCGGGCTATACTCGTTGGTCGCCTCCGAGGCGGTTTGAGTCTGCCCGGGGAGTCCCCCCGGGCGGCGAAGAAGCGGTCTTTGAAAACTGAGCAGCGCGCGGACCGGAGGCGACTCCGGTCGCGAAACAGGTCCGACCCGTCGCCGGCGCATGCCGACGGCGGGCACAGCCAACCCCGTCATGCCGCTCGTCGCATTGTGTACGCGGCGGGCAGCGAGGCATGACAGCTCTACGTGTAGACAGAGGAGCCGTCGTCGGTTGACCCCGGCGGCGGATTGAAACCCTCAAGTCACTTTTCACGGAGAGTTTGATCCTGGCTCAGGACGAACGCTGGCGGCGTGCCTAACACATGCAAGTTGAGCGACGAACCAGGGCTTGCCCTGGGGCAAAGCAGCGAACGGGTGAGTAACACGTGGGTAACCTGCCCCGAAGACCGGGACAACCCGAGGAAACTCGGGCTAATACCGGATGTGGTCGCCGGACATCAGTCCGGCGAGCAAAGGAAGCTTCGGCCTCCGCTTCGGGAGGGGCCCGCGGCCCATTAGCTAGTTGGTGAGGTAACGGCTCACCAAGGCCGCGATGGGTAGCTGGTCTGAGAGGACGATCAGCCACACTGGGACTGAGACACGGCCCAGACTCCTACGGGAGGCAGCAGTGGGGAATCTTGCGCA
>Ga0081538_10001246_pt1 | contig 26599 bp, 38 predicted proteins | sample TabmetS5T2R1_FD_71022 | JGI IMG/M metagenome (GOLD analysis project Ga0081538, IMG submission 71022) | Tabebuia heterophylla rhizosphere microbial communities from the University of Puerto Rico - S5T2R1 | ecosystem: Host-associated > Plants > Roots > Rhizosphere ...
CCCGTGCGGTTGAGGGCGAGGAGATCGAGCGCCCGTAGCGCGCCGATCTCGTAGCCCCCGCCGGTGAAGCCGCCGCCGCCCAGCACCAGCGCCGTGCGCGAGCGGCGGGTGCGGCGCTTGCGCGGCTTCCCCTGGGTGCCCCGGTCCTTTTTGGCCGCCTTCTGGAGCTTTACGACCTCGCCCATCCACCCTTGAGTATCGCGAACGCCATCGGACACCGCTCCGGCGGCGCCATTACGGTGTTCGACCTCGAAGATGCGGCGCGCCCTCCTCATCCTGCTCGCGCTGAGCTCCCTCCTGCCCGTCGAGGCGGCCCAGGCCGACCTCGCGGGCTCGCTGACCCGGCAGATGAGCCAGGCGGGAAGCTTCTCTGGCGCGTATGTGCTGAACCTCACGACCGGCGAGCGCGAGTTCGCCTGGCGGGCGGGAACACCCCGCATCCTGGCCTCCAACACCAAGCTGTTCACGTCGGCGGCGGCGCTGGCCCGCTTCGGCACCGACGGCACACTCGCCACGAGGGTGCTGGGCGCGGGCGAGCTCGACGCCGAGGGCATCTGGCGCGGCAGCCTCTACCTGCGCGGCGGCGGCGACCCCACCTTCGGCTCGCGCAGCTTCACCTCCAAGTTCTACGGCAGCGGCGCGACGGTGGAGGACCTGGCGGCCCTGATCGACGAGGCCGGCGTCGAGCGCGTGACCGGCCGGATCTTCGGCGACGAGTCGAGCCACGACTCGCTGCGCGGTGGCCCCGACTCGGGCTACGGGGTCTCGATCTGGGTCGGCCCGCTCAGCGCGCTGTCCTTCAACCGCGGGCTTGCGACAGAGAGCGGCCGCTCCTACCAGACGAGCCCGCCGGCCTTCGCCGCCGCCCGGCTCGACGCCGCGCTCGAGGCGCGCGGGATCCGCGTGCGGCTGAAGCCGCGCGCCGGCGAGACCCCGGTCGGGACCACGGAGCTGGCCGCGGTGGAGTCGCCCCCGATGGAGACGCTGGTGCGGCTGACGAACAAGGCGTCGGACAACTTCTTCGCCGAGATTCTCGTCAAGGACCTCGCCATGCAGGCCCGCGGCGTGGGCACCACCTCGGCCGGCGCCAGGCTCGCGGCCGGCTTCGCCCGCCGCCTCGGCGCCCCCGCCCGGCTCGCGGACGGCTCCGGCCTCTCGCGCGCCAACCGCGCCTCGCCCCGCCGGGTCGTCCGCCTCCTCGGCGCGATGAGCGAGCGCGACGAGTTCGACGCCTGGTACGCCTCGCTGCCGGTCGCGGGCCGCGACGGCACTCTGCGCGACCGGATGCGGCGCGGTGCCGCCCGCGGCCGCTGCCGCGGGAAGACCGGCACGCTCTCGAACGTCAGCGCCCTGTCGGGCTACTGCACAGCCCGCTCCGGCGAGCTGTACGCCTTCTCGATCCTGATGAACAGCGTCTACACGCCGGGCGCCCGCCTGCTCCAGGACCGGATGGCGCAGGCCATCGCGGCGCAGCGCTAGCGGTCCAGCAGCGCCAGCAGGCCGTCCTCGTCCAGCACGTCCGTCCCCAGCTCCTGCGCCTTCGTGAGCTTGGTGCCGGGGTCCTCGCCGGCCACCACGAAGTCCGTCTTCTTCGAGACCGAGCCGGTCACCTTGCCGCCCGCCGCCTCGATCCGCGCGGTCGCCTCGGGGCGGGTCAGGTTCGGCATCGTGCCCGTGAGGACAACGGTCTTGCCCACGAGTGGGCCTTCTGACGGCGGCGCGGGACCCTCCTCCTCCACCTGAAGTCCGTAACCGCGCAGCCGCTCGACCAGCTCGCGGGTGCGCTCCTCGGCGAGGGTCTCGTGCACGGTCGTGGCCATGATCGGACCCATCCCCTCCACGCCGGTCAGCTCCGCCTCGGAAGCAGCGAGCAGAGCGTCCACGGAGCGGAAGTGGCGCGCGAGGTTGCGAGCGTTCACGAAGCCGACGCCGGGGATCCCGAGCGCGTAGAGCACGAGGTGGAAGGGCTGCTTCTTCGACTCCTCGATCGCCTCCACCAGATTTCGCGCCGACACCTCACCGAACCCATCCAGCTCCGTGAGCCGGTCCACGGTGAGGTCGTAGATGTCCGCGACGTTCTGGATGAGTCCCTGCTCGAGGAAGCGCCGCGCGTTCTCCTCGCCGAGGCCCTCGATGTCCATGGCGCCCACGAAGTGCTTGACCGCCTGGAAGACCTGGCCGGGGCAACCCGTGCGGTTCGGACATATGGTCCAGACCCCCGCCTCCGGCCTCACGGTGGGGGTATTGCAAGCTGGACAGCGGTCGGGGGGAGATGGTGGTGGGCTGCGGTCCTTGCGCTGCTGGGCCTTGGCGGTGGGCGACACCACCTGCGGGATAACGTCGCCGGCCCGCATCACGATCACCTCGTCGCCCTCGCGCACGTCCTTGCGGCGCAGGTCCTCCTCGTTGTGGAGCGTGGCGAGCTTGACCGTCACGCCCGAGACCTGCACCGGCTCCAGCTGGGCGAACGGAACCATGTGGCCGGTGCGGCCCACGTTCCACGCCACCCCGCGGAGGGTCGTTGTGGCGGTGGTGGGAGCGAACTTCCAGGCGATCGCCCCGCGCGGCTCGCGCCCGACCACGCCGAGCTGGCGCTGGAGGTCGAGGTCGTCCACCTTCACCACCACGCCGTCGATCTCGAAGTCGAGCCGGTCGCGGCGGTCCTCCCAGGCCCGGCAGGCGGCCACCACCTCGTCGACGGTGTCGTGGACGCCCACGTCGCGGCTCACCTTGAAGCCGTGCGAGCGCAGCCAGTCGAGCGACTCCGAGTGCCTCTCGAACGACAGCCCCTCGAGCGCTCCCACGCTGTAGCACCAGATCGAGAGCGGGCGGGACGCGGTGAGCTGAGGGTCGAGCTGGCGGATCGAGCCGGCGGCGGTGTTGCGGGGGTTCGCGTAGGTCGGCTCCCCCGCGGCCGCGCGCTCCTCGTTCAGCTTGGCGAAGGCGGCCAGCGGCATGTAGACCTCGCCCCGCACCTCGAGCAGCGGCGGCGCGTCCTCCACGCGCAGCGGGATCGCGCCGATCGTCCTCAGGTTGGTCGTCACGTCCTCGCCGATCTCGCCGTTGCCCCGCGTGGCGCCCCGCACCAGCACCCCGTCCTCGTAGACGAGCGAGATGGCGAGGCCGTCGACCTTGGGCTCGGTTACGAAGCGGACCTCGCCCATCTCCACGCCCTGCCGGGCGAGGTAGCGCTCCGAGCGCAGCACCCAGGCGGCCAGCTCCTCCTCGTTGCGCGCGTTGGCCAGCGACAGCATCGGCTGCAGGTGGCGAACCTGCTCGAACTTGTCGAGCGGCTCCGCCCCCACGCGCTGGGTGGGCGAGTCCGGCGTGCGGAGCTCCGGGTGCTCGGCCTCGATGTCGCGCAGCTCGTTCAGCAGCGCGTCGTAGTCGGCGTCCGAGACCTCCGGATCGTCGAGGACGTAGTAGCGGTGGTTGTGGTACTCGAGCTGCTCGCGCAGCTCCTTCGCGCGCCCCGCCGCCGTCACAGCTCGCGCGCGGCCGGACGCAGCAGACCGTCGAGGTCGAACCCCGCGAGCTCCTCGATTCCCGCTTCGTCGGTGAGGTCGAAATGGAGCGGCGTGACCGCGATGTTGCCCTCGGCGACGGCCGCGAAGTCGGTGCCCTCCTCGTGGTGGTAGCTCGGCTCGCCTGTGTAGATCCGGTAGCGGCGCCGGCCGTCCTCCTCGTCCTGGAGCTCCATGCGGTCGTTGTAGACGCGCTTGCCCAGGCGGCAGGCGCGCACGCCCCCCGCCTCGCCGGGCGGCGCGTTGACGTTGAGGAGCGTGCCCTCGGGCATCGGGACCCGCTCGAGCTCCTCGACCAGCCGCGCCACGAAGGCGGCGGCCTGCTCGAAGTCAGGCTCGGGGGGCCCCAGCTGCTGCGACACCGCGATCGCCGGAAGGCGCAGCATGATGCCCTCGAAGGCGGCCGCGACCGTGCCCGAGTAGGTGATGTCGTCGCCCATGTTCGCCCCGTGGTTGATGCCGGAGACGATGAGCTCGGGCTCGAACTCGATCAGGCCGAGGGCCGCGAAGCGGACGCAGTCGACCGGCGTGCCGCTGGTGGCGAAGCCGCTGGTGCCGTCGCCGAACTCGACCTCCTCCACGCTCAGCGGCTCGCTGAACGTGATGCTTCGCGCCGTGGCGGACCGGTTCGAGTCCGGCGCGATCACGGCGAGCTCCACTCCGGGCACGTCGAGCAGCGCCCTGCGCAGCACGTTGAGGCCGCGGGCGGTGATGCCGTCGTCGTTCGTGAGGAGGACTTTCACCGGGGTCGAGAGTACTCAGTAGGAGACCGACTCCAGGTAAAGGCCGTGGGGCGGCGCCGTGGCCCCCGCCTCGCTGCGCGGTCGTCCCTCGAGGAGTCGGGACAAGTCCTCAGGACTGACACCCTCCAGCATCGTTCCGACCAGCACCCGGACCATGTTGCGCATGAAGGTGTCGGCCTCGATCACGAAGGCCAGCACGTGCTCGCTCTCGTCGACCCACTCCGCGCGCAGGACGTCGCGCTCGAAGCGCACGTGATCGCTCTCGGTGGGGGTGAAGGCCGTGAAGTCGTGCCGGCCGGGGAGCAAGGCGGCGCAGGCGTCGAGCATGGGCCGGTCGAGCGGGCGCGGCCACCACAGCGCGCGATCGCGCTCGAACGGGCTCCGGAGCGGACGGGTCAGGATCCGGTAGCGATAGGTCCGGCTCCTGGCGTGGTGACGGGCGTCGAAGCCGTCGGGCGCGGCCTCGCTGGCCAGCACGCTCACGTCGTGCGGCAGGAGTCCGTTCAGCGCCCGGGCGGGGGCCGGATCGCCCTCGTGGCTCGCCACTTGGCCACGGGCGTGCACGCCGCGATCCGTGCGCCCGGCCACCGTCAAGGAGACCTCGCGCTGCAGCACCGTCCCGATCGCCTCCTCGAGCACTCCCTGCACCGTCCGCAGCCCGGGCTGGCGCGCCCATCCCGCGAACTCCGAGCCGTCGTACTCGAGCAGCAGCCGCGCGGCCAGGGCGCTACCCGGGCTTGCGCGCGACGATCACCGCGTACTCGGCCTCGATCCGAAAGGAGCCGTCGCCGGCCATGTTGCGGTCAGCGATGAAGTCGGACATCTCTTTCGCGAGCTGCTCGAACCGGTCGGCCGGGAGACCGGCGCGGGCCGCCGCCATGCTCGGCACGTTGCTCAGGAAGTTCTCGGCGAAGGACCCCGCCGACTCCGCGCGCCACTCGACGCTGCGGCGCTCGTACTCCACGTGCGAGGCGAACTGCTCGAGACGCGCCCGGGCCGTCTCCTCGTCCCCCCACTCCTCCGAGCGCGGCATGTCCGGCTGCGGGGGTGCGTAGCGGCGCCCGATCGCGAACTGGTCGGCCATCACGCCGCCCGGGACCCACGCCGTGAGCCCGACGGTGCCGCCCGGGCGCACCACGCGGAACAGCTCGCGCGCGGCCATCTCCGGCCGGGGCGCCAGGAAGGCGCCGAAGACCGATCCGGCGCAGTCGAAGCGGGCGTCCTCGAACGGCAGCGCCTCGACGTCCGCCTCGACCCACTCGATGTCGTAGCCCTCCTCGGCTGCGCGCCGGCGGCCCCGTTCGACCATGCCGGGAGAGATGTCCGAGGCCACCACGCTCGCGCCCTCCCGGGCGCAGGCCAGCGCGAAGTTGCCGTCGCCGGCGCCGACGTCGAGCACCTCCTGGCCGGCGGAGACCGCGCAGGCGTCGGCGAGCGCCTCCGCCGCCGGGGCGAGCTGGCGCGAGAGAGCGGCGTAGTCGCCCATGCCCCAGCAGTGGGCCTGGCGCTGCTTGATGCCGTCTACGTCCACGGACTTCACCCTATCCTCCCCTCAGTGAAGGTCACGGCCAAGGCGGACTACGCGGTGCGGGCGGCGCTCGAGCTCGCCACGGCCGAGGACGGGCTCGTCAAGGGCGAGCGGATTGCCCGGGCGCAGAGCATCCCGCTGAAGTTCCTCGAGAACATCCTGATCGACCTCCGCCACGCCGGCATCGTGCACGCCCAGCGAGGGGCCGAGGGCGGCTACCGGCTGGCCCGCGAGCCGGGCGACGTGACGCTCGGCGACGTGATCCGCGCCGTCGAGGGGCCGCTCGCCAGCGTGCGCGGCGAGCCGCCCGAGTCGGTCGAGTACGAAGGCTCCGCCGAGCATCTCCGGACGGTCTGGATCGCGGTGCGCGCCAGCCTGCGCAGCGTGCTGGACGACCTCACGCTTGCGGAGGTCGTGGAGGGGCGGCTACCCGAGACCGTGCAGCGCCTCACCGAGACACCGGACGCCTGGCTCCGGCGCTAACCGGCTCCTTCTCGCTCTCGGCCGCACCTTGCCCCGCCTGAGCGGGCGTGCCTTTTGCATCCGTTTTCGACATTGTTGGTATTGTTGATTAAGTTTGTGAAGAACGACTGAGGAGGCTGGATGCGCAAGCTGGTCTTGCTTGGGTTGGTGGGGCTGGGGGCCCAGCTGGTGGACGGGGCTCTCGGGATGGCCTACGGGGTCACCTCGACGACGCTTCTGCTGGCGATCGGCACCAACCCGGCCGCGGCGTCGGCGACCGTGCACCTGGCCGAGATCGGCACCTGCCTCGTCTCCGGCGCGTCGCACTGGCGCTTCGGCAACGTCGACTGGAAGGTTGTCCTGAGGATCGGTGTCCCCGGCGCCGCCGGCGCCTTCGCGGGCGCCACCTTCCTCTCCGGCCTCTCGACCGAGACCGCGGCTCCCCTGATGGCGACGATCCTCCTGGTGCTCGGGGTCTACATCCTCGTCCGCTTCACCGCGTTCGGCCTGCCAAAGGGCAACCTGGGGAAGCCCTTGCGCAAGCGCTTTCTCGCGCCGCTCGGGATCTTTGCCGGCTTCGTGGACTCCACGGGGGGCGGCGGCTGGGGGCCCGTCGGCACGCCGGCCATCCTCGCCAGCGGACGGCTCGAGCCGCGCAAGACGATCGGATCGATCGACACCAGCGAGTTCCTCATCGCCGTCGCAGCGAGCATCGGCTTCCTGGTCGGCATCGGCTCGGAGGACATCAACTTCGGATGGGTCGCTGCCCTGCTCGCCGGCGGCGTCGTCGCGGCGCCGATCGCGGCTTGGCTCGTGCGTCACATCCCGCCGCGCATCCTGGGCTCGGCCGTCGGTGGCCTGATCATCCTGACCAACAGCCGGACCCTCCTGCGCAGCGACTGGATCGATGCTTCAGACGCGACCCGGTGGGGCTTCTACGCGGCGATCTACCTCATCTGGGCGGGCGCCCTCGCCTACTCCATCCGCCAGTACCTCGCGAACCGGGAGGAAGAGCGCCTCGAGGACTCGCTGGTCACGACCTGAACCGCACGGCCGTGCTACCGCGGCGCCTATCGACCGACGGACACCGCGCCCCGCCCCGCCGACTGTCGACTTCGTCGGGCTCAGCCCGGCAAACTCGACACTCGGGATCGTGGAGGTCGGGCACTTCGGGCGCGGCTCAGCCTGCGACCACGAGGCGGTACCCGAGGTCCAGCTCCTCCAGCTCGAGCAGCGCGGCGTTCCGGCGCCGCCATTCCCCGCTCTCGAGGTCCTCCCTCAGCCGGCTCACGCCCCGCTCCACCTCCCCCGGGGTCAGCCGCGAGAAGACCGAGATGCCGGCCCGGACGTGCGGGTCGAGGTAGGCCGCGGGGCGGCGCCAGTAGGCGTGGAAGAACCCGTCCAGGCAGTCGTGGGGGATCGGCACCGCCTCGATGCGGCCGCCTCCGAGTCGCTCGAGCGTCCGCTCGAGCGCGTACCCGGGCGGCGGGAAGCGGGCAAAGCCCGGGAAGTAGTCGCGCACCACCCAGCCCTCGAGCGCGGTGCGCGGATCCCAGGTGAAGAGCACGCGCCGCCGCGCCACCCGGCGCATCTCGGCCAGGCCGCGGTCGTGGTCGGTCCAGTGGTGGTCGCTCAGCACCGCCATGGCGGCGTCGAAGGAGCCGTCCTCGAACGGGAGCGCCTCGGCGGTGGCGTCCACCGCCGGCGCGGCCCCGGGAGGACGCTGCGACCGCATCACCTCCGAGGGCTCAACGGCCACCACGTCGAGGTCGGCCGGCTCGTAGGCGCCCGCCCCAGCCCCGATGTTCGCGAGCGTGCGCGCACCGCCGAGCGCCGCCCTGATGCGATCCGCGATGCGCGGATCCTCCCGGCGCACGGCCGTGTAGCCGATGCCGATGGTGTCGTAGACGGGATCGATCGGCCCAGATTGTCCCTGCTTACGCGTTCGTAACGAACGAGCCGGGTTCATGGACTGTAAGAGGAGAACCCGCTGCAATCACCTCATGCTCCGCAGGCTCCCGATACTGATCGCATGCGCCGCATTCGCCGTGGCCGGACTGGCCGTGGGCTGCGGCAGCGACGATTCCGACGACTCGAGCGGCGAGCGCGCCGCGCCCGCCGGAAGCGGCTCGGCGGAGCGCGAAGCGGCTGGGGACGAAGGCATGGAGACCGATGCCGGCGCTTCGCAGGAGGCCGCCGCGAAGCGGCCCCGCGGGCCGCGGGTCGTGCTGCGGGAGTCGCAGTTCGGACCGGTTCTCTTCGACGGGGGCAACCGGGCCCTGTACCTGTTCACGCGAGACCCGAAGCGGCAGACGCGCTGCTACGGCGCCTGCGCCGAGGCGTGGCCGCCTTTCTACGCCAAGGGGCGACCCCGGCCGGGCCGCGGTGTGAAGCGCGATCTGCTCGGCACGATCGAGCGCCGCGATGGCCGCCGCCAGGTGACCTACAAGGGCCAGGCCCTCTACTTCTACATCGCGGACCCCAAGGGCGAGGTGCTCTGCAACGACGTGTTCGAGTTCGGCGGCACCTGGTTCGCCGTCGACGCGGAGGGCAATCCGCCCGCGTAGGTTGCGGGCATGCGCGTCCTCTTCGTAGGGGGTACCGGGCCGGTCGGCCAGGCCTCGGCCCCCCACCTCCTCCAGCAGGGGCACGAGCTGGCGGTGGCGCACAGCGGAACGCACGAGCCACCGCAGACAGGCGACGTGGAGCACCTCCATGGCGAGCGGTCGGCGCTGCTGGCGGCCGGAGGGCTTGCTGAGCTGTGGCGGCCCGACGTGGTCGTCGACACGTTCGCCGGCGGAGCAACGGCAGCCAAGGCGAACGAGCTCGGCGCACTCGCCGAGCGCTGCGGGACCGGACAGATCGTGGCGGTCAGCTCAATCGACGTGTACCGGCACTGCGCCGCGGCCGGCGTAGACGGCCACGAGCCCGACGACCTTCCCTTCGACTCTCTTCCGCTCGCGGAAGCGGCTCCCAAGCGGGCGGGCCCTTCGCCCGGCGGCGGCACCCGCCATGACAATGTCGCCATGGAGGTGGCGCTTCACGGCGCCCACCGCATCACCGTCCTGCGCCCAGGTGCCATCTACGGGCCGCACATCCATCCGCACGTGCTCCGCGAGTGGTACCTCGTCGGCCGGGTGGCCCGCCGGGAGCGGGACCTGCCCCTCCCCGCCGGCGGCACGCAGCTCTTCCACCGGGTCGCCCTGGATCGGGTGGGACGCGCCGTGGCCGCCTCGATCCGCGCTGCGCCGGACGGCAGGTGGGAGTGCAACGTCGCGGATCCGAGCGACCTCACCTACGGCGCGCTCGCCCGCCTCGTCGCCGTCCAGCTCGGCTGGGGATGGGAGACCAGGACGGTCGCCTGGACCGAGGGCGACCACCCGTGGAATGTCAGGCACCCCGTGATCGCCGACACCGGCCGGCTCCGGCACGTCCTCGGCGTGGTGGAGCCCGATCCGCTGGCCGCCACGGCCGAGCAGGTCACGTGGCTGTGGGAGCGCAGGGAGGAGCTGATGCGCCTCTAGCGGCTCAGAGACCCGGCGGGTGCCGGGCCACGAAGCCCGCGGTCGAGCGCATCTCGGTGGTCCAGCGCGAGCCGGTCTCGCGGAGCGCGCTGGTGTCGTAGCGCCTGCCGTCCACGACCATGAAGGCGTGGCCCCGGTTGGCGTAGATCGTCACCCGGCTGCCGGGTCCGGGCTCGCCGTAGCTCATGAAGTCGCCCGAGTCGAGCGCGTACCTCAGCAGCCCCGCTCCGTGCAAGGCGTAGGAGAGGGAGCCTGAGCAGTCGTAGCCGGTGTCGTCGAAGGTGCGATGACCGCCGCCCCACTTGTAGGGCAACTCGGCGATGCGGTTCGCCGCGCGGATCAGCCGACCCAGCGTGCCGCGGCCGGGGCGTGGCTCGCCTTCGCCGGTGGCACGCCGCTTCAGGGTCGGGCCGGAGCCGAGGCCGAGCGCCTCCCGCGTGATCGGCCCCACCACCCCGTCGGCCGCGAGCCCGCGGCGGCGCTGGAAGCGCCGGACGGCTCCCTCTGTTTGCGGGCCGAACACGCCGTCGGCCGGGACCCCGAGCGCCCGCTGCAACGCGCGCACCCCGCCACCAGCCCGGCGGGCCGAGCGCCGCTCTGACCTGCGCGCCGGCCGCCGGCCACCGCTTCGCTCGCGCTTGAGCACCGGTCCCGGCCCGAGGCCCAGCGCATCGCGGGTCACGGGCCCCACGATCCCGTCCGCGACCAGGCCGCGGCGGCGCTGGAAGCGCTTGACGGCGCGCTTCGTCTGCGGTCCGAAGACCCCGTCGGCCGGGATGCCGAGCTTCCGCTGCAGCCGGCGCACCTCCCGCTCGGACTGGGATGCCTTCGCCACGACGCGGCCCGCGGTCGCGGTCTCGTCGTGGGCGAGGGCCTCGCCGCCGACGGGCAGCAGCGCCAGCGCGCACGCCAGTGCGGCAATCGAGAACGGCTGTCGGGCGGCGATCCGTCGCATATCCGGGACGACGCCTACGAGGTGAGCTGACGGGCTCGCGCCTAAGCGCTACCCCGGCAACGGCGCCATCGGCGCCGGCCGGCGATTCGCCCCCGCGGCCACGGCGGCCGCATCGGTTCCCCCGTTCGCCGGACACTGAGTCGCGGCGATTCGGCGTACGAAGCCCGTCTTTCTATCAGGCGAAAGTCCTGCACGCTGCAGGATTTCTTGCAGTAGCCTGCGGCGCCATGCGAGGAATCCGCCACTGGAGGGCCAGGCACCCCAAGATCAAGGTGGAGGTCAGCTCGTACTGGCTCCCCGATCTGAGGATCCTGCTCGACCCGCTGGGGGTGCCGGACGACATCGAGGCGGTGGAGGAGATCGTGCTGTCCAACCGCCACCACAAGCGCGAGGCCTTCGAGGCCGCCGAGCGTTTCGGCGCGCCGGTGAGGGTGCCGCGCATCGGCCTCCACGAGTTCGCTGACGGCCAGCCCGTGGAGCCCTACGACTTCGAGGAACCGTTCGCCGGCGGGGCGATCACGGCCTACCAGGTGACCGAGTACTGGCCCGACGACTGCGCCCTCCACATCCCCTCCGTGGCCGCGCTGGAGATTGCGGACACGGTCATCAACTACGACGGGATCCGCTTCGTGCCCGACAACCTGATGGGCGACGACCCCGAGGCCGAGAAGCGCGACATCAAGGCGACGCTCGGCCGCCTCGCCGACGAGCTCGAGTTCGATCACCTGCTGTTCGCCCACGGCGACCCGATCCCGGACCGGGGGCGCGAGCGCCTGCGCGAGTTCGCCGCGAGCGGCTAGACGAGCTCGAGGAAAACCATCTCGGTGGAGTCCGACTTCCGCGGGCCCAGCTTCAGGATCCGCGTGTAGCCGCCCTCCCGGTCCGCGTAGCGCGGGGCGATCTCCTCGAACAGCTTGTAGACGACGAACTTGTCCTGGCCGAGGCGGGCCATCGCCAGCCGGCGCGAGTGGCCGTCGCCCTTCTTGGCGAGCGTGATCAGCCGCTCGAGCTCGGGCTTGACCGCCTTGGCCTTCGCCTCGGTGGTCTGGATCCGCTCGTGGTCGATCACCTCGCGGCACAGGTTCATGAACAGCGCCTTGCGGTGCGACGCGTCGCGCGACAGCTTGCCTCTCTGCTTGCGGTGGCGCATGGCCGCCGGAACCCTAGCCCGCCCGCAGCCCCAGGCCGCGCGCCTCGAGGGTCTCCTTGACCTCCTCGATGGACTTGCGGCCGAAGTTCGGGATCGCAGCCAGCTCGGACTCGGACTTCTGCACCAGGTCGCCGACCGTCTGGATGCCGGCCCGCTTGAGGCAGTTGTACGAGCGCACGCCCAGCTCGAGCTCCTCGATCAGGATGTCGTCCATCCCGCCGGCGCCCGGCGCACCGGCGCCGTCGCCGCTGAGGCCGTCGGCCCCGGCCACGAGCGCCGCGCCCTGGTCGCGCAGGGCCTCGACGCGATCGGCGTCGGTGAAGATCGCCAGGTACTTGATGAGGATCTCGGCGGCCTCGCGGAGCGCGGTCTGCGGGTCCAGCGAGCCGTCGGTCTCGATGTCGAGCGTGAGCTTGTCGTAGTCGGTCTTCTGGCCCACGCGGGCGGCGTCGACGGAGTACGCCACGCGCTTCACGGGAGAGAAGATCGAGTCGATCGGGATCACACCGATCGGCTGGTCGGGGGTCTTGTTGTCCTCGGCCGGGGAGTAGCCGCGGCCGTGGCCGATCGTCAGGTACATCTCGAGCTTGGTCTTCTTCTCGAGGGTGGCGATGCGGACGTCCGGGTTGAGGATCTCGACGCCCGAGGGCAGGTCGATGTCGCCCGCGGTCACGTCGCCCGGGCCGGTGATGACCAGGGGAGCCTCGATCTCCGCCGCGTCCGAATGCATGCGGCAGACGATCTCCTTGAGGTTGAGGACGATGTCGGTCACGTCCTCCTTGACGCCGTTGATCGTCGAGAACTCGTGGGCCACACCCTCGATGCGGACGCTGGTGACGGCCGCCCCGGCCAGTGACGACAGCAGCACGCGGCGAAGCGAGTTGCCGAAGGTGTAGCCGAAGCCGCGATCCAGCGGCTCGATGGTGAAGGTCCCGCGGTTGTCCTCGACCTTCTCGGCGGAAATCTGGGGAGTCTGGAACTCGATCATTGCTTGGGTGTTTCCTTCGCTTGTGGTCGTCCCACGCCCCTGCGTGGGACGGGTGCGAGTCTGGTGCTACTTCGAGTAGAGCTCGACGATCAGCTGCTCCTGGACCGGCGAGGTGATCTCGGCCCGCTCCGGCAGGCGGAGGACCTTCGCGGTCAGCCCGTCGTGGTCTGCCTGCAGCCACGCCGGCACAGCGGAGGTGAGCTCCGTGGCCTCGCGGACGACCGTCTCCACCGGGGCGCTGGGCCTCATGGTGATGACGTCGTCTTCGCGGAGCTGGTACGAGGGGATGTTCACGCGCCGCCCGTTCACGTGCCAGTGGCCGTGGCGGATCATCTGGCGGGCCTGGCGCCTGGAGGCGGCGAAGCCGAGCCGCACGAGCACGTTGTCGAAGCGCGACTCGAGCAGCCGCAGCAGGTTCTCGCCGGTCACGCCCGGCTGGCGGCTGGCCTTGGCGTAGTAGTTGCGGAACTGCTTCTCGAGCACGCCGTAGTAGCGGCGCGCCTTCTGCTTCTCGCGCAGCTGCAGCCGGTACTCCGACTGGCGCGAGCGGCCGCGGCCGTGGTCGCCGGGCGGGTAGTTGCGACGCTCGACGCCGCACTTGTCCGTCAGGCAGCGCTCGCCCTTCAGGAACAGCTTCATGCCCTCGCGGCGGCACAGCTTGCACTGGGCGCCCGTGTCGCGAGCCATGACTAAACCCTCCGCCGCTTGCGCGGCCGGCACCCGTTGTGGGCCTGGGGGGTCACGTCCTTGATCGAGGTGATCTCGAGCCCGGCGGCCTGCAGCGAGCGGATCGCCGTCTCGCGGCCCGAGCCTGGGCCCTTCACGAACACCTCGACCTTCTGGAGGCCGTGCTCCATGCCCTTGCGTGCCGCGGCGTCGGCGGTCACCTGGGCCGCGAACGGCGTGGACTTGCGCGAGCCCTTGAAGCCGGCGCCGCCCGCCGACTCCCAGGCGATCACGTTGCCTTCCTTGTCGGTCAGCGACACGATCGTGTTGTTGAAGCTCGTCTTGATGTGCGCCTGGCCGAAGGGCACGTTCTTGCGAACGCGCCTACGACCGCGCGGGCGTCGAGGCTGGGGCATCGCCTAGTGCTTCCTTATCTTCTTCTTGCCGCCGCCGGCCGCGGACCCGCGCTTGGGCCCCTTGCGTGAGCGTGCGTTCGTCTTGGTGCGCTGGCCGTTTGCCGGCAGGCCGCGCCGGTGGCGCAGGCCCTTGTACGACCCGATCTCCATCAGGCGCTTCACGTTCTGGGAGCGCTCGCGCCGGAGGTCGCCCTCCACGAGCAGGTCGTCGACCTTCTCGCGCAGCTTGCGAACCTCGTCCTCGGTGAGGTCCTTCACGTAGGTGTCCGGGCTGACGCCCGCCTCGGCCAGGACCTGATTCGAGGTCGACCGGCCGATGCCGTAGATATAGGTGAGGCCTATCTCGGCTCGCTTATTGAGGGGGATGTTGATGCCTGAAATTCGTGCCATCTAGCCCTGCCGCTGCTTGTGTCGTGGGTTCTGACAGATCACGAGCACAGCACCGCCACGGCGGATGACCTTGCACTTCTCGCACATGGGCTTGACTGATGCGCGGACCTTCATAGCTCCGGGATCCGGGGAACGTATCGAAACGAGGACCGGCGCGGGCAGCCCAGGAGACGGCTGCGCGCCGACCGATAAGAGTAGCAGCCGCTAAGCGGAAGCCGCTGCGGCCTGGACGCCGCTCTCGACGGTCTCGTGCCAGGGGGTCAGGATCCGCGGTCCGTCCCCCGTAATGGCGACCGTGTGCTCGAAATGGGCGGCCAGCGAGCCGTCCTGCGAGTACACCGCCCAGTTGTCCGAGCCCATCCGCACGTGGTGGGTGCCGGCGTTCACCATCGGCTCGATCGCCAGCACCATTCCCTCCTCCAGCTCCGGCCCGGTGCCCGGGTCGCCGAAGTTGGGGATCTGCGGGTCCTCGTGCATGTCGCGGCCGATCCCGTGGCCCACGAGCGACTGGATCACGGAGAAGCCGTCGGCCTCCACGCGGGTCTGGACCGCGTTCGAGACGTCCCCGAGCCGGTTGCCGGAATGGCACTGCTCGACGGCGGCGAACAGCGAGGCGCGCGTGGTGGCCAGCAGCCGCGCGGCGATGGGCGTGACGTTGCCGATCGGGTGGGTGATCGCGGCGTCGGCGACCCAGCCGTCGAGGATCACACCGATGTCCACCGACAGGATGTCGCCGCGGCTCAGCCGGTAGGAGCCGGGGATGCCGTGCACCACCATCGAGTTGGGCGACGCGCAGATCGAGCCCGGGAAGCCCCGGTAGCCCTTGAAGGCGGGCTCGGCGCCCTGGGAGCGGATGAACCGCTCGGCGGCCTCGTCGAGCTCGGCGGTGGTCACGCCGGGCCGGGCCTTGGAGCGGAGCATCTCGTGGCAGCGCACGAGAATCCGCCCGGCGGCGGCCATCTTCTCGATCTCTTCGGGTGTCTTGCGAACGATCATCTGGGCTAGATCTCGGCTTCGAGTGCGAGTGTGGCCAGTGTGGCACGAATGCGGCTGTGGACCTCGTCCGGCGTGCGCATGCCGTCGAAACGGCGCAGCAGGCCGCGGTCCTCGTACCACTCGATCAGCGGCTCCGTCTGCTCGTGGTAGACGTCGAGGCGCTTCCGCACGGTCTCCGGCTTGTCGTCGTCGCGCTGGACCAGGCGCGAGCCGTCCTGGTCGCAGACCCCCTCGTTCTTCGGCGGGTCGAACTCCAGGTGGTAGACGTGGCCCGCCTTGACGCAGGTGCGCCGCCCCGACAGCCGGCGGATCACCTCCTCGTCGGGCGCCTCGATCAGGAGCGCCGCGGTGAGCGAGCGTCCGCGCTCGTCGACGGCAGTCTCGAGCATCTCCGCCTGGCCGATCGTGCGCGGGAAGCCGTCGAGCAGGAAGCCGTCCTCGGCCTCCGGGGAGTCGATCCGGTCGGCGATCACCTTGCAGATCAGCTCGTCCGGCACCAGGTCGCCGCGGTCCATGTACTCCTTCGCCTCGCGGCCGAGCTCGCTCTCCTCCTCGACCGCCTCGCGCAGGATGTTGCCCGTGGCGTAGTAGGGCAGGTCGAAGTCGTCCTTCAGCCGCTGGGCCTGCGTGCCCTTCCCGGCCCCGGGCGGGCCGAGGAGGACCAGGTTGCGCTCGGTCACTTCAGGAAGCCCTCGTAGTTCCGCATCATCAGCTGCGCCTCGAGCTGTTTCATCGTGTCGAGCGCCACGCCCACGACGATGAGGATCGAGGTGCCGCCGAAGTAGAAGTTGGCGGCCGTCTGGTTGATGAGGATCGTCGGCAGGGCCGCGACCGCGGCGAGGTACAGCGCGCCCGGGAAGGTCAGCCGCGCGAGGATGCGGTCGAGATATTCGGCCGTGGGTCTGCCTGGCCTCACCCCCGGTATGAAGCCGCCGTACTTCTTCAGGTTGTCCGCCTGTTCCACCGGGTTGAAGGTGACCGCGGTGTAGAAGTACGTGAAGATGATGATGAAGAAGGACTCGCCCACCAGGTAGGCCCAGTCGTTCGGGCTGAAGAAGCTCGAGAAGTCCTGGGCCCAGTTCGCCTGGGTGAGCTCCCCGACGGTCGGCGGGAAGGCCATCAGCGAGGCGGCGAAGATCACCGGGATCACGCCGGCCATGTTCACCCTGAGCGGCAGGTAGGTCGAGCCGCCGCCGGCCATGCGCCGCCCCACCACGCGTTTGGCGTACTGGACCGGGATGCGGCGCTGGCCCTCCTGCATGAACACGACGGCGGCGATGATCGCCAGCGCCAGGAAGGGCATCATCACCCGGAAGACCTGGTCCGGGTTGTTCCACCAGGACACGACGCCGTCGGGCAGCCCGGCCACGATCGACGCGAAGATCATCAGCGAGATTCCGTTCCCGATGCCGCGCTGCGTGATCAGCTCGCCGAGCCACATCAGGAGGACGCAGCCGGCGGTGAGCGTCATGACGATCACGAAGACGCGGCCGAAGGTGAAGTTCTCCACCACCTCGGCTTGGCCGCTCGAGAAGGTCCGGAACAGGAAGACGTAGCCGATCGACTGACCGAAGGCCAGGCCGACGGTCAGGTAGCGCGTGTACTGGGTGATCTTCTGCTGGCCGACCTCGCCCTCCTTGCGGAGCTTGTCGAGCGTCGGCACCACGACGGTCAGCAGCTGCAGCATGATCGACGCCGTGATGTAGGGCATGATCCCGAGCGCGAAGATCGCGAAGCGCTGCAGGGACCCGCCGCTGAAGAGGTTCAGGAAGCCGAGGACGTTCGAGCCCTGGAAGTTGTTGGCGATGTCCTCGACGGCGTCGACATTGATCCCGGGCGCCGGGATGTACGCGCCAATCCGGTAGAGCGCGAGCATCGCCGCGGTGAAGGCCAGCTTCTTCCGGATGTCAGCGACCCGGAACGCGTTCAGGAACGTCCGGAGCACGCGGTTACTCCTCGATCAGCTGGCAGGTGCCGCCGGCGGCCTCGATCTTCTCGCGGGCGGCCTTCGAGAAGCCGTGGGCGTGCACGGTGAGCGCCTTGGTGAGGTCGCCGTGACCGAGCACCTTCACGGGCACCGCGCGGCGTGTGGCCAGACCGGCCTCGCGGAGCGAGTCCGGGGTCACCTCGGCCCCCTTGTCGAAGCGCGCCTCGAGGTCCCGCAGGTTCACCGGCTGGGTGTGCGTGCGGAACTTCTCGAACGGCATCGACTTCTTCATGGTCGGACCGCGCAGCTTGCGCATCCGCATGTGGATCGGGTTCTGGCCGCCCTCGAAGCGGACGCGGCGCTTGTTGCCGGAGCGCGCGCCCGCGCCCTTGTGGCCGCGGCCGGAGGTCTTGCCGGTGCCCGAGCCCTCGCCGCGGCCGATGCGCTTGCGCTGTTTGCGGGAGCCCTTGGCGGGCTTCAGCGAGTGGAGGCCGACGCGCTCAGCCATCGGACACTTCCACAAGATGTCTCACGCTATGAATCAACCCACGCACCGTGGGGTGATCCTCCCGCTCAGAGCTACGCCCGATCTTTCCGAGCCCAAGCGTCCTCAGTGTCTCGCGCTGTCTCGGGTTGGCGCCGTTGGTCGACTTGACCTGCGTGATCTGCAGCGTGGCCATCAGGCAGGCTGCTCCTCCTGAGCGGATTCCTCCGCCGCCGGCTGGGCGGGGGCCTCGGCCGCGGGCGCCTCGTCGGCAGCAGGCTCCGGCTCGCGTCCGTCCAGCCCGAGCACCTCGGCCACGGTCAGACCGCGCAGCTCCGCCACCTGCTTCGGGTCGCGCAGGGTCTGAAGCGCGTCCACGGTCGCCTTCACCAGGTTGATCGGGTTCTGGCTGCCGAGCGACTTCGAGAGCACGTCGTGGATGCCGGCCAGCTCGAGCACCGCGCGCACGCCGCCGCCGGCGATCACGCCGGTACCGGGCGAGGCCGGCTTCAGCAGCACGCGCGACGCCGAGTGCACACCCACCACCTCGTGAGTGATGGTGGAACCGTGCATCGGCACGCGGAAGAGGTTCTTGCGGGCCCGCTCGACGCCCTTCTGGATCGCCACCGGGACCTCGTTGGCCTTGCCGTAGCCCACGCCCACCTGAGACTTCTCGTCGCCCACCACCACCAGCGCGGTGAACGAGAAGCGCCGGCCGCCCTTGACGACCTTCGCGACGCGGTTGATTTCGACGACCCGCTCCTGCAGGTCGGAGCCGCGATCGCGGTCGCGTGTCCTGTCCCTAGAGGCCATGTGAACGGTTCACCGTAGCGATCATCAAAACTTCAACCCGCCCTCGCGCGCGCCCTCCGCCAGGGCCTTCACCTTGCCGTGGTAGCGGTAGCCGCCGCGGTCGAACACGCAAGTCTCGACGCCCGCCGCCTTGGCGCGCTCGGCCAGCAGCTCGCCGGCCCGCTTGGCCTGCTCCATGCGGGCCAGGGACTTCAGGTCGCCCTCGACCCAGTTGACGGCGGCCACCGTGTGGCCCTTGACGTCGTCGATCAGCTGGGCCTGGATGCCGCGGTTCGAGCGGAACACCGACAGCCGCGGCCGCTCCGCGGTGCCGCGCACCTTGGCGCGCACGCGGCGGCGCCGGCGCAGCCGCTTCTTCGGCTTCGTCTGGACGGTCATGCGCGCTTGCCGACCTTCCGGGCCACGTACTCGCCCTCGTAGCGGATGCCCTTGCCCTTGTAGGGCTCCGGCGGGCGCTTCTTGCGGATGTTGGCGGCCACCTCGCCGACCACCTGCTTGGAGATCCCGCGCACCACGATGCGGGTGGGCTGGGGCACCTCGAAGTCGATCCCCTCGGGAGCCTCCATCTCGACCGGGTGCGAGTAGCCGAGCGCCAGCACCAGCTTCTTGCCCTGGAGCTGCGCGCGGTAGCCGACGCCCTGGATCTCGAGCCGCTTCTCGTAGCCGTTCGTGACGCCCTCGACCATGTTCGCGATCAGGCTGCGCGTCAGGCCGTGGAGGGCGCGGTGCTCGCCGCGGTCGGTCGGGCGGCTCACCACGATCTCGCCGTTCTGCTGCTCCACGCCGATGTCGCGCGACACGCGCTCCTGGAGCTCGCCCTTGGGGCCCTTCACGCGCACGAGCTGCGGCTCGATCGTGATCTCCACGCCGTCGGGCACGGGGATGGGCTGCTTGCCGATCCGGCTCACGGCCGCGTCACCACACCCTCGCCACGAGCTCGCCCCCGACGCCCTCGCGGCGCGCGTCGTGGCCCGTCATCACGCCCTTGGACGTGGACATGATCGCCGTGCCCATCCCGCCGAAGACGCGCGGCACCTCGGTCGCGGTCACGTAGCGGCGCCGGCCGGGCTTGGACAGCCGCTCGATGCCGGTGATCACCGGCTTGCGGTCCTCGGTGTACTTCAGCTTCACGCGCAGGACCCTGCCGACCCGGCCACTGTCCGTCTCGTAGCTCTCGATGTAGCCCTGCTCGGTGAGGATGCGGGCGATCTCCGCCTTGAAGGCGGACGAGGGCATCTCGACCTCGTCGTGGTCGGCCCGCAGCCCGTTGCGGATGCGGGTCAGGAAGTCGGCGATCGGATCGGTCTGCACGGCTACCAGCTCGACTTCGTGAGGCCGGGGATCATGCCCTCGTGCGCGATCTCGCGCAGGCAGATTCGGCACAGGCCGAACTTGCGGATGTACGCGCGTGGGCGACCGCACCGCTTGCAGCGGTTGTAGTTGCGTGTCTTGTACTTGGAGCCGCGCTGCTGGCGGACCTTCTGTGACGTCTTGGCCATCTACTCCTGTGCCTCTTCGGCCGCTTCTTCTTCCTCGTCCTCGCGGACGGGCTTCTCGTAAGCCTCGGGGTTCTCTTCCTTGAGCGCCTCCAGCGCGGCCTGCTCGGCCTCCGCGCGCTGGCGCGCCTCCTCCTTGCGAGCCTCCTCCGCGGCTGCCTCCTCGGCCTCCAGGTCCTGGCCCGGAGCGCCCTCACGCGCGAACGGCATGCCGAGCTCGCGCAACAGAGTGTAGGCCTCCTCGTCGGTCTTGGCCGTAGTCGTGATCGTCACGTCGAGGCCGCGGACCTGGTCGATCGCGTCGTAGTCGATCTCCGGGAAGATGATCTGCTCGCGCACGCCCATCGAGTAGTTGCCGCGCCCGTCGAAGGAGCGCGGGTTGAGGCCGCGGAAGTCGCGGATGCGCGGGATGGAGATCGAGGTGAGGCGGTCGAGGAACTCCCACATGCGCGCGCGGCGGAGCGTGACGCTCACCCCCACCGGCATTCCCTCGCGCAGCTTGAAGGCGGCGATCGACTTGCGTGCGCGGCGCACGCTGGGCGCCTGGCCGACGATCGTCGCGAGCTGCTCGCTGGCGGCGTCGAGCATGTTCGAGTCCTGCTTGGCCTCGCCCACGCCCATGTTGAGCGTGATCTTTGTGATCCGCGGCACCTCCATCATCGAGGAGTAGCCGAAGCGCTCCTGGAGCCGCTGGCGGATCTCGCTCTCGTAGCGCTCCTTGAGGCGCGGCGGGACGACCTGTGCCTGGGCTTCCATCAGTCGATCTCCTTGCCGGTTCTGCGGGAGACCCGCTTGCGGCGCCCGCCCTCGCGCGTGATGCCCACGCGGGTGGGCTCGTTCGACTCGGGGTCGATCAGCATCACGTTGGAGACGTGGATCGGGCCCTCCTTCTCGACGATCCCGCCGAGCTCCTGGGCCCGCTGGGTGTCGCGCAGGGTGCGCGGGCGGGTGTGGCGCTTGATGATGTTGGCGCCCTCCACGTAGACCTTGTCCTTCTTCGGGTCCACGCGCAGGACGCGGCCGGTCCGGCCCTTGTCCTTGCCCGCGATGATGCGGACGGTGTCGTCGCGGCGGATCCTGATGCCCATGCTCAGAGCACCTCCGGGGCGAGGGAGACGATCCTCATGAAGTTGCGCTCGCGCAGCTCGCGGGCCACGGGGCCGAAGATGCGGGTGCCACGCGGTGTGTTCGCCTGGTCGAGGAGCACCACGGCGTTCTCGTCGAAGGCGATGTAGGTGCCGTCGTCGCGGCCGAACTCCTTCTTCGTGCGCACCACGACGGCCTTGACGACCTCGCCCTTCTTCACGGAGCCATGCGGGATCGCCTGCTTGACGGTGCAGGTGATGATGTCGCCCACGCCGGCATAGCGGCGCCGCGAGCCGCCGTCGACGCGGATGCAGAGCACCTCGCGGGCGCCGGTGTTGTCGGCCACCTTGAGGCGTGACTCCTGCTGGATCATCGGGTTACCGGGCCCTCTCCAGGACCTCGACGAGGCGCCAGCGCTTGGTCCGGCTGAGCGGACGGCTCTCGACGACCCGCACGGTGTCGCCGGTGTGGGCCTCGTTCTGCTCGTCGTGGGCGTGCAGCGTCGAGCTGGTCCGGACGATCTTCTTGTACATGCGGTGCCGGCGAGCGACGTCGATGCGCACGGTGATCGTCTTGTCCGCCTTGTCGGAGACGACGACGCCCTGCCGCACCTTGAGGCCACCGCCCTCCCTGGGCTCCGGCGCGGGCGGCTCGGCCTTCGGCTCACCGGCACGGCGCTCGCGGACCTTTTGGCGATAGGCCCGCCGATGCTTCGCCTTGCGAAGACGCTCCTCGGCGCGCTCACGCGCCCGCTCCTCGGGCGACCGCGGCGGCCGCGCCTCTCCGGTGTGAAGGGAGCGCGCCTGCTTGCGCCGCTCCTTGGGATGGATCCGCTGCTCGGGCTCGCCCGCCTCGGCTTCGGCAGCGCCGGCCGGTGCCGCATCGGAAGGGGCCTCCGCCGCGGGCTCCTCGGCTGCGGGAGCCTCCTCCGCCGCGGGCTCCTCCTCCTCGGCAGCAGGCTCCTCGGCAGGCTCCTCCGCCGCCGGCTCCTCCGCAGCGGGCTCCTCCGCCGCGTCCGGCGCAGGGGCTTCGGCCGCCGCCTCTTCGGCGCGCGCCTCTTCGGCCGCCGCCTGGGCGGTCTCTTCGTCCGGGGTCGCTTCCGCCTGCTCGGCCACGGCTTCCTCGGCCCCGGCGTCGGGCGCCTCGGTGGCGTCGGCCTCCGGCGTCTGCTCCTCGTTCACGTTCTCTTCGTTCTCGGTCATGAAGTCTGTTGCCTGCGGATCTCGGTCTCCACGTCGATCCCTCGCTGGCGCGCCACGGTCAGCGCGCGCGCCAGGTCCTTCTTCGCCTGCTTCAGCCGCGCCGTGTTCTCGAGCTGGCCCGTCGCGTGCTGGAACCGCAGGTTGAACACCTCGGTCCTCGCGTTGGCCGCGAACTCCACGAGCTGCGGGTCCTCCAGGTTATGCACCTCCACGGCCTTCATCCGGCACCGCCGTCACGCGATACGAACTTCGTCTTCACCGGCAGCTTGTGACCGGCAAGTCGCATCGCCTCGCGGGCGAGCGGCTCCGGCACGCCGGACAGCTCGAACATCACGCGCCCGGGCTTGACCACGGCCACCCAGCCCTCGGGCGAGCCCTTGCCGGATCCCATCCGGGTCTCGGCCGGCTTCTTCGTGTACGGCTTGTCCGGGAAGATGTTGATCCAGACCTTCCCGCCACGCTTGATCTTGCGGGTCATCGCGATTCGGGCGGCCTCGATCTGGCGGTTGGTGACCCAGCCGCGCTCGAGCGACTTCAGCCCGTACTCGCCGAACTCCACGCGCGTGCCGCCCTTGGCGTTGCCGCGCATCCGGCCGCGGTGCTCCTTGCGCCACTTGACTCGCTTGGGCTGCAGCACTACGACCCCTCCGATCCGCCCCTGCCGGCGCCCGGCGTGCCGCCGCCGGTCTGACCGCCGCCGCCCCCGCGGCCGCCGCCGCGCGGACCTCCGCCGCGCCCACCGCCGCCGCCGCGACCGCCGCGACCGCCCCCGGGGCCGCCGCGACCGCCGCCGCCGAAGCCTCCGCGACCGCCGCCCGGGCCGCCGCGTCCGCCCGGCCCGCGCCCGCCGCCGCCCGGCCCCACGGCCTGCGGCGCCTCGAGGTCGGTTAGGTCCTGCGCAAAGCCCTTGGGCATGATCTCGCCCTTGTTGATCCACACCTTCACGCCGATGCGGCCGAAGGTGGTGCGGGCCTCGTAGAAGCCGTAGTCGATGTCGGCGCGCAGCGTGTGGAGCGGCACGCGACCGTCGGAGTAGCCCTCGGTCCGCGCCATCTCGGCGCCGCCCAGCCGGCCCGAGACCTGGATCTTCACGCCCTTGGCGCCCGAGCGCATCGCGCTCGTGAGCGCTCGCTTCATCGCGCGGCGGAAGGCCACGCGGTTCTGAAGCTGCTCGGCGATCGACTGCGCGACGAGCCGGGCGTCCAGCTCGGGCCGCTTGATCTCGAGGATGTTGACCTTGACCGCCTTGCCGGTCATCCGGTGGAGCTCCTTGCGGAGGGCGTCCACCTCGGAGCCGGACTTGCCGATCACGATCCCCGGCCGGGCCGTGTGGATGTTGACCTCGACCTCGTTCTTGTTCTTCTTGATGGTGATCGTCGAGAGGCCCGCGTGGGCGAGCTTGTTCTCGATGTGCTCGCGAATCTGGATGTCCTCCAGCAGGTAGTCGGAGAACTCCTTCTCGTTGAACCAGGTCGACTTCCAGTCGTGGATGTAGCCGACCCGAAGCGCCTCGGGATGAACCTTCTGGCCCATTCGGCTACCTCCCGTTTCCGGTGGTCGTGAGTTCGATGGTCATGTGGCTGGTGCGCTTCTGGATGCGGGTGGCGCGACCCAGTGCGCGGGGCCGGAAGCGCTTGATGGTGGGGCCCTCGTCCACGAAGGCCTTCATCACGCGCAGCTCGTCCGAGCCCAGCTCGTAGTTCGACTCGGCGTTGGCCACCGCCGAGTTCAGCAGCTTGAGGATGTCGTCCGCGACCGCCCGCGGGGCGTGCGTGAGGATGGCCCGCGCCTGCTCGACCTCCTTGCCCCGGATGTGGTCCATCACGAGGCGGGCCTTGCGCGGCGCGCTGCGGACGTACTTGGAGCGGGCCCGGACGACGACCTCGCCGTCGGGCCGTCGCGGAGCGGCCCGGCGCTCGCCGGTGGAAACCTCGGCGGAGCCCCGCCGGCGGGTGCCCGGAGCGGCGGCCTCGTCCTCGTCCTCCTCCTCCTCGTCCTCCTCGGCTTCGGCCTCGGGCCCCTCGGCCTCCTCGACCTCGTCCGCAGACGGCTCCTCGGCCGGTTCCTCAGGAGCGACGACCTCCTCGGTCGCCCCCTCGTCCGCGGCGGGCGCCTCGGCGGCGGCCTCGGCGGCCGGGGCCTCCGCAGCGGGCGCCTCGCCGCTCGCCGCGTCGTCCTCCTCGAGGCGCGCGACCAACTCGGCCTTTTTCCCGCTCTTCGGCAGGCCGCGGGCCTCGAGCTCGTTCTTCAGCTCGTCGACCTTCAGCGACTCCCAGCCCTCGTCGGGCCTGTTTCCGGCCGGCGGGCTCATCGCATCCTCACCCTGTCGCTGCCGGCGTGCCCGCGGAAGACGCGGGTCGGAGCGAACTCGCCCAGCTTGTGGCCCACCATCGTCTCCGAGATGAAGACGGGCACGTGCTTCCGGCCGTCGTGGACGGCGATGGTGTGGCCCACCATCTCGGGGAAGATCGTCGACGTGCGCGACCAGGTCTTGATCATCTGCTTGCTGCCCGAGGCGTTCATCTCCTCGATGCGCCTGAGCAGGCGCTCCTCGACGAACGGCCCCTTCTTCGACGAACGCGACATCTATCGACGTCCCTTCTTGCCGCGCCGCCGGCCGCGCACGATGAACCGGTCGGACGACTTCCTCTTCTTGCGCGTGCGATAACCGAGCGTCGGCACGCCCCAGGGCGTGACCGGGTGGCCGCCCGGCGTGTGGTGCGCCTCGCCGCCGCCGTGCGGATGGTCCACCGGGTTCATGGCCACGCCGCGCGTCTGCGGCCGCTTGCCGCGATGGCGCGAGCGCCCGGCCTTGCCCAGCTCGACCAGCTCGTGCTCGGCGTTGCCGAGCACGCCCACGGTGGCGCGGCAGTCCACCGACACCATCCGCATCTCGCCCGACGGCAGCCGCAATGTCGCGTAGCGACCCTCCTTCGCCACGAGCTGGATCGAGGTGCCGGCGCTCCGGCCCAGCTGGCCGCCGCGACCCGGCGTGAGCTCCACGTTGTGCACGGTCGTACCGGTGGGGATCCGCTCGATCGGCAGGCTGCTGCCGGGCGCGATGTCGGCCTGCGGCCCGGACGACACGGTGTCCCCCACCCGAAGCCGCGCCGGCGCCAGGATGTAGCGCTTCTCCCCGTCGGCGTAGTGGAGCAGCGCGATGTGGGCCGAGCGGTTCGGGTCGTACTCGATCGCCGCCACCTTGGCCGGCACGCCGTCCTTGCGGCGCTTGAAGTCGATCTTGCGGTAGCGGCGCTTGGCCCCGCCGCCGCGGTGGCGCGACGTCACGCGCCCGTGCTTGTTGCGCCCGCCGGACTTGCTCAGCCCCTCGGTCAGCGCCTTCTCGGGCTCGCTCTTAGTGACCGCGTCGTGCTGGATCCAGGTCGCGAAGCGGCGACCGGGCGAGGTGGGCTTGTGCTTCTTGATCGGCACGTCTACGCCTCCTGGCCCTCGAAGAGCTCGATCGAATCGTCGGGATGCAGGGTCACCACGGCCTTCTTCCACTGGCGCCGCTTCCCGGTGGTCCAGCCGCGCCGCTTCGGCTTCGACTTCACCCACGCGGTCCGCACGCCCGTCACCCGCACGCCGAAGATCTCCTCCACCGCCTGGCGCACCTGGGTCTTGTTCGAGCTCTCGTGCACGCGGAACGTGTACTTGTTGGCCGCGAGCAGGGCGTAGCTCTTCTCGGAGATCACGGGGCGGACGATCACCTGGCGGGCGTTCACTTGGCCACCGCCTTCTCGGTCAGCCGCCCGAGCGCCGCCTCGGAGACGACCATGCGACCGCTGCCGACCACGTCGGCCACGCCCACCTGCTCCACGTGCAGGACGGAGACCCCCGCGATGTTGCGGAAGGACTTGGCGCAGCTCTCCTCGCCGTCGGCCAGCACCACCAGCACGCTGCCCTCGCCGTCGAAGCCGGCGAGTGTGGAGACCGCCGCCTTCGTGGAGGGCGTGTCGAACTTGGACGGATCGATCGCGGCGATCGTGCCGCGCTCGGCGTGCAGCGACAGCGCGGCGCGCAGCGCGCGCCGGCGCGCCTTGCGGTTCACCTTGACCGTGTAGCCGCGGGGCTTCGGCCCGAAGGCCACGCCGCCGCCGGTCCGCTGCGGGCTCGACAGAGCGCCCACGCGGGCGCGGCCAGTGCCCTTCTGGCGCCAGGCCTTGGCGCCGGTCATCGCCACCTCGGCGCGCGTCTTGGTCGAGGCCGTGCCGCGCCGCCGCGCGGCCAGCTCTGCCCGGGCGGCCTC
>Ga0081538_10001247_pt1 | contig 26586 bp, 19 predicted proteins | sample TabmetS5T2R1_FD_71022 | JGI IMG/M metagenome (GOLD analysis project Ga0081538, IMG submission 71022) | Tabebuia heterophylla rhizosphere microbial communities from the University of Puerto Rico - S5T2R1 | ecosystem: Host-associated > Plants > Roots > Rhizosphere ...
CGCAGGATCTATCTGTGTTCTGGTAGTGCCAACAGTATGTACCTCAATAAACAGATTATAGAGACCAGGCTCTGTGAAAATAGGCCCCTCTACCACAATCGGTCCTCCTCCCCTGTTCCAGATCCCGCCAAACTGTGGCTCTGACTCGCCTCTAGCTACTACTGTCTCACTATCCCTAGGAACTACCTGTATTTGCAGGTCTCCTTCAGGGTCATAGAAGAAGCCTTGCCCACCAAATTGTCCGCCCTCTGTTACAACAGGGATTTCAATGCCGTTCTTTTGAAAAAAGATCCTATATGTCACTTCTTCAAAATTTTGATTTGTATTTTCGTCAAAGAACCTTGCAGTTATTAAAATAGGCTGGCTGATATCAGTTACTACTGGCGGGTCGAGCTTGACAAAGAGGCTAGCCTTCTTGCCTTCAAAATCGGCAGCAGGCGGTTGGTGCCCGCCGTGGGCAAACGCACTGGGAAAAGCAGGAGTGAAAAGAATCATGGCAGCAAAAAATACAAAAATTATCAAAACAAGACGGGGAATCTTTGTACTCTCAATTTGAGACATTTTTCAGAAATCAAAATTGTAGCAGGGTACATATTGGTTATTTTTACGAGCATACAACTCCAAATACTATTAATATCGATCCGCTCAACTGACGAGCAATTTGCCGGATGGGTAGTCTAGCCTGGTTAGGATACCTGTCTTACACACAGGTGGTCGAGAGTTCAAATCTCTCCCCATCCATTATTTATTGCTCTGCGCCTCTCTTGGAGATATATATATATAACATCCTCACCTAGCAAAGATGGTCCAGAATATAGTGCCCTAGGTTCAAAATATGATACATAGAGCTACTCGCTTGATTATTAATTTAGTAGACTATCCTTTATAGCTGGCAAACCTTTCCATTACTCTTCCAATACACTTAGTTGTCTTATTCAATAGATCAATCCTTGCAAACTCGTTGGGAGAGTGAATCCGGGCAAACACGTAGGTGCTACCAATCGAGATACACGGTGCCTTAAGCACTTTTGCAAAAGAGTACATTGGGCCTGTGCCGGCAGAAGAGACACTTATTATCGCTGAACCAAAGGTCTCTTTTGCAGCTTGTTCTACCTGCCTGACAAATGGATCGCTAATCGGTGTCCTTGCTGCAGCCTCACCGTGAATGAGCTTGACCTCAATGTCTGAAAAGCCATGCTCTTGCAAGTGATTATTGAGTCGTTTAAGCTGTATTTCCGGCACCATACCTGGCACAAGTCGAAAGTCTATTTTGACCACTGCCTGAGATGGCAATACCGTTTTTGCACCCTCGCCGAGGTAGCCAGAATTAAACCCTGCGATGTTGCAGGTAGGCATTCCTACAAGCGACTTTTTTATGTCGGTGCCCTTTGTGTTGGCAACAAACTTGCTGACACCATACTCTTTCTTGAACTCTTCCGCGTCAAAGGGCTCACTTGCAATAACCGATAGTTCTTGCTCCGTAAATGGTCTCACTTCCTTGTACCAATCTCTGATTAGTATCTTGCCGGTCTCATCGCGCATCGTATTGAGCGCATAGATAAGGCGCCACGCTGGGTTTTCAATAAGCACTGCAAGACTTGAATGGGCGTCACGCACTGGACCCTTTGCTATCAATTCAACATAGAGAAGTCCCTTCATACCGAGGCTGATTATTGGCCTGTCCTTAACGTCTACATAGCCGAACTCCCATATTACACCGTTGCATGAAAGCCTATTGCTGTATCTATTGAAGTACTGCTCGATATGCACGCTTCCTATCTCCTCTTCTCCTTCTACCATGAATTTGACATTGCAAGGCACATCGCCTGTCTTTTTCAAGTAATATTCAACTGCCTTGATGCGCGTAATCAGTTCCCCCTTATCATCAGCGGAGCCTCTACCAAATACATAGTTGCCCTCGACCTTTCCACTAAATGGCTCATTCTCCCAAAGCTCAAGTGGTTCTTCTGGCTGCACATCGTAGTGATTGTAAAACAAAATAGTCTTGTTCGGATTTGATTTTGATTTTAATTCGCCATAAACAATTGGAGGGATACTCTTGTCGTCAAGGTAGAGAACTTCAGAGTTGATACCTGCCTTGCGCATTATTTTTGCAACTAGGTTGGCACACTCGACTAGACCTTGCTTTTTTGCAGAAATGCTTGGCTGCTTTATCAGGATCCTGAGGTCTGAGATCAGACCTTCCATCTCAGCATCTACTATTTCGTTTATCCCATTCAATGCAGTGTGTAGAGATTTTTCTAATTGAAAATAAAGGTTGCTTTTTGGATATTTGCCATTTGTTTGGTTTAGCGATCATAAACATAATAATATATCCTAAATTCTGGTTTCTTGAATGATTAAATTAAGAGCTGCTTTTACTCCGGAGGGTCGACCTTCATTCTGATCGTGTCAGGCCCTACTATAGTAAATTGCGATGTTTCTCTTTCTGATACATCAATCACTACACTATAAAATACCCACATTCCAAAGACAAATGCAATGATTGCTGGGATTACTAGCAGCATCAAAATACCGCTTGCCATTGGCAGTATTGTATTATTCGACTTCTGTCAGTAAAAAAGCTATCCATATGAATCTTTATAACCAGCCTCAGATCCCTTTCAATTCATGTCAAACTCAATCTTCTTTTCGCCCAAGTCGATTGCTATAATTGGGGCTTCTGAAAAGCCAGGAGTGGGTAAGACAATCTTTTACAATATTGCCAAGCACTTCAAGGGCAAGATTTACCCAGTCACCCCATCAAATCCGACAGTGGGTGGCCTGACAGCGTACAAAAATGTGCTTGATATTCCAGATTCTATAGACCTTGTAGTGGTGGCTGCGCCCAGCAAATTCACTCCTTCTGTCATGGAAGAGGTGGGCAAGAAGGGAATTAAGGGTGCAATCATTGTTTCTGCAGGTTTCAAGGAGGTAGACGAGGCTGGTGCCAAACTAGAAAGAGAGGTTGGCGAAATTGCCAAGAAATATGACATCAGGGTAATTGGTCCAAACTGCCTTGGAATAATGAGCTTCTCAAAAGATAACATAATGAATTCCACGTTTCTAAAGGTCACTCCAAAATACGGTAATATTGCACTTGTATCACAAAGTGGGGCCATCTGCGCCGCAACTGTAGAAGACGCAGAAGCTCAAAACATCGGCTTTTCAAAAGTCATAAGTATGGGCAACAAGGTGGACATGGACGAAAGTGATGTCCTTGAACTCTTGGCAGAAGACGAAGACACTAGAGTCATTGTAATGTATCTTGAAGATATCAGAAATGCAAGACGGTTCATGGAAATTGCAGAGAAGATAACCACTGAAAGGAAAAAACCAATAATCGTGCTCAAGTCTGGCAGGACTGCAGAAGGTGCCAAGGCGGCCGCTTCACACACAGGCGCGCTGGGCGGCTCTGATGCAAACTATGAAGCGGCTTTTGCTCAGTGTGGCGTAATTAGAGTCGATACAATGGGCGAGCTATTTGATCTCGCTACTGCCTTTTCGAAGCAACCGCTGCCAGATGGCAATGTTGTTATTGTATCTAATGCCGGCGGCCCGGCTATTATTTCAACTGATGCCTGCTCGAGGTATGGATTAAAGATGGCAGATATCTCATCTATAAGAGATGATATAGCGGCTGTCATACCTGCGTACGGTTCACCAAGAAATCCTGTAGATATTGTTGGTGATGCAGATTATCTGAGGTTTGAAAAAGTATTACAACTAACATTAGCGCATCCAAATGTCGGCTCTGTAGTGACAATGTGCACTCCTTCAGCCACTCTCAACTACGATGACCTTGCAAGGGTTCTTGTCAAGATGTCGCAGCAATTCCCGAACAAAACAATACTTGCTTCGCTGATGGGTCTTGCAGAAGGGATGGAAAACAGAAGGATTATGTCAGAAGGTGGCATCCCCTACTACCTATACTCAGAGCCAGCGATAAGGACACTCAAGGCAATGTATGATTTTAAGAGACGGGTTGATGAAGCTTCAACCAAGAGAGCTACTCTGCAATTTGCCAAAGATACAGCTAAGGTAAAGTCAATCTTTGAGAACGTCCGCAAGAATGGAAGGAACAATCTACTTGAAGAGGAAGGCTATGAAGTGCTTGAGGCCTATGGCTTTCCGACTCCAAAGAGCATCCTGTGTACCAGGGAGCAAGAGTGTATAGATGCTGCAAAGCAAATAGGCTATCCTCTTGTTATGAAGATAGTTTCTCCTGACATCATCCACAAGTCAGATGCAGGGGGCGTCAAGGTGGGCATCAAGACTGATGATGAATTGAGGAATTCGTTTAGGACAATAACAGAGAATGCACTAAAGTACAAGTCAGACGCCAAGATAAAGGGTGTGCTTGTTCAGGAAATGGTCAAGTCTGCCAAGGAAACTATACTTGGGGCAAGCCGAGACCCTACATTTGGGCCAGTCATTATGTTTGGTCTTGGTGGCATCTATGTTGAAGTGCTCAAGGATGTTGTATTTAGGATTGTGCCCATTAACGAGCAAGAGGCGATAAACATGGTTGAATCTATCAAGACCATAAAGCTGCTAAAGGGTGTCAGAGGAGAAAAATCATCCGATTTAAAAGCAATCTCGGATTCACTCCAGCGACTTTCCCAACTCGTCGTCGACTTTCCAGAGATAAAAGAATTTGACATCAATCCGCTTTTGGTACTTGAAGAAGGAAAAGGCGCTAGAGTAGTTGATGCTAGAATAATTCTCAGCTAATAGTAGCCGCTGCTATAGCTTTGTGCCACACTCTGCACAAAATATGGCATCAGATTCGTTTTGATAGCCGCAAGCGGAGCATTTGTCTCCAGCTTCTGCAGATTTAGTTTCAGAAGTCTTGAGCAGAACAATGTCTCCTATTTTTGAGATGCCATCCCATGGCACTTCTTTTTCACCTATCTTGATTGTTATACGTGCATTTCCTCCTCCACCTACCTTGCGCAGGCCTAATTGCTCAACTTTTCCGATTAGCATCGCCTCACTATCGTACGCAGACATGCCAACGAGAGATTGCATAGGGAAAAAGCTATCGCTTGTAATTGTAGTTGTGGACTGTGTTGCTGTTGTTGCAACAATAGAGTCAGCGGTCGGAGAGGAAGAGGGACTCTCCTTTCCTTCTACTTTTGAGGCGGGTACTTGACTAGAAGACGCAACAGTAGGCTCTTGCTGCTGCGGCGTTTGGGCAGGAGCATCGAACTTGCGATATTGCGCAATTGTGGAATTACATGTCTTGCACTTGTACTCACCCTTTTCAATAAGTGTGACGCCTTCTCCAAGCTCTTCATGTGGGTTTTCAAATACCAACGCGGGGGGGCCTTCGTACACTTTTTCACATTTGTTGCAATAGTATTTCATGAACCTGCTCTCGTCAAGCCTGCCAATCCCAGCCAAGAACAGTTCCGGACCTCCAAGGTTTCCCTTCTTTTGCTCTTCGTCTGTTACTCTTGCAATAGCGTAGCCACCAGAGCCGCGCAGCTTCTTTTCAATCATATCTTCAGCAATCATGATATGTTTGTTAATAGGCTTCGGGTGCAAGTTATTTAAATCTAGTCAATATCATTGATCAATTCTTGATTCGCAAGATAATTTGAGAAACCAATTCTCATAGAATATGAAGTATAAGTATGCTTCAGCGGCTCCTCTGTCTGATGCTGATTTGAAAGAACTCCTTCAATTTATCATCGTTAATATACTGCAATCGTTAAAACAGCTAGCGACTGCTAGTGAATGCCGTTGCAATACTGCTGTACAGGAACATTGTAGCTTCAATTGACAAGGTCTTCCTTGTATGGCAAGTCGTATTTCCCATAGTCTACATCTTTATCGCAGGTTATTCGTACTCAGCACTCATTGGCGATCAGGGAGTACCGATGGGGGATACAACCATTCCATACCCAGCATACTTGGCTGCAGGGATGATTGGCTTTAATATGATGAACAGTAGCACGATTGCAGGCAGCATAATATGGAACGATAAGCGAAACGGTATGTTCCAACAGATACTAGTCATGCCCTTTGCAAGGATGGAGTATATTGCTGGTACCATTATTACCATCATGTTGATGGGCCTTGCAAGCGCAGGGCTTATCCTCATAGCTGGTACGCCGACACTTGTTGGAAGCGCGCAACCTACTCTTGTCGGATCGCTATATGTGCTCTATGCGCTTATAACAGGCGCGATATTCTTCGGCTCGATCGCAATAATCATATCGACACGACTGAAGAGCAGCGAGGGTTTCAACGTCATAGTCAACAGTGTGTTCCTATTTTTTTCTTTTGTCAGTACTGCGTTTTATCCGTCGCAGGGGGTACCTGGAGCGCTGAGCGCTGCATTTTATATCAACCCACTGACTTACATTGTCGATATTACAAGGGCTGGCATCTTTAACAATATAGATCTATTTACAAACATTGAAGTTGGCATCATCGCAGCTGCCACTGCAGCAGTTTTCTTTCTTGCTACATTTTCGATGATGAGGATGAAGATCTAGGTTCCATTACCAATAACAGTTAGAAACACTTCTTCAAGTGTAGGCGGATTCATAGAGACACTTTCTATCTGGACTGCATTTTTTGAAAGTGACTCGATTATCTTGACTAACATTTCCTGAGCCTCTGCCGAGCTTATCCTTATCGTGTCTTCGGCTGTCATCTCGATTACAGAACCGTCAGCTATCTGCCCAATGATCTGCATTACTGACTGTGCCATCGAATCCTTTAGCTTGATCTCTACTGCCTTGACACCTCCATATTTTTGCTTCAGGCCTGCAGGCGTGTCGGTGGCAATTATCTTACCTTTATTAATTATTGCTATTTCATCGCACAAATATTCTGCTTCTTCCATGATATGAGTTGTAAAAAATACAGTCAGCCCACCTTGAACATGCTTCTTGACATAATCAAGTAATGTCCGTCTTGCAGCGGGGTCAAGACCTACTGTTGGTTCGTCTAGGAACAGCAGATCCATGTCATGCATAAACTCCCTTGCAACCTGCACGCGTCTACGCTGACCTATGGACAACTCGTCGTTTTTCATATTGCTGAATGGTACAAGTTCAAATTTTTCCAAGAGCTCTCTTGCCCTGTCGCGCCTCTTTTCGCTAGACATACCCCACATGAGGCCATATAGCTCAAGCGCGCGGTCTACCCTCAGATTAGCCTCAAAGCTGGGCTCCTGCAGTACTACTCCCATGCGCCTTCTAATTTCGCGGGAATGCTTTACAATATCCTTGCCAAAGATCTTTACCATCCCAGAAGTTGGCTTGACAAGCGTCGTAAGTACTCTTATTGTCGTAGTCTTGCCTGCGCCGTTTGGACCAAGAAATCCAAATACCCTACCATATTCCAAATCAAATGATATTCCATCTACTGCATGTACGTCTCCATAGCTTTTTCGCAGATCAGAAACTTGGACACATAATTCCATTCGCAGATAGTTCACAAAAAGTCTAATTTCTGCCTTTATCCGACGAGAGAAAACAGTGTAGCAAACAATTAGAAAGCACAACAGAATAAGCAGGAGGGAGGCGCTGTTTTGTAATGCTGTCATTGTCTACTGTGCACAATACAGGCACGCCGCTATAACTATAAGAACGAATTGTGGGATAAACTCTCATTGGGAGAAAATATATTTTCTGGATGAATTAATTGTTCTGTCCTGTTTCTTGTCTCTCAAAATATATAGGCAAGTAATTAGCAATGGTTCTTTCATACTGGAGGTTCATTGAAGCTTTGTCGTCGTCCCACGATTTTAAGGGGATGCTGGAGATCCTTCTTCGACAGCGCCCCGAGCTGAAGCCAGAGCAGGTAAGAGACTTGATTGATGAAAAAAAGCGCAAGGTGGGCGCCGGCTATCTTACGGACCAAGGTGCGCTCTTTCTTGTTGCAGCCGACCTTGGTGTATCATTTGACAATGTCTCCAAGGTGCAAACAGGCCTTAAGGACATTTACATAGGGGCAAAAGAGGCCACAGTCGTGGGTAGGATTATGAACATTTACCCTATTCATAGGTTCACCAAAAGGGATAGCAACGAGCAGGCTGCTACCCGCACGCTTGTGATATACGACAAGGATGCAAAGGTCAAGGTTAAGCTGTGGGACAAGCACACGACGATACCGGACGAAATGGGTTTGCACGCCGGCGACGTGATTAAGGTAGTCAAGGGGTATGTCAGGGCGGGTCTTGACGGCAAACCAGTGATCAACCTTGGGAATTATAGTACAATTGAGGCTGCACCGGAAGATTCCTCTATTCCTACGATTGATTCTCTGACTGTTACAGTTGATGCTATAAATGCTTTGCAGGACAACGTCGTTATTTCTGGTATCGTCAATTCTAACCCGCGGGTAACTGATTTCGTCAATGCAAGGGGTGAGGCAAGCAAGTCTCTCCAGCTTCAGCTGTCAAATGAAGCAGGTACTCGCTCACTTCGAGCAGTCATCTGGAATGTTGATGAATCGAGAGTTCCCAAGGTGTTCAGGACTGGTTCTAAAGTGCGCCTGATTGGCGTTCGAGTAAGGCAAGGCAATCCACAGTATGGTAGCGGCGACTTTGAGATCCATGGCGACGAAGGGACAATACTTCAGTTCTCAAGTTCTCAAGAAGATGTGGAGGTAATGCCGCTTCGAGTCATCTCTATCGGCGAAGAAACTGGCAGAGGTAGCTTCATGTGCCTTGCAGTCGACAGGGCGGGTAACTCGCTTATTCTTACAATTGATAATTCGCTTGTTAGCTCCAAGCAGCTGAATGAAGGTGCAATGATAGAGTGTGTGCCTTCGCGCATATTTGGCAACTCAATCACGCTATCAAAGGACGATTCATATGTCAGAGTGACAGATGAGGGCGATGACACATCCATTCCAAACCAGTCAAAATTTGAGAGAAAGATACAGGATGTGCAGATTTCTCAGGATCCTTACATCATTGAAGCAATAGTACTTCAGGCGCCTGAGACTGCAGAAGTGAACACCAAGTCAGGCGAGACAATACCTATGACGTCTACTCTCCTTGGCGATGACACGGGCGAGATCAGGCTAGTCGGATGGCGTAACCAGAGCGCTGGCGTCAATAAGCTGAACGTAGGCGACAGGATAAGGCTAGTCGGTGTCACTGCAGGATCAGGGCGCGAGGGCAAGGCAGAGCTAACTCTGCGGCCCTATTCTTCAATCACTAGGCTGAGCTAGAAAGCCAAATTAAGCAATCAGATAACTTCTGTTATGGTGCTTATTACATCAGATGCAGCAGCTAGTAGCATCATAAAACAAGCAGAGGAGCTCAAGGTTAAAGTTCGAAGCCACGCTTCAAGAATTGATGAGAACTTCAAGGTAGGAGTCGAGATCGAGGTATGTATTATAGATGGCAAGGGAACACCAATTGACGCAAGACCCGTTATCGAACTGCTACGACGATATCATGATATTGACTTTGAGTATGGCATATGTCAGCTTGAATATAGAACAGAGCCAGTTTCCTTTGAAAGCCTCGCACAGCTGAATTTACAGTTTGAAGAATTTATAGAACATCTTGATGTAATTGTCAACAAAGTCTACAAGAACAAAGAAGTATTCCCTGTGTTTTTAGGATCAAATCCATCACCTCACATTTTGAAGGACGGTCTCATAACAAATAAACCGCGTTACCTACGACTTGCAAGGTGGCAGAATAGAATCCCTGATGTAGAAATTGATGGACAAAAGTTCAAAGCACTACATGTTGCTGCTGCTATTCAGGGCTTCCATCTTCATTTGCAGGGAAAAAACCCCAACTTTACGGCGCAAATGTTCAACCACATTTTGAATTTAATCCCATCTGTGATATTGCTTGGAGCAAATAGCAGACTTTTCGCAGGCAGAGTATTTTCACTACATGAGCCAAGAATTTATCTCTACGATCAGTCAGAGCAGCAAAACTCAGGATTTCCAAGCATATCAAGGTACCTCGGTGGTGTGGAAGATTACATTGACTACATTATTTCAAGAAAGCCAGTGGTTGCAAAGGATTACTTTGAATTGGTAAAAGAGCGTCATGATGATGCCCGCATTCGGATCAACACAGGCTTTTACAGAGTCGAGACAAGAGTTATGTCTGTACAACCTACTCCAAAGACAATGATGGCAATGATAGAGTTTTTCACCGGCTACCTGCACAGGGCTATCCACGAAGAACTGGAGCTGCGCCCCTTGCCAGCTATCAGAGAGGAGCGACAAGGTGTTGTAAGGTCAGGTTTTAACGCCAAGACACATTTTAACATAATTGAAACAGTCATTAGTCAGCTTGCGTATGCTAGGAAAGGTATTTCCGACCTGGGAGTCAAACCAGATTTTCTGAATATACTTGAAAAGCGGATTGAGAACAAGACTACTGCAGGCGAATACGTTGCTAGATTATGGCAAACTAAATTTAATGGCTCTATAGAGCAAACCTTACCTGAAGTTGTCTCAGACATTTGGGAAAGAACAAAGAACAACCAGCCTATCTATTAGTGATCACTTGTATAAGCGGTTATATCAAGACAATGAATAGTTATTGCATTCATCATCGTTATCATCAATATCATCGTCATCCTCGTCGTCGTTATCATCATTTAGCATTCATTTAGCTAATCGCTCCAAAAACCCCGCGTAATGACGTACTGCTTTTCTGCTTCATAGATACTCCTATACACCTGCTCGTCATCGACATAGTTGCGCAGGATCCTTGCTGCAGTGTCAGCACCAACTCCGTGGCCAGATAACACTACTAATGCTGTTCTACCAAAATTGTTTACAAGTGACGCTACTTTCCATGCACGTTCAAACTTGTGGTTCTGCTCGGGTGTCAGCTTACCACCGGTAAGGCGATTCCGAATTATTCTTGACATTTCGTCGTCTGACCAGAACGTAGCACTGATAAGGCGCGACCGGCAGTTTGGGCACGATATTTCTTTGGGCACATCCTTTGTTTCCATTACTCGTTCCCACTTACCACAGCGTATGCAGACAAGCCGATGCTTTGTCTTTTCGAGTCGTTCTTTGACAAGCTCTATAACTCCTTTCTCAATACTCAGAGGCATTGCTCCAGCCATCTTTGTTGAATGCTCTATTATCGGCTTTGCGAGATCTGAAAATTCATTCACTTCAAGCCAGTGGATCATAACCTTGCCTTGCTTTACATCATCAAGCACTTGCTGGCTCTGCTGTATATCATATTTATCATGTACTAGTTCTCGTATAGATTCGGCACTCACCGGCGTCTTAGAATATCTGTCATAGATCATGCGTGCTACCTTTTTGTCATACACTGCTTCCTTGCTCACCATGCCAAATCTTTTGGAGACCATCCATACCTTCCAATTGATATTATGAGTACCAGTCAGTGCAGCAATAATGACAGGTTCAAGGTCATAGATATCGCTTAAAGCCGCTTTAATTCTCCCTTGTGTTATTCTTGCACTCGAAGTCAGCATGATCCTATAAGCATCTGACCTGGACTCCACAATGTATCCAATCTGTGATGACAATATTGTAGATAAAAGGGACGCAATAGTATTGTTCACCTTTGACCCGAAAGTACAGTGCATTACAAGCATGTTGCGCGAAGCATAGCTTTCAACCACAATGTTCTTTGAATCCGGTATCACCTTAAGCATCTTCAGTGTACTCTCCATTATGGGTGTCGATAGCTTGATCTGACCAGTTGCAGCCTGATTGCGTATGACTCCTACCTCTTCTGCAGTCTTAAAATCAACTGGTATCATTTCGCCGACCCAGTAGGGAATGTTAATCGCCGCACCGTGTAGAGACTCAACATTTACAACTAGACGCACTTCATCGACAGACAGTATGCGCCACTGTGATCCCTTCAGCACAAATACATTGCCTTTTTCACCATAATCACCTACGAACTGCTGGTCAAGCGTGCCTATCCTGCGCTTGCTTATTGAATCAATTACTTCAAACTTCAAAACATAGGGTATCATTGAGGCGTTCTCAAAGTAGTACTTATACGCCTTTATCTTGCGGGTATAGGTACGAGATTCGTGCTCGTACTTGATGACATTGTGGCCGGCTAGTATGTCAAGGCAGCTTTCAACATCAAAGAGGCTAACATTTCTGAACGGATAGGCCTGAGTTATAATGTCGTATGCATCATCCACATTAACAGGATCGCGACTCTGCATTGCAAGTCCAACTAGATGATGAGCCATCACATCAAGCGCTCCTTCGTGTATCTTTTGCTCCTCAATTGAGCCTTTTTTCATCCGGCGAATTATTGCAAGTGATTCTATCTCATCATCAGGATTGTTAGTTACAATCAGCCCTTTTGCAAAGGATCTTTGGTTGTGTCTGCTCCTGCCGATTCTTTGCATCAATTTTGAAACTTGTCGGGGGGATCCATAGTGAATGACAAGATCCACTGAACCAATGTCAAGGCCCAGCTCAAGCGAGCTTGTGCAGACAACAATACCTGTCATACCAGAACGAAGTGTGTGCTCTGTCTCTTCGCGCATCTCCTTTGAAAGTGAGCCGTGGTGGACATCCACTCTGATATCACTCTGGTTCTTCAGAATGGTGCCGAGATATTCTGCTTCGTCCCTTGTATTTGTAAAAAATAGGATTGTGCCTTGGATGTTGTTAGTCTTGACATATTCTGTAACAAAGTGAGCTACATTATTGAGTGATCCCCTTACAAACCTGACGTCAATATCATAGTTGCGACTTGCAGGGTCAACAAGTACTGCGCTGCGTCTACCAACACCGCAAATAAACTGGCCCGCCTGTTTTAGATTTCCTACCGTGGCAGAAAGCCCTATTCTCGTTATAGGCTGTGATGATATGGCCTGCAACCGTTCAAGGCTTATTGAGAGGTGAGCACCCCGCTCATTGGCTACCAGCTCGTGAACTTCATCTACTATTGCCCATTGTAGGCCCTTTAGAGCTGCCAGCATCTTATCACTTGTCAGAACTATTCCAAGGGACTCAGGTGTTGTTATCAGCACATCAGGGGGATTTTCAACTATCTTTTTCCTCGCCAAAGCAGTAGTATCGCCGTGCCGGATTTCGACCCTTAAGCCTTCTGACTGCGCATACTGTATGATACGGCGAAGGACATCATTATTGAGCGCACGCAGAGGTGTAATGTATATTGCTCTAATTGTGCCGGTGCTATGCTCTTGACGGGCAAGCATTGTAAACACGGGCAAGACAGCTGCTTCAGTCTTGCCAGAGCCTGTTGGAGCAACAAGCAGGCAGTTTATCTTCCTTGAAATGACTGGCAATACTTTGCGCTGTATTGTAGTTAGAGAAGAAAATCCTTCTTTTCTGAATTTATCTATAATAATATCTTCTACAATATGGTAGTGGTTATTGTTGTCGTTGTCGTCACTTCTCAGTGTCTGCAGCTGTTCCGGTACGCTGCTGTTGTTGTTCCCGTTTTGCTTTTGCGCTTGATCTTTCATAAACCATCACTGCGAAGAGGCCTGCAATAAACAGCCCCAAGGCAACCATGACGTACGAGTCAAAGTTTGCAATTGTTTCTCCAACCATTGGAGACTAAAGTCATTATACGCTCAATAAATATATTCGTATATTATTTGACTCATAGTTCTAGGAATTAACAATACCAGCACATCGATTAGTTATGGATGTTTGTTGCAATTTTGGTATGTGATGGATGTGGACAGTTTTTTCATCAGTGTAGCTCGATACTAAACTTTTCCTTGACTTAACTTAGTTGAGGCTCTCTTCCTGCAAAGTGCTTCCTGATGGGTTCTATTATCTTGTTGATATAGGTTGCAGTCGAGTTCTTCAAATCCATCGGATGGATCTTTTTTGTAACAAAATCATGCTCTATATCCTTGTAGTTTGTATATGAGATGCTGCCACCATATTTAGTCGGCCGCTCAATTAGAAACTCATCAAACTCATGGAATACCACATAGCGCACTAGCTCCAGAATTGGGTTACCTTCTGTAACTTCTATAGGGCAAAATGCTTTGCCTATTTTGTTACGGATCGTCTTTTCATCATCATGGATAAGGATCCCACTTGCTGGCTTGCTCTTGCTCATCTTGCTTGATATCCTAATATCTTCACCAGTGTTTTCATTAAGGCTGAGTCGCAAAGGCTCTGACAGGCCTGGCAGTAAATGATGATGCACAAGTACAGGAACCTTCCAGCCAAGCTTGGGAAAGATTTCCCTGACAAGCATATGGATCTTTCGCTGATCCATTCCAGCGTGAACAATGTCAAGGTCAAGCGCCTTTATATCAACTGACTGCATTGGAGGATATAGCAATTGTGACAAGTCAAGGTTCTTTTCGGCCTCGCTTCTGCCCATTATGGTAAGAGATCTCATCGTCCTTGCAAGTGTCATGTGCTTTGAGAAGCGCACAAAGTTCTCCCAGTAATCTTTAGTCCTCTTATAGAGGTCGCTTCCAAGCACGATATTGACGCCAGGGCAGAAGAATTTGAAAGCCTCTGTGTAATATTGCGAGACTTGCTTTATCCTGTTCCAGTCACCTCCCATCTTGTCATTTATGTACGTGTGCCAGTCAGCTAGAAAGACTGTAGTGTTAATGCCTGCCTTCATAAAGTCGTTTATCTTGAATCCAGTCATGACAAGGCTACCAATGTGCAGTATGCCAGATATTTCCAAGCCGATGTAGTGCTTTGGATGAGCCTTTGTTTCTATCAGAGTACGAAGCTCGTCTGCTGTGACAATCTCCTCTGTCGGCTCACGCATTATGAATGCCAGTCGCTCATCGACATCCATTGTTGTAAAAGAAATGCGACTAACACACTTCTATAAACCTTATACTAGGCAGATATTGAGTAGTCAATAAGTCAAGAATATTCTCAAGTAAACAAGAGAAATAAAATTCCATTCATAAGGGACCACCAACTTGTTAGCTATACTACTTGCCCTTTTTACCAATACCATGCAGTATGTTATATAGAAGCACAGAGATGACTATAGAGCAATAGTTGTGGTATCTTTAGCCTGTTTTCGAAAAATCCTTAAACTCCCTTTATATTCTATTTTGATTGATAGTAGACGTGGGGAAACATCATTACACGCTTGGAGTTATAGGACTCGCTTTTATCATATCTGTTAGTTTGCTGCCATCTTCAGTATTTGCTCAACAAGACGATTCCCAACAAGCCAACACTACAGGCACGGATACCTTGTATGGTCAATCTCCAGTACCAACTGACGATACCTCTACAGGGCTAAACGTTACAAGCACAGATGTACCTGTGCTTCAGCAGGTATCTGAGAAAGGTATCTATCTAGTCGAGCTAAAATGGCCTTTAACCTATACTGATCCAGAGAATTCCCTACAGGTAGAAATAGTATTCAATAACGCCAGTGCTCCACCCCCTACTAGCGACACAATCCCTCAGACAGAGGATAATTTTACAGATTCAGGTCTTGAAGATACACAGACTGTTCCAGCAATTCTTGGAGGTGAGCCTATGCATGTCGAAAGCTACGATATGGCAATTTTTACTCCTGATGGCAGAAAATTATGGGAGCAGCTTGACCAGCCAGGGCAAGGTGGGCGGGCAACGCAGAGAATCGAGCTTGATAGCAACTACACAGGTCCAGTCACAGTGCGTATAAGCGACATCAGGCCAGGCGATAGTATGGGCCAAACCGCCAGTGAAGCTGACATGACAGACGCAGTAACATTTACTGTTACAATAGCACCAGAATTCTCACTTGTACCAGTACTGATTGCTATTGGGATCGTAGCTACTATCGCAGTTCATAAATACAGACAACGCATCATATAAGGTTAATAATCTGAAATGGATGAAAAAAAGTTGCAAGTTCACAGGTCTTGTGTATGAGTGATATTATTTCGTGGGATAAGGCCATTGGCAAGAAGGTGAAATCAAGTGACGACAAGGACCTGGGTAAGGTTGAAAGCATAACTCTCGATTACATTCAAACAAAAGAGGGCATGATATCAAAGACTTATTACTTTATACCAAAATATCACCTGAGCGGATACGATGGTGATAAGCTGTGGGTTTCACTTACAAAGGATGAAGTAAAAGCAAAGTTTGAAAGAGAAAACGCTCCTGAGCCGTCTGAATGGGAGACGCAAGAATATAGAGAGCGTAGGACAACCATTACACGACAGCATCCAGACTTTGCTACAAACATTCCATCATACAAGCCTACTTCAAACATTGTTCAGCTGTCATGGGATAAGATTATTGGCAAGAAGGTGAAATCAAGTGACAAGAAGGATCTGGGCGAAGCAGAAAGTGTTGCAACTGAGTATATCGAGGTCAAGGAGGGAATAATGAGCAAAAAACACTACTACATCCCAAAGTACTACATTCAAGGCTTTGACGGCGATACCCTGTACACCTCCCTTACAAAGGATGAGATTAAAGATCGCTTTGAGCGCAATAGTCCACCATCGCCCTCAGAGTCACAAAGTCCAGAATATCAAGAGCGCATACGGCAAGTAGAATCTGCTCATCCGCAATTTGTTCATAGAGTTCCTTTGATGGCAAAAGAACTCTCGACTGAGATTTCAGTTGACTACTCGGGTACAACATACGACATACCATGGGATCAGCTAATCCATAAGCATGTTAGAACGACTGATAAGGTAGAGATAGGATACGTTGAAAGGATTGGCACTGAGTTCATTGTGGTAAGAGAGGGAGTATCAAACGTTCACATCTACTATATTCCAAAGACATATGTCCGCGATTACGACGGAAGCGAGCTATGGATAGATGCGCCGAGCAGCCTTGTCAGATCCAAGTTTGAAAGAGAGACTGAACCTACAGTTGGGGAGCTTCGAGCCATGGCAATAGAAGCTCCGCGTTATAGAAGAGGTGAGTTGCTTACGCAGCGCAGAGAAGAAACTGATACTACTACTGTCACGGTAGAAACAGACACTAACTTAGAGCAGAGCAGTACGGAAAAGAGATAGAATGAACGTAACCTGCGCTATCTTTTAGGCTACTTTTATTACTAACGAGTAATTGGCAAGCCACTCTCTGTGCTTCTCATAATCAGGGTCAGCTTCCTCTACTAGCTGCCAGAATCGGCGTGAGTGATCAAACTCCATTAGGTGCATAAGCTCGTGGATCATTACATAGTCAATGACATTGGACGGGGCTGCTGCTAGCAGAAGGTTGAAATGCAGGTTCCCCTTTTTTGAGCAGCTGGCCCACCTCGACTTTTGATTCTTTATCGATACTTTGTTGTACTTGACATTAAACCTACTTGCTAGCACTGGAAGTCGGTCTGCAATTATTCGAGCAGTCTGCTGCTTGTACCATTCGCGCATATGCTGTTTATATCTGCGTATATCAGTAACATGAAACGTTATCAGTTTAAGGGTGTCACTGATCACCGTTGATGGCTGCTGATCCTTTACTAGATGGAATCGATACCTGCTGCCAAGAAAATATATGGTATATGGCTCAAGTCCTCCGCAGCGCTCTCTTAATTTGCCGTAGTACTGAGAGGTCTTGAGTATCCAGTCGCGCTTTGAAGCAACAAAGCTCTCAAGCTCTTCGGCATTGTAGTTCAGTGGTACTATTGCCTGCACACCGTTTATGTCGGATACCAGCCGCAACCTCTTTGTCCTCTTATTTGGACAGACATCAATTCTAATAGTCATATTCTCGGTAAGAACAAGCGACAGAGACAAGCCATGGATTTAGTTTTGTCAGTTGTTAAAGAATTTTATGCAAAAATATAATGCCCTCAACTACAATTTTTTCTGTATCCAAATAATGCGCAGATCTAGAATAGATACATGTTATAAAGGTGCGTTTGACCTTAACTAGAGAGAATATGATATGAATAGAACCTTAGAAATGAGGATGTTAGCTGTTATACCAGCTCATCACTAATACACCTTGATATCTTTATTGTATAGTTTAACTAGTTTCACTATTTTGTGGAAGAAGCAAATAACAACAAATTTTTCACCTGTAACGGAGAGGTATTGATTTAAGTAATCTAATAGAAAAATCAATAATAACATTGCATGTTATCCTTTTTAATAAAATACATTCAAACGTATGATATCATTATGGTCTCAGGCAAGTATTTCAATAAAGGTGTCAAATCTTTGGATTCCCCTCATGTTGGACATGTTGTAAGGGAAACATCAGACAAGATTGTAGTCTTTGGAGAAGGCGATGATAGATATGATATTCCAAAAGACAAGATTAGATTTGCCGCAGCCAATGTTCTAATTGACTTACCGTTCCATGAAATTGTAAAGAACTACAAAGTCAGCAGAGAGGAACCACTACCTCTTGATAAAGATCATGCACATACTGTAGATTTACCGGAGCCTGCAGACTTAGCAACATACGAAGGAAAATATCCAAAGTCACTCTTTAACAAAGGTGTTAGAACACAAGACGAGGAACATATAGGGCACGTAATGACTGAAGCTGGAGACAAGATAGTGGTATGGGGACACTACAACTGGCGATTTGATGTTCCAAAGTCAAAGATTATTGCCGTTGGCAGAAATGTTATTCTTGGTATGGACTACAAAGAAGTGTTCAAGTATAAAGTAGACAGGAATGATCCCTTGCCCACAGGAGAGCCAGTAGAACGTATAACTGAGTGAGCAAAATGCATTAAACTCTGGCTCTTAATATATATATGTCAATTAAATGTCTGCTACGCTTTTCTCTGTAATAACAAAACAAATCTTTTCAGTATTCTTTAGAACTACAGAGAAAGAGATGTTTGATGTTGCTTGTTCCTATTCTTCTAGCTAGCTAGGCTTCAATGTGCTTTTGATAGCGGAGATAAGGCATGATAGCCTGTACGGATCCACATATATTGCAACAGCAGTCACTGTAGGAGGTAGTTGTTTGAGGATCGAATAGTGTCAAGGATCATGACACATACCTGTGAAGTGACAGCGCTACATGCATATGTTTTTGCTGTAGAGCAGAAGATGCGCAAAGAAAGAAGTCTTAGCAAGCATTTCATGAGTATGGCATATAATACTTCTGATAGAACATTACAATATCATGATACACTATACTAATACACTATATACTAAATTACTCCTGCTTCGCGCAACTTTTGCGGCAGATAGGTCTCTGAGAGGTACTTAAAGCCGTGTTTGAAGAATGCGTCAAGCTCGCACTTTTCCTTATTCTTCAGAAATATGTCAAGCTCTTTTTGCCACTTTCTATCTTGGAACCAAGGTTTTTTCTTCATATCGTTTGCCCTGTTGAGGTCTTCTTCTGATGCGGCGAGTCTTGCAACCTCAGGTATGTTGTATTTGTAAATGTCCGAGAACAGCATGCCAAGTATCTTGGCATCAGGCGTGACGAGTCTGTAACTATCATAGCTGAGCGATTCACTGCCGATCTTATATCGTAGTGCAATACCAAGGCCCCATGGGTCAGCATCTGCAAAAACTACCACCGGCTTTTTCCACTCTTCGTTGAGTGCCTTAACCATCATTCTGGTTGCTCGATCTGGCTCGCCTGATCCAGTCATCAGGATTGCATTATGTTTCTGTATAAAGCCAGACTTGCGGATATTGTTTAACACAGTATCTTTTTCCACTACCATTACAAAGTCGGCCTTTACGTCTACTATTTCAACGTCGCGTATATTCGTCGGTATTAGCTGTGATGTAGCTCTGCTACCAAGGTTGCAATTAATGATATCGCCTCCAACTCTGAGTGTGATCGGGCCTGATATCATGCCCTTTGGCTTTGAGGTTACAGAGAACTCTTCTCTTGGAACACCTGTCAAAAGCTCGATCGCCTTAATTGCGTCATCTGAGTCGTCTTGGCTGTTCCAAAACTTTTGCTTGTTCTTCTCATCTCCTACAGTACTCAACGTAGCATAGTACATTCCACGTATGGTACTCTCCATTTCCTCATTCAGTAGCTTGCGCACGGCATTAGCCATCACCAGATACTGAGCAAACGTTGGTATTTTCTTAGTGCTATCGGGGCTTATGCTAACTGTCTTGTCGCCAATTGTTAACATCCTTTCTTTGCCAGACCAAACTGTGTTGTCATAGCCTACCTTGGGGACATTTAGCACAGGCATGGTCTTTTGTACCATAAGGTCAGTGCTGACATCCTTCATTATCAGTCTAATCTTTTTGATGACTTCTAGGTGACGCTTGTCAGCTGGCATTTACTTGCTCTTCCTCCCCTTTGACTTGACATCCTCAGCTACCTTGTCAAGTGTCATCTGCGATTTATCTTGCTTCTTGTCTTTCCGCAAAGTTTCCGGTATCTTTTCCTCCTTGACTCTTGGCTTTGTTAGCTTGCCCTTTCTCCGGGCAGCAGTGATTGCTATTGGCTCCTTATCCGGCTTGACTACTTCGCCATTGACCTCAAATGCTTCTTCTGCTTCTTCTTCAAGGCGCTCACCAGTTATCCTATCCTCTTTTTTCTCCACGACTCCGCCAGTGATCTCGCCCTTGACATGCTTTTCTGCAAGCTTGGTGAACGCCTGCTCCAGCTTAGTGGCGTCAAGTCTAATCGATTCAGAAATCGCACTTACAACCAAAGGAATGTAATATTTGTAAAGATTAAGCCTGCCCTGTGCCTCTTTCATGCGTAATTCCTTTCTTATCTGTGCGCTCACCTTGCGATAGAGTTCAGATAAGCAATACTTCATGTGTTTTTTCAACTCGCCTTCTGAGGCTATGCTCTCCTTGCCAGCAGTCTTGTACGGGATCTTGGTAGAGCAAATATGGAAAAAGGTATGGATTGGCAAAAGTTCTACGGCTCTATCCGGCTTGATCTCACCATTTGCAAATTGCGCCTTTGCCTCTTTCTTGGTGATCCCCATTTTATTGATCTCAACTTCAGAGACTACTTCCCTCGCTACATCTGATCCTTCATCGTAGAGGAGGGGAATCTTGTTTGCAAATCTATAGAGTTTGAATGATGGGATGTCACCTCCATATGCGATTCCACACTCGACAATGGTGGGCCTATTGTTGATTACACATGTACGGGATGCATAGGCAGTGAGTGCTGGCTTCAATACCTTAACTGTGATTTGAGGCCGTTGGATTTCTGTGATAGATGCTTCCTTGGGGACGGTCTCCTTAGTGGAGATAATTGTATATTCAGAGGTCATTCCAGTCGTCAAGATCTGTTCACCAATCGGGCTTAGGTGATCCGTGTTTGCCTGCTGGAAGTTGATGTACTTACACACCTTGACAATTTCAATGAGCTCATTTTCAGTATACTTGTCAGCAGGCTTATTCTCTACTCCTGCTTTAGCAATAATCTCTTTTGCCTTTTCGCTTGACATCTTTTGAAAAGAAGTCGATAAGATTCCCTGAAGTGTGGTCTTTTGATTCATAAAGTTCATTATTGCCTTCTTAAGCGTCTGTAGATCCATGTCTGCTGGGTGCGGTAGAACTTCTTTTGCGGGCTGTGGCATGACTTCCGTCCTTCTTTCAAACCTGACCTTGCCCTCATCAGTTTCGTATTCAATAATAGCATATGGGTTGACAATGCTTGTCTGACTGATGTATTCGTTAATCTTGTTCTTCATGTTATTTCTTGTAATCGGAGAAAGTTTTGCATGGAGCACTGCCTCAACCTTAAAGCCAGAGTATCCCTCTATCTTGCTTTCTTCGCCCTTGATTACTTTTTTTGCAAGGACTATTGGCTTATTTGTGCTGATATCTGTTCTAAGCGCAAAATAATATTCCAAATCTTCTTCAATAGATTTTGACCAGACCTTGAGTGGGTGAATAGTATCTTTGGTAGAAAATGCGGCTATCATTTTAAGGCCCACACCAAACAGGCCACGCTGCTGCTTTTCAACATACTTGCCGGACGTCAGGAACGAGCATACTGCAACAGGTACCTTGTCTGACGGTATTCCGACACCATTGTCTTGGCATGTGATCATCCAGAGGTCATTTGACGCATCAAGTAGCTTAAGCGACAGCGATATTTTGGGCAGGATATGGCCTGTCTCGCACGAGTCAAGTGAGTTTTCGATAAGCTCCCTTACAGCCATGTATAAAATTCGCTCCGTGGTAAAGCCTGCCAGAGCCGAATTGTCGACAAAGAACTCTGACTCGGCTTTTTTATCATACTTCACTTTTCCTTTCAGTACTGCCGGCTTTGATTGTGCAGCTGCAACCTCTACAGTAGCCTTTTGGTTCAAAGTCATTCAGACTATTCGTTAACTCAATTTAACTTTTTATGAGAAATTTGTTAAGTCAATAGATAGTAAATGTTAATCTAGTCTATTGAGGCCTTTTGAGAATTTTCTTCCTGGTAGATAATATTCGATCCAAAACGAACTTATATAACTTCAAAGTGGTTCTATGCAAATTTCAAATATAGAAAAAAGCAACTAACCTCGTAGCCTAGATGTTGTCGTCGTCATTGTCATGGGTGAACTGGTAGGGATTGTTCCTCTGGTTCTGGTTCACGACTGCGATAGTGTTTCTGATGAGATGATACATACTGTTATGGCAAGGACACGCACACATTTTGGTCATAGTCAATGAGTTTACCATCTCTTTAATGATTCCATTGCACAATCCATGATCATTTTTGAGGCAATTGTCTGACTTGACCACAGCTACTTTTCTTAGTATATTCAGTATTTATAGTGAATGGAAATAGTTAAATCAATTTTCTTCCCTTTTCTTCCATGAAGATTTATTCTGAAAGCAGGCCGTGGGGTAGATTTGAGAAGTTCCATGAAAACAAGTCCTGCACCGTCAAATTGATTTATGTCAATGCAAATTCCCGGCTCAGTCTGCAGTACCACAAGAAACGATCAGAATTCTGGAAAGTGATTGAGGGCACTGCTATGGTCGAGATTGATGAAAAGAGAATTGTCCTAGGAGAGGGGGAAACAATCACGATCCCAAGACAGGCAAAGCATAGAGTACTTGCACTTGAGAGCGAGTGCATAATACTTGAAATCTCATACGGTAAGTTTGACGAAAATGACATCGTTAGATTAGAGGATGACTACCAGAGGGCCACCACGCCAAAGACCCGAGTAGCGGCTGCCTAAGCAGATATGCACATGACTAGTGGCATAACCTTCAGCCATATTAGAGTTCAAAATAATCAAGACAAAGAGAGCAAGGTCTACCCATTTACTTTTAGCAAAAAGAGATGTAATAATAATTCTAAAAGCTCTATGCTAACTGTCAAGATCAGCGGAGACTATTACAACTCGAAGAGATATGAAATCCCTGGCAGCTATTACTTTGATACTCAGAAGGCAGACAGCAGACCTTATTGGCAGTTAGCCACTAACAGCCAGTATTGGCTGTAAATAAAAGAAGATTCGTAGTTGAAAACGCAGGCAGGATATAAATGAAGCTTGTAGACACCTTCAAGGCGAGTCTGGATCCACATCTCTTCAGGCTTTACCGCAGATATCTATATTCAAGATACAAAGCAACCGACGAGCTTGCACAGGAAGAAGTAGTACACGAGAAGGCAAAAGAAAGTCTGGTCAAGATGACAGACAAGTTTAGGCAAAACATGGCATATTTTGATCCTGGTGATCAGCTCGCAGTTGAAATTAAAAATTATGAATTGAAAAGCCCAGTTGGAATCGCGGCTGGATTTGATAAGAACTGCGAGGTGCTTAGGCCAACATCATATGTTTTTGGCTTTCTGAATCCTGGCAGCGTGCTGAAAAATCCTAATACTGGCAATCCCCAGCGGCCTAAGAGTGAGGGCACTATCAGGATTATAGTTGACGATGAAAGGAAGGCAATAATTAACGCACAAGGATATCCTCACAAAGGCCTCGATTATACAATTTCAAATTTAAGAAAATTCATGGAAGGTTCAAGGGGTAATGCCAAGGTCTTGCTTAACTTTTCCGGCATTACTGATATCTATGCTGAAGACGCTGTGCTTGATTCATGCAAAGAAATTCTAGTTAGATTTGCACCCCATATCGATTTTGGGTTTGAAGAAAATAGGACTTCGCCAAACACTGATTTCAATAAGGTGCTGCAGACGCCAGAGTTTACAAAAAAGATGATCGACCTGATGAACACACATGTACCAGGCAAGATTAAGGCATCCAAGATATCTCCGTATAGTAAGCTGCCACCGTCAGATGAGGAAAAGAAATCCAAGCTCAAATCGATCAAGGTATTTTACGAAAATGGTGGGCATATGGTTACATTAAGCAACACCAGGCCGGTGGATACCAAATCTAATAGGCTTTGTCGAAATTTTGCAAGAGAAGTTGCCGGTGAGAGCGGCAAGCCACTTTTTCCTTACATGCTCAAGCTGGTAGAGGACGTACACAGAGCATTTCCTGATATAACAATAATTGCTTGCGGCGGCATTTTTTCAGGGCAAGACGCTTGGAAAGCATACGAAAAGGGCGCGACACTGGTCTTACTTTATACTGCTCTTACATTCTATGGCTTTGGTGTTGTAAGGGACATACACGATGTTTTGAAAAGAAAGCTAGGTAGCGAAACCTTAAAGGATTTTATAGAAAAGCGAGACGGCCACATGAGATAAATACTAACACAAACCATTGCAAAGTATTGGAAACCTTTTAATGCATCTCTAATCTTTTTCCTCTAAAAGGAATAGGGATTTGGAGCGTTGGGAAAGTATCCTAAAGTGGTTCTTGCTGCCGATCGTACTTTGATGTCCCCTTACAGAGGAATATCGCTTGCGTCATTCTTTGGCTGTGCTCCGGCACTGGACTTTAACAGAGATCACAATTCATTTTGGTACTATGTCATGCGCAATCAGGTCACTCCAAGAGTCCTTTTTGATTTCATTTGCAATCCTATTGACCATACAAATGGCGTCGCCAATTACGCTCCTTATGGCCTAAGAAAGGTTGAAGCTGCCCTCTTGAGGGACGGCTACAAGCATGAGGACGTCGTAGTTGCTCATCCAGATCACATCGAGAAATTTATTGGTCCCGAAACTGAAGTTGTCGGGACATATGAGATGGATCCGCTTGGTATGGGTCCAGTCACCATGACATTCACTTATGGCCGCAAACAAATGTCCTATGATGAATTTTACAGCCGCGAGCTTCACATGAGGATCAATGCTGCCAAAGCAAGGACAGGAAGCAAGGCCAAGGTGATTGCTGGCGCTTCTGGCACTTGGCAGTATAATTACGATCCAGCCAAGATAGAGGAATATGGCCTTTACGGCATTGTTGAAGGTGAAATGGGGGGCAGCGGCCCTGAAATCGACGGAGCCGGTGGAAGGTTCTTTGATGCGCTCATTGCAGGTGAGTGTGACAGTGCCAATCCGTTCAAGAAGAACCAGTTCAAAGTTGAGATTAAAGAATTTGTTAGAAACGGCAGAAGGTACCACGGTAGGTTCATTCACTACTGGAATGAGCCATCAGTCAGTGAGATTCCAACGATTGTCAACCCTAGTATGCATGGCATGGTTGAGGTTATGCGTGGCTGTGGGCGCGGATGCAAGTTCTGTGATGTAACATTAAGACCACTAAGGTATTACCCGGTTGAAAAAGTGCAAAAGGAAATAGAAGTGAACATGAAGTACGGTGGATTAAAGAATGCCTGGGTCCACAGCGACGACATTTTTGTTTATGGTCTTAACCCGAGGACAACAAAGAACATGCAACCTAATAGAGAAGCCCTAGAAGAGCTCTTCAGAGGTATCATGGCGACCGGCATAGAACATACAAACCCAACTCATGGAACCCTTGCTGGTGCAATCGCAGATGAGAGACTCATTCCCAATATATCAAAGATAATTAGAGCCAGCCCCGATAACCACATTGGCATCCAATGCGGTTTCGAGACGGGCAGCATAAGGCTCATTGGCAAGTATGCAGATCGCAAGCTCGCCCCCTACAAGCCGGAAGAGTGGCACTGGGTAGTCAAGACGGCAATCAAGACACTCAATGAGAACTACTGGGTTCCGGCGTTCACGCTCATTATGGGTCTTAACAACGACGAGACACAAGAGGACAGCTGGGAGACGATCAGACTAATACACGAGCTAGAAACTGAGCAGCCAGACAGCAAGTTCACCACTACGCCGCTTACCTTTGTGCCTATCGGGCTTCTTGAGAAATCAGATTTTTTTGACATTGGAAATACGATGGATCCTGGCAAGCTAGGCGTCATGTACAAGACGTGGCAACACAACTTCAAGTATGGCATCCAAAAGTTCATGGGCAAGGTAGGGCGCGACAATCCGATAAAGAACTGGTTCTTTACCCAGTTAGCTTCAACTCTTGGAGGTGTACCACTCTCTGCGATGGAGAGATTCGCAAGGAGAAAGAGCTTTGAGCATGAGCGTGCTATTGAAAAGATAAAAGCAAAATACTGGTAAAAGGTCTCAAATTTATTGGGACACAACCTTCTTCTTACTATGCCATAAAATCGGCATTATATGATAGAGACGTAGGGCATGGCTTGCTGACAGATTCCTATCCACGACCAGGGCTATATCATACCCATTATCCAGTAGTTACTACCGCTGCTACCGCTGCTGCCTGTTCTCTCTGCAAAAGGAGCCCATGCGGATTGCATTGAATTAATTACCTCTTTCTGTGTATCCAAAAAGGTAACTGTAATCTCTCGC
>Ga0081538_10001248_pt1 | contig 26556 bp, 20 predicted proteins | sample TabmetS5T2R1_FD_71022 | JGI IMG/M metagenome (GOLD analysis project Ga0081538, IMG submission 71022) | Tabebuia heterophylla rhizosphere microbial communities from the University of Puerto Rico - S5T2R1 | ecosystem: Host-associated > Plants > Roots > Rhizosphere ...
TCGGCTGATGAGAGTTTTCCGCCCGATTGTTCAAATAGCGGTGCTGCCAGTGTTCCACACTCGGCAATATCTCCCGCTTGGCGGCCTCGTAGCTTTTGAGCTTATCGGTGATGATCACCCGGGGGACATACCGGCAGCCTTTGAGGAGCTTGCGGAAGAATGTCTTCGCGGCGTGCTTGTCCCGCCGGCGTTGCACCAAAATGTCGAGGATATTCCCCTCCTGATCGACTGCACGCCAGAGGTAATGACGTTTCCCGGTGATCGTCAGGAACACTTCATCCAGGTGCCACTTGTCGCCGGGCTTGGGCCGCCGCTGCCGGAGTTGATTGGCATACCGTTGGCCAAACTTGCGGCACCACTTCCGAATCGCTTCGTACGTCACCGTGACCCCGCGGGTGAAGAGGAGCTCTTCCACGTCGCGATAGCTGAGGCAACACCGGAAATAGAGCCAGACGGCGTGGCTGATGATCTCGGCCGGAAAGCGATGATTCTTGTATGGGTTGGCAGGCATGGCAGTTTTCATAGAAGAGCGAGTATGCCACACCGATCAGAACCTGTATAGGCTGCTCAACAAGTTGACAACGCCCCAGAGAGGTGTCGGCGCTCTGCACCCACGCCAGGAGCTGATAGCCGTCCGCGCCGACCTGCCGGGCGAGCGCCTCGCGCGTGCTGGTCTCTTTCGGCAAGCGGGCTTGGTCGGACCGGAGGCCGTAGCGGGGATACCAGTCCCGCGGCACGTGCGGCTGCACCCACGCGGGCGCCGCCGCACTGAGTTGATTGAGCACATAATGCATGGCTTCCAGGACACACTCTAACCGGTGCAGCGTGCGGATCGCCGCTAGGACGTGCGTCGAATCGGTCCGTTGCGTGCCCCGCGCCTTCAGCCAGCCCCGTGCTTTGCAGGCGGCCAGGAAGGTATCGAGGAACCGTTGGCCCGCCTCATGGGTCAGCAAGCGACAGCGAAAATCGTGCAACAGCGTGAAGTCGAAGCCGGGGTCTGACAAGTCGAGGCTCAGGGCATACTTCCAATCCATGCAGCGGCGGACGGCATCGGCCGCCTGGCGATCGGTGAGCCCTTCGATGTATTGCATCACCATCACCAGCGCTAAACGCCAGGGAGCGACTTCCACGGGGCGGCCCTCAGGGGGATAGAGATCCGCAAAGAGCTGATCATTATAGAGCGTGCCGAACTCGGCGCGCAGGTCGACATACAGGTTGCCTTTGGGAAAGGCGGCCCGCACTGCGGCTGCCGTAGCGTCTGGAACTTGGGGGAGCGGTTGCGGGTGGAGGGCCATGCTTCACCTCCTTATCACGGACCATAGCGTGGACCAACATGAGAAACTCTCACCAGAGAGAATATACCCCAGTGTGCAGCGCCCCCGACTTAACCAACAGAGTCGGTTCAGGTGTGGGTCCGTGATGCCTCTAAAAGCGATGGTCGGGAGCCACAGCCCGGCGTCTCCGTAACGATTATAAAAGACGACACTATATTCCGTGTTTTCTTGGATCCATCGCATCACCTGTAAATCGGCCGTGGTAACAAGAGCATTGGGAATCAACCCCCGATACAGGAGCTTCTCGTTGTGGTGGACGGCAGCAAAGAGGATGAGCGCGGCAACTGCCCAGAGCATGACCTGCTTTGGAGCGAGAACCTGTCGCACGCCATCGAGTAACGCGGCTATCCCCAGCGCGAAAGGTAACAGCAACAACAGCACCACCCGCTCTGGATAGATCGCATAGGAAAAGGGCAAAATCCAATACATCGAATTTATTATCAGCCCGATGACGATGAGAACACAGATCATACTCGGGATGGTGGTGGGACTCCAGAAGCAGGCGAGAGCCATGAACCCCAGGAGACCTAACATGACAAAAGGCCATCCAAAAATTTTCTCCGTCAAGTATTGCGGAATGGTGATGACCGCATTACTAAGCGTCCCCCCAAGCCCCCCAGAGACTTGTCGCTGAAAGTGCTTCACCCACTCGCTCTCAGCCACAGAGACCTCCGTCGAGAGCACGTGCGGCAGGCAGAGGGCGAATAATACGGCGCAGATCACCCCACACCCCAGGAAATTCATGACCACGCGCCTTATCTGATGACGCTGGGCGAGCGGCCAGCGCCAGAAGAACGACAATCGCAGCGCCACCGCACCGACCGGGAGCGAAAGCGTCAAGGCTTCGGGGCGATCAAGGGTGATCAGGGGGCGCTGGCGTCGTATCCACAAGCCAATGCCCCAGAGCAAGACGCTGAGGAGAATCACCGCGTAGGCGCATCCACTCAAGGACAGCTTGAAGTACGGCACGAACCAGAAGGACACGACCCAAAACGCCATCGAGGTCCCAACGATCAGGGGGATAAAGTCAGACAGGTAGCGTTGCCTCCACCAAGGCATGTGCACGAGCAGAATCCCGGGAAAGACCAACGGCAGCAGCGGACGAGTAAAGACAGCTGCCACTGCCAGCAACAGTACCGACGCGACCAGGCTGCTTACCATCCGCTGCTGTGGGACAGGGATGCGATGGCTGAGCGCGACGATCATGGCTTGTAACGCGGCGAAGCGGCTAAATATGGCATCAGTAGGTTCTTCTAGCGTGCATCCGAGGACTGTCGATCGAACCCTCTTGCCTCATCGATGATGTAGAGCGGCCGCTGTTTCACCTCATCATAGATCCGGCCTATGTACTCTCCGATGATACCCAGGCAGACAAGTTGCACACCCCCAAGAAAGAGCACTGCTACCATTACCGACGCCCAGCCTAACACGACACGGTCGGTGAAAAGCTTGAGCCAGATCGCGTAGGCCGTATACACGAAACTGACGGCCGAGACAAGAAAGCCAAGGTAGCTAGCCAATTGCAGGGGAGCCCAGGAGAAGGAGATGATACCGGTCACGGCAAAGCGCACCATTTTCCTGAGGGGATATTTCGTATCTCCCGCCTGCCGCTCATCGCGGACATAGGGTACCGACGCTCGCCGAAAGCCGATCCAGCCAGCCAGCCCTCGGATGAATCGGTTGCGCTCCCGGATGCCGTTCAACGTGTCGACGGTTTTCCGGTTCATCAATCGAAAGTCCCCGGCATCCAGCGGGATTTCGGTGGCAGTGAAGTGGCGCAGGACGCGATAGAACAGCGCTGCCGTAGCGCGTTTGAAGAGGCCTTCTCCACGGCGCTGCTCACGCACCGCAAAGACGATGTCGTACCCCTTGCGCCATTGCTCCACCAGCCGCGGAATCACCTCTGGGGGATCCTGCAGGTCGGCGTCCATCACCACCACCGCCTGCCCCGAACTATGATCAAGGCCTGCCGTTATGGCGATTTGATGGCCGAAGTTTCGCGACAGACTGATGAACTTGACGCGTTCATCTTTGGCCTGGAGTTCCTGTAGCAGGAGAGGCGACTCATCGGCGCTCCCATCGTTGACAAAGATGATTTCATAGGGCACCCCGAGCCCATCCATGACACGAGTGAGCCGGTTATACAACAGCGGTAACACGTCCTCCTCATTGTAGACCGGTATGACGACCGAAACTTCAATGGCGTCAATCTCGCGCGCCCGGGTCATGGCGTTTCTCCGCAGGACTCGACCGCAAGTCGACAGGGGCTCTCTAGAACTTGCCCGAGCATGACGCATCTCCTTCCACTACCGCAATAACGGCGCCGCCACATAGACGATGATGGCCGCTCCATCTGGGAAGGCAAAGGGTTCAGGCAGCGCAACGAAACCCATCTCACCCTGCAGCAGCAAGGCCTGAATCGCATCGTTGTAGCGGGTCGAGAACTCTGGCCCTTGATAGCCTCCCTGCTTGACTAGGATAAATTCGTACTGCTGCAACCGCTCAGCCGTAATCGGACCATCGAGGATGTGCGCAAATTGCAACGGGAGACGGTCGACTGCAGCATAGTAGCGCAGCGTGCTGGCATTGAGCTGGGGGTGATCGGGAACGACGAGGACATTGGCGTAGCGATTCCTGGCTCCGCCAAACCCATCTTTTTCGACCCCAGCCTGATATTTGTGATACATAACGGCCAGGTCAGAGAGGAGATCAGCAACCCTCCATGGGACCGCAGGCGTCGCAGAAATTTTGCTCCGCACCCAGGTGTAGTGCGGGTATTCATGGCTGACGAAGGCGAGAGGAGGCATCTCCAGCCGCCGGGGAATCGACGGCAGACCAAACGTTAACCCCAGATAATTGAATATGCCGATCGCGATCACCAGTCCCATCAGCAGGCGTCGCCCCCACGGCCGCTCGATGCGTTGAAAAGCACCTGCCAGGAGCACAGCGATGGGCGGGAGCAGCGGCTGGGCATAGCGCTCTTCGCCCTTGTTCGGCACCAGCGTCAAAATCACATACCCGATCAGCAGCCAAGCCCACAGTTGACCTTCCTCACCACGATTCCCGGTGGCTTTCGCGTCGCCGTCGTGCCCGCCAGAGATAAGGCGAATCACCTGCCACAACGTAACGGCGACAAACAAGCTCGCGTAGGGGAAAGAGGTGCCATGGTTGACCAACATACGGGCGTAATAGCTGACATTCTCTAGCGTGAAGATGGCTGCACCGCCGCGGTATGGGTTGGCGCCCTCTTGAAATCCATAATACAGGAGATAGCCAAGGGCCGTTCGGAGGTTCGGTCCCCACCAGATACCGGCCACCAGCGCCCCGGTGCTCAGCGCCAAGAGACCATTAGTGAGCATAGCGGCGTCGAACCGACGCTGCCAGAGCGAGCGCCCGATGCCCCACAAGACTGGGCCAACGAAAAATACTCCGGTCATTGTCTTGGTGAGCACAGTCAGCCCCGCGAGCACTCCAAAGGTCAGGCACCAGGACCGATGCCGAAACTCCGCCGACCGCATAAGGGCATACATGCCCAGGGTAGCAAAGGCCGCGGCGGGGAATTCCAGCAAGTAATCGCGTGAGTAATTAATGGTGGCGGTGAACGTCGCCATCACGAATGCCGCCAAGAGCCCAGCCCGTCGGCCGTACACAAAGGCGGCGAGGAGATAGACCCCCGAGAGGAGGAACAAGAGATACAAGGTGTTGGTCATATAGGTGGCCAGTCGTGAGGGACCGAACACCAGGTAGAGTGGAAGGGATGTCAGCGGAAAGAGAGGAGCAACATCTGGACTTAGGCGGATGAACTCTCTAAGCATGGCGCCAACGCCGTGCTCCGAGAACGCCTGCCAATACCGCACCCCCATGTAAAGGTAATAACCCTGATCCCATGGCGGAGGGATGGTCAAGAAATGGCGCTGCAACCAGAAAGCGTTGCCGATAGAACTGACCACGACCAGCAGGATGACGAACCCGATGCTTCCCCTGCCAAACGCCTTTCGGCCACACCAGATAAGCCACCGCTTATGACAACCGAGGAACGGTTCAAGCCGGGAAGATAGAGTCATGGCAGCTCTGGCGAGACGGCCGCGGGCGTTCGCGCTTCCCTAATGAACCGTTGCCCGTTGGACCCCATCCGCTGCCGCAACCCGTCGTCGGAGAGGAGCAGCAGCAGACACTCCTTCAATTCCTCTGAATTGCCGTAAAATAGCCCACCATTGGAGACGAGACAGAGGTCTCTCAGCTCCTCGGCTTCCTCCGGCACCAGGATGGGAATTTGCCGATGCAGCGCCCGCAGCGCATATGCCACTGAATGTTCAGTCAGCGTGGGAATGACCAGCAGTTTCGCGACATCCCAGCTATCATCGTCCGACAAGTCGACCCTGCCGATCAACAACCGCTTGACCAGCTTCTCTTCCACCTCCGCCACTCGTTGAAACATCTCGCGAAGCGCCATATTCCACGGGACTGGCGCGTCATACAGCAACACCTCGCCGGTGGGCTTCGCCGGCTCCACCCGTGGCGCGACAACCTCCTGATAGATGCCGACGATCTGCTCCACTTGGTTCTGCAAGCGGTACGTTTGGATGCGCGCCAAGGCAGCCTGGCCCATGTCCTGCTTGAGCTGCGGGCGCTCAAGCAACCGTGCAATGCGCTCTGCCATCGCGTGACTATCTCTAACCGGCACGAGGAAGCCGGTCACCCCATCCTCCACCAACTCGGGGATGCCGCCGATGTCGGAGGCGATGACAGGAATCCCGCTCGCCATCGCTTCGGTGATGGTGACTGGGCTGTTCTCCGGCCAGACTGACGGCACCACCAGCACGTCGATTTTCTGGTATACGATAGCGATCTTTTGGTTATCGACATGCCCGGCGAACGTGACATAGTGGTCGAGGTCAAGTTCGTGGCAAAAGCTCTTCAGGGCTCCTTCCTCTTCCCCCGTGCCAATGACGAGCAGTCGTGGCTTTGGGTCGTCCATGCGGCTGAGCGCGTGGAGCAGGATGTCCAACCCTTTGTGTTCGCCCAGATGGCCGATAAAGCCGACGGTGAACGGACCATGACGGCGCGGCTGGGGCGTGAAGGGTGCGAGATCGATGCCGTTCTTGATCACCGCGATCTTCTCGCGAGGGATGCCATTCGCGGCATACTGCTCGGCGAGATAGCGGCTGGGCGAGATAAAACGGCTCACCTTTCGTAACGCGAGCAGGAAGTGGGCATACCGCACTGGGGTTGGTAATGGCAGATCCCCCGAGAGAACCTCCCGGCAGCCTAGGCAGTCTAATCCCCCGCGTGTGCAAACGCTCCCATCGTTCTTCAGCAGCGTATTTTTGAAGCAGATCCCCCAGTAATCATGCAAGGTCATCACCGTGGGGATCCGACGCTGATCACACTCATCGATCAACCGCAGCGACAGCCCGACGAGGTTATGAAAATGCACGATATCTGGGGAAAATTCATCCAGCACCCGACAGCCTTCCTGCCGTATGCCGTCGCTCCGAAAATCCCATGTGGTGCCGCTGATATCGCGCGCCGTCATGCTGACCCGTGTCGTATGGAACGCACCCTTGTCGACTTTCCTACCAGGTGTGCGCAACAAATGGTTCGTCAGGCGACCGCAGAAGACCCGCACGTCGTGGCCCAGGCGTTTGAGCTCCTGCGCCTGTTTATAGGCCACCAATTCAGCGCCTCCCAGATAATAGGGAGGGAAGAAACTGCTACAGATCAAGATGCGCATGACGCGGCTCCGACGGAAAGGTAGGCCTGCCTGGTCGCCCGCCCGACCTTCTCCCAAGTAAATTTCTCATACAATCGGCGTTGTCCTTGTGCGGCCATGGCGCGCGACTGCTCGCCACCGTTCAGGATGAGTCTGAGCTTCGCGGCGAGCTCGCCGGCATTGCCGTACTCGAAGGTCAACCCGCCCTCGCCGATGACGCTGGGGATCGCCCCTGTGGCGGCCCCGATTACAGGAGTACCACAGGCCCAGGCTTCGAGGAAGACAATGCCAAAGGCCTCGAAACGCGAGGGCAAGACCAAGACATCGGCGAGATGCAGCAGGTTCACTTTCGCTTGCTCGGCCACCAGGCCCAGATCGACGATGCGCACTCGATCCTTGTCAGAAAGCTGTGCATAATACGCTTCGAACCAGCTCGACGAGGGGCCTGCCAAGAGCAAGGCCACATCCTCCGCATCGGACAAATGTTTGAATGCTTCGACCAGCGTGGCGAGCCCCTTATATTCCTGCTTTCGCCCGACGAACAGAATAAGCTTCGTTGTCTCACGCAGGCCATACCCAGTGCGGAGGGCTGTTTCAAACTGTGGCAGCTCTTTGGCCACATAATCCTCGACGTATACACCATTGCCGGTCACCGCGATTTTCCGCGCATCGATCCCTCTAGAGGCCAGATACTCGCGCTCGTATTCGCTCACCGCGATGACCGCGTCACATCGGCGCATCAGCCAATAGTTGACCCATCGCTCATAATGCGGATGCCCGGGGTGGAAATGTGGCGTGATCACGACCCGTTTCCGTCGCAGTCTGGCCGCCATATAGCCCACAAAGTTATGTGGATACGGGATCGTATGCAAGTGCACCACGTCGGCCTCAGCCACCTCTCCAGACAGTCGGCCATACATCTCGATGGAATGCGGGCCGTAGAAGTAGATGCGCAGCGTCCAATCGAGGAGAGCCTTGAACACCAGATGATGCACGCTGTGAATGGGCAAGGACCGCCTGTAGCGTCTGACCAGCACGCCGTCATCCCAGTCAAGGCGGCCCACCCGCACCGTCGATTGCTGTGGCGGGGGCTCTCGCCAATACTCCTCCTCCTCTATGACATCAAGCGTGAGGACTTTGACATCGTCGCCGACTGCACTTAGATATCGTGACACCTCACGACACCACGTCTCGGATCCCCCAACTGCGGGAGGATAGCGCTGAATGATGTGCACGATCTTCACCCGGTCAACTCCTGATACACGGTCAAACCATCCAGCTGTTGTCCGTCCAGGTCATGCAGCAGGGCGGTTACCGCACAGAGTTGGGGTATATCGAGGTAGCCTCTCCAGAATTCATCGAGAGAGGAGGAGACACCGTCAATGGAGCAACAGGCTCGGTCTATCCAGTCATAGTCAATCACCACAGCCGAGCCCATACGGGGGGGCATGGTCAGGGATCTTGTGAGCTGGGCATAACGAGCTGCAGGAGGCTCGCCAGTGGTCAGTGTCGATATCTGCAAGGTCAAGCGACAGACCAGCGGCTGGCGACCGGCATTCGCGATCTTGATCACATACCTGCTCGATTGCCCTTTCCTGACGGCGCTCGGGGCGGCGGAGAGCAGGCCGAGGCCGACCTCGCAATGATCTTTCGAGGTCAAATACCACCCCAATACCTTGAGGCCACGCGTCACTTTCCGGATATCTTGCCCGATCTGCCGTAGACTGTACATGCACCCGCCTCAAGACGTCCAGTCAGGCCTTCCGTTGTCCCACACTCATACCACCTCAACCCAGCGCTCAACGACCTCAGACCCCACGCTCTGGAACCAGCAGACCAGTTCGTTGACCATGTCGAAGAGGACCCGATAGCGGCCAGGCTGAAACCCTTCCACCGACACATCCGACACCACTTCGATACGGCCGCCTGGCGGGACATCATGCATGAGATGCTGTCGCCCTCGGTCGTCTTCCAACACCCGCCCATCGGGAGTCAGGAGTTTGACGCCCAACGTCACATACCCTCCAAACTCTCGCGGTCTGGCGAGCCAGAGGCTTTCCCCGATATTCTCACACAGCGCGACGACCTTGAAGCGACCTTGATGCGGGACACGAGTTGGGCACTCCTTGACGACGATCCTCGCCCGAAGCGTTGCCGAGGGGGCGTTAGCGCTGGTCAGCGGCCTCGTTCCGGGTTTCTGCAGACAAAAGAGCGGCTGTGCTCTGACGAATGCGGCGATTTCGGACGGCGTGAAGTAGGGATTGGATACTCTGTCCCCGGCGCTGAAGCGCTCGAACTCCTCATAATCCAGCTCAAGCAGGTCCGGCACCACGTAGGGCTTAAGAATCATGCGTTGAAACCCGGCCGCGCGCGCGAGCTGGTAGACCTCCGACAGCACCACATCTTTCTCTAAGGCCCCGTATTGCTCCATGGCAAGAATCGACTCGGGGCTCTTCGAATGTTGATCACCGGGTTCTGCAAATACCGCCCGCCCGCCGGCTTTGAGGATGCGGCACATTTCCGCCAGCGTGCGCTGGTAATCAGGCATGTGATGCAGGGCGTTCATGCAGATCACCCCGTCAAAGCTCTCATCGCGGAACGGCAGGCACATCCCGTCGCCGGCCACAAAGCGGGTACGTTTCGGATCGCACCTGGGGTCGATGGTGAGCCGCTCCTGACCGATGGCCAACACCTCGTGCTCGATGTCCAAGGCCACCGTCATGTACCCAAAGCGGTTGAGCAACTCGGAGACAAAGCAGGACCCAGCGCCGAAGTCCAGGATCACATCTCCGGGCCGTAACCCAAGACTCCTCGCCACGATCAGGAAGTTGAAGAGGTACCGGAATCCCGTGTCATGGGCCTGCAGGCTCATGGGGTAGCGCAGCGCATCCTCGCGTGTGTACGACTTTCGGAGGCCATCCTCGCCCATGGCACCATGGCCGCCAATAGAGGAGGCCGACGCGGCGTGGCACTGTGGGGGAACCGTGCCGTCGCGCGGGGGCGATTCCTTGTCTGGTGCCGAGGGGGACATCTCAGGGATGGTCTCAGGCGTGGTGACTTCCGGGGGCACCAGGAGGTCTCCGGTGGGAATTGGGAGGCTCGACGTTTGGAGGCCCCGTCGCTGCTGGGGCGTGTAGCATTCTTCCGACGCTGCCCGGCGGAGAGCTTGCAGGCCAAGCGAGAGCTGGCGCTGGAGGTGCTGAGCCTGACCCGCAAGTGTCCGCTGTATGTCCTTGAGCACTTCCAGATGATGGTAGTCGACCTCCGGTATGGCATGTCGCTGCTCAAGCTCAGTCGACCGCAACCCCACCACCCGCCCCCAGAGATATGACGTGACTTCTGGGGGCGGACGATTGGTCCACTGTGACATCTCAGTCCCGACACGCCTTGCCAGGTCATGCGCTATCGCATACGGACGAAACGCCTGCGCCTCCTCGACCAGGTCGACAATCGCTTGGGCATATGCCGCGGGGACATGCTGGGTTTCCAGCAGCCTGCGGCCGCGTTCACCGATTGTGCCGTAGCGACTGGGATCCGTCAGAAAAGCACGGAGGTGGGTTTGGATATCCTCGATCTCATGCTCGGGGCGCACGAATGCCACCGCCTCCTCAGGGAGGTCAGCATACCAGCCAATGCGCGTGACCAGGCTAGGGAGCGCGTGATCCCAGATCTGCAGCTGGCTCACCGATGCCTCACCCATCGTGGGAAAGCGCAGATTGATCGCCAAGTGAGCGGCGTCTAAGGCGCTTGCCAGTTCCTCCGCTGGGACGAAATCGTGCAAGGTTACCAAGTGCTGCAGCTCAAGCGTGTGAATCTGCTGGGTCACTCGGCGGCTGTCCCACAGCTCCCCATACACGTCCAAGCGGAATTGCTCCCGTTCGGGCGCACCGGCCAAGGCTTGCAAAAGCGATCCCAGGCGGCGATTGTCGCTGATATGTCCGAAGACGATCAGGCGGTATGGCGGTCCATCGCCCCGCGGATCTTTTGCCCCGCCAAGTTTGCTGGCGCGGGGCGTTGCAGGATGCGGCAGGGGTACGTGCATCAATGGGCACGAGAGTTCAGCCTCCAGCTCTGCCATGCTGCGCCGAGTGTGCACTAAAACGCCCAAGGCATGTTCCACGGCACACCGGGTGAGGCGATATTGCTGCGCCATATACTCGATCGTTAGACGACCAACCCAGAAGTCCTCGGCGTCCTGACGCCCCACCGCGCCATAGTAGTGCGCCATGAGGTCTAGATAACCAGCACGGTCGTGCCGTTGCTCGCGGAACATCCCAGCGAAAAATTGATGTAAGGCGATATCATGGAGGATGACTACACCTGCATGGCGTTGGCTGACCTGCCAGATGGGACCGTGGAAACGATGATTGTTCCCGATATGAAAGACGCTCATGGTCCCGCGGTTCAGCTCAGCCCATGGCATCTCTTTGAGGTGGTAAGTGCGTACATCGGCATAGTGCGCCAGACACGGGTCCCAGGTCTCTTGATCCGTCCACAAGACGATGTCTGCGATCTTGGTAAGCGCCGGAAGGAGCCGCATGGTATAGTCGGCAATGCCCGATTTCTCGGGAGGTAATGGCGAAAACCAGTTCAATCGCATGACAGGAGTCTCTCGACCACCGTCGCCCAAGAAATCTCAAGGCTCTCGTAGCGCCTTTTTCCCGCTTCTCCGAGGGCTCGGGCAAATGCCCGGTCCTCCCACAAGGTGTCCATCGCCAGCGCCATGTCCTGCGGCGTCGGACCTGCGATTAGCCCCGTCTGCGCTTCCTGGACAAACTCCAACGGCGCTCCCGAGTCCTTGCAGGTGATCAGCGGCTTCGCGGCTAACATCGCCTCTAATGTCACATAACCATAGTCTTCATCCACGGGCGGAAAAATGACGCCCAGGGCGCGGGCGTATAGGGCCCGCTTCTGCTCCTCAGTGATTGGCCCAAGCCACTCGACCCGATGTGCAACGTTGAGCCTTTGCCCCAGCACCGCCAGCTCGTCGGCATATCGTGCCTCGTCAGCTGCGCCCGCAAAGCGCACACACGCTGGACGGCGTGTGTAGGTTAGCGCTTCCAAGACCAGCGCCTGACGCTTGAGGGGAGCCAGTCGGCTCGGAAAGAAAAAATAATCCTCGGCCTCGGCAACATAGAATAGGTCGGCGTGCACAGGAGGATGATAGAGGGGGATGGAATCAACACCACAGTACCGCCACAGGCGACTGGAGACGTTTTTGGAGATCGTAAAGACTGCCTTGGACTCGGGGATGAGGCACCGATCCATGCGCTGGATCGACTCACGCACTTGAACACCATTGGGATAACGGTGGAGGTCACCGTAGGGGTTATCCCATAGCTCATACGCCGTGCGAAATTGGTGCAAGAGCCACAGAACCTTGTGAGCGTGCGGCATCAGATAGGCGGGAAACTTTAGGCCGATCACCCGGTCGATGCGGGCTCCACCGCTCTCACTGACATCCAGCAGCCGGCACGCCAAGGCCTGCTCCAGAATGCGCTCGGGGGGATACCACTTGAACGGGATGGCCACGATCTCGGCCTCATGACCTTGGGCGCGCACCGCATCCAAGAGTCCCTCGGCGAGTATTTCCGCGCCTCCGCGAACAAACGGGACCTTGACTGTGGCGATGAGAATACGCATCGGCGGGCCTCAACATTCAGACTTTCCATCCGATCAAGGCATAATCCCTGGGCCCATAAAACAGCTCGTTGAAGCGTTTCGCGACCTCGAGGCCGGTTTCCTGTACCTTATGCGTTTCTGGGAATGGATGCAGATGCAACAGTGTGATGCGACTGAGGCCTTTCACCTCGGCGATGAATCGGAGGAGTTGGCTTGGCATGGGATGATAGTGCGTCGGGTCGATGTAGAACTCATGGGTGCTCACAAGGATATTTTGTGGGTTCGGCGTCTCAAAGATGGCCACACCACCGGGCTGGAGGACCCTGACCGTCTCATCGAACATCTTGAGCAGGACATCGAACGGCAGATGCTCGACAATGTGAAAACCTGTCACCGCCGCAACGCTGCCAGTGGGCAGGCTGCAGAGATAGGTCAGGATATCACCTTCCACCACATCGAGCTCATACTGCCGGCATTCTTCGATCAAGACCGGGTTCCGATCCACTCCCCTCGCCCGCAGGCCCACTTCCTGGAGTAATTCTAACCACTCACCACGGCCACAGCCGAGATCGATAATCGGGTTATCAGCCGTGCTGACCTGGGCTTCTTTCAGAGTGGCCAGATAGATGCGGAGCCGCACCTTAATGTCTGTGCGGTTGCCACGGAATCGTTCATCGAACGCTGCGAAAAAGCCATCTGACCGACCCATTTCTCGCCCGGCAGGGATTTGGGCTGGCGTCTGAAACACTGGCTCTGACAGCTGTTTTCGCATCTCGTCCAATAACAAGGTGAGATGCCGTTCCTGAGCCCGACGATCCCGACTCTGAGCGGCCACCTCGATTTGTAACGCCTGCAAGGCCACCTCCTGTTGTTGCGCCAAGGTCTCAAGCTGTCCGGCAACCGTCTCACGCAGGGCATCGAGAAAGGCGGTTTCCTCTGCCCGCCGCGCTTCTAACGCCGAGGCCACCCGCTCCTCCATTTGAGCGACCAGCCCTTCCAGACGCGGGACTTGCTCGCATAAATATGCCATCAGCCGAGCATTGGCGGCATTGTAGGCAGACTGCCGCTCGAAGATCGGCGTGAGGAGCTGCTGCAGAACCTTCTTGGCCAAGACGATGAAATTGCCCACCCCCTTGCGGTGGGAACTCATGCGGACCTGAGAAAGATCTTGCGCGCTTTGAAGGAAGCCCAGGTCTCCGGCCGCTTGGCTACTCGCCTGATTATTCATATGGCTATTGCGCCGGGGACTGGCTGCGGCGGACAGGGCGAATTTCCGCCGCTGTTTGCTTGCCTGGTCACGCACCTGCCGCATGATCTCGGCCACATCCGCTTCCGTCAGTGGGTCTCCGGTGCCCCCTCCCTCCCGCGCCTGCGCCATCTCTATGCCCACCTCATCTCGTCATTGCTCCCTCTCGCTCTCCTGGAGGAGTCACCGCACCTGGCCCATGCCTGTCAGAGAAGGGGAGATTGTGGGCCCCTCTTGCCCGCATGAGGCGAATCGGGGGACTCCCACTCGCAATCGGCTGTTAGCGATGTGATGCCTCCGGCGTTTGCGATAGTCGCTTCAGATCGGCTTCCGCCATCATGCAGATCATCTCATCGAACGACACCGTCGGCGTCCATCCCAATTTCGCCCTGGCTTTCGACGCATCGCCGACCAGGATATCCACCTCGGCCGGCCGGAAGAGTTTTGGGTCCACCGCGACATAACGCTCCATGGGCAGCCCGACGTAGTTGAAGGCTGTCGCCACCAGGTCGTGCACCCTGTGGCTCTGACCGGTGGCGATGACATAGTCGTCCGGCTGCTCCTGCTGGAGCATCAACCACATGGCCTCCACGAAGTCGCGCGCAAACCCCCAATCACGTCGCGCCTCCAGGTTGCCCAGCTTCAGTTGATCGGCGAGGCCGAGCTTGATGCGTGCGACCCCATCGGTGACTTTGCGACTGATGAACTCCAATCCTCGACGCGGCGATTCGTGATTGAAGCAGATCCCAGAGCAGGCAAAAATGTTATAGCTTTCACGGTAGTTGATGGTGATCCAATGGGCATAGACTTTCGCGACGCCGTAAGGGCTCCGCGGATAGAACGGCGTCGTCTCGTTCTGGGGCGTCTCGCGCACTTTGCCGAACATTTCGCTGGTCGAGGCCTGATAAAATTTGCTGTCCGGCTTATGTTTCCGAATGGCCTCAAGCATCCGCGTGACGCCGGTTCCGGTGACATCCGCCGTCAACACCGGCTGATTCCAGGAAGTCGGCACGAAGGATTGTGAGGCAAGATTGTAGACTTCATCGGGAGCGATCGTCTTGATGGCGTCGTCCAGCGAGGATTGATCGGTCAGATCGCCTTCGATGATCTCCACCCGATCGAGAATATGCTGGATCCGGTCAAAACGCTGGAAGCTGGCCCGTCTGACCATCCCATAGACGCCATAGCCTTTGCCCAGGAGAAATTCTGCGAGATAGGAGCCATCTTGCCCCGTGATGCCTGTGATAAAGGCCCTTTTCATGCCATCCGTCCTCTCTTGCCCGCGCACTCAGATGATGGCTGAACGATCCACTGGCATATCGCCATATGTCGGCATGGGCGATGCCACACGGCTACGGCACGGCGATCATCGGTTTAATCGCCCAGGAATGGGGGATTCGACACACTCCCACCTCTTGGAGGTCTGATTTGACGGTGAAGGAGTAGAGCCCGTGATGATAATCGTACGGGTAGCCGTCCATCGCATGCACAGCCACATCGAGATAGTACGTTCCCGCCACGAAATCTAGGTGTTCCAGGAGGACCTCAACAGTCCCCTCCTCACCCAGAGGCGGCAGGGCAATATCTTCGACGGCGGTATTCGTGCCGTAGCACCAGAGGCCATCGCCGCGCATAAGGGCGATCCCAAACACCGTATCCGCCACCGGGCGGTGCACCCTGTAGTGAATGACTATCCGTACCGGTTCACCACTCTGATAGACATACCGCTCCTGCCCGGAGGTGTGGAGCATCTTGACCGACACGATCTCGACTTCTCGGCTTCCCCAGCGATTGGAGGTCTCGACTTCCCGGGCTTGATTCACTTCCTCCGCGATGCGAAGGTGCTCGCCAACGGCCGCCTCGGCCTCCTGATCAGCGATATGCCGTCGATAGAGATCGATGACCCGTTGGGGCATGCCGTGCTCCTGAACTCTCCCATCTTCGAGCCAGACCACCGCATCGCACCAGCGACTCACTGTGCCTAAGTCGTGGCTCACCAAAATGATGGTCTTGCCACGACGACGGAAGGCAGCCAGCCGATCGAAGCACTTCTGCACGAACCCTTCATCGCCAACTGCCAGCACCTCATCGATGAGTAAAACGTCGGGGTTAGCATGGACAGCCACCGAGAACCCCAGGCGCATGTACATCCCTACCGAATAAGTTTTCACAGGCTCGTCGATGAAGCTTTCCAGCTCGGCAAAGCGGATGATGTCCTCGAGTTGCTGTCGGACCTCGCGCTTGGAGAGACCGAGGACAATGCCATTGATGAGGATGTTCTCCCGCCCACTAAACTCAGGATGGAAGCCGGCCCCGAGCTCCAGGAGCGCCCCAACTTTGCCGTGCACCACGATCTTGCCGTGGTCGGGTCGATAAATGCCCGCCAGGAGCTTCAGCAGGGTGCTCTTCCCGGAACCGTTGCGACCGATGATCCCCAGGCTCTGCCCACCCGGGACTGCAAAGGTGACCTCTTTGAGGGCCTGGAATGTCGACGGCGTCTCCGCGACCTTGCGGCCCCGGAGAAAATCAACCACTGCTGACTTCAGCGTGGTGGAGGGCTGGACGGTCTGCCGCCGGAATCGCTTTGAGACGCCGTCAACTTGCACAGCAACCACGCCTTACACCTCCTCCGCCAGTGACCATCGGAGGCGCTCGAAAACGAGCACACCGACCAGCAACGCCACCACCCCCAGGCAGATCATGGCTCCGAAGGCCTCCCATGAAACCAGCCTATTATACAGAAGAGCCTCCTGGTAGGCAACGAAGAACGGCGTCACCGGGTTGAGGGATAAGAGCGCCCGAAAGCGCTCTGGCACGCTGCTCGCCGGGTAGATGATCGGCGTCAGGAAGAACCAAAACGAGAGCACGTGTCCTAAGATGGGCGGGACGTCCCGATAGCGGACGCTGACCGCCGAGACGATCAGCGTCAGCCCAAACGTTAGGGCGAATTGCGCGACGATGATCAGCGGCAGGGCCAGGAGCGCCCAGCCAAATGTCACCCCGAACAGCAGCAGTATGCCGAACAACAACGGCAGGCCGAGGAGGAAGTTGATGAAGGTGGCGATGACGGTGACGGTCGGCAAGACTTGAGGCGGGAAGACCACCTTCTTGAGCAAGCTACCGCTCTCAATGATGGCGGTCGTCCCCATGAATAGCGCCGAGGAAAACCACATCCAGGGCAAGATGCCACAGAGGAGGAAGGCCGGGTACTGCTCCATTTCAATGCGAATATACACTGAAAATACCAACGCATAGATCCCCATATGGAGCAGCGGATTGAGTAAAGTCCAGAGCAGGCCCAGTGTTGAACCCCGATACCGGGCTTTCAAGTCGCGCAGCACTAAGGTTTGGATCAAAGCACGATAGCGAATAAGTTCCTGAAAAGTCGTTCGCATCGGAGAGTGTGCCTCCAAAGCTCACCCGTCCCACCCAATCCTATTCACCTCGCCGGTTTCGCAGCCGCGTGCGACGGGATCGCAAGAGTCAACCTTCAAGCATCGATGGTCCGAAATCGCCCCCAGCACGCTGCACAGAGGGATGTGCATAAATGAACTAATAGACGACATCTCGCGGCAAAAGCGCCCGCTGACTGTAACGCCTCTTGCTGGCGGCCCCTCTTGTGGTCCGCCTTCCCACGCTGGTGTGCCTTTATTGGAGCTTACGCCCTATCCGCGCCGCGGGCTCCACTTGTAGTGCTCTGGACACACGTCCTGATACACCGCCAACGTCTCCTCAGCCGTCCGCTCCCATGAGAAAAGTTTTGCCCGCGCGAGACTCTGCTGTCGCATCCTCAAGCGGAGGTTATCGTCGCACAACACCCGCTCTATCCCCTGAAAGAGTGCTTTGCAGTCGCGCGGATCGATCACAATCGCGGCATCTCCTACGACTTCAGGCAGCGCCGACGTGTTCGACGTGATCACCGGCGCACCGCAGGCCATGGCCTCCAGCGGGGGCAGCCCAAAACCCTCATACATCGAAGGATAAACAAAGAGTTTGGCGACGCTGTAGAGAACCCGAAGGTCAGTCTCTTGGACGTAGCCCAAAAATTTTACGCGGTCGGCTATGCCCAGCTCTGCAACGATCTGTGAGAGATCGTCGTTGAGCCATCCCTTCCCCCCCGCGACGACTAACAACTCCTCACCTGAATGGCGCTGCACATACAGAGCGTATGCCTGCAGCAGTGCCTTGAGGTTCTTACGTGGTTCAAGCGACCCGACGAAGAGGATGAAATCGCGGAAGATCCCGAGGCGCTCTAGTGCGGAGCGGATGGCCTCGACATCGCGCTCGGGGTAATAGATCCTCCTGTGTGCCGCATGGATCACGCGAATCCGCTCTTGCGGTATGCAAAAGTAGTCTATGAGGTCCTTTTTGGTCTGCGTCGAGATCGCGATGATACGATCGGCATAGAGCGCGGCGTTCAGCGTGCCTTGGAGACAGTGCAAACGATTGGCTTCGGTATGAAACTGAGGCTGCAACAAGAACGAGACATCGTAGATCGTCACCACCAGTGATCCACGGTACTCTTTGGGGACGTTGAAAAAAAGGCTGTGGATCACGTCGACTGCTTCTAAAGCGTCCTTAGGCGGGAGGTCTGCTCTAGCCCAAATGCGTGCCCAATGTTCCTCTGCGAGCGGCAACATCCGGAGCGAAAAATTTGGCTTTTGTGGGAAGGGTAGCCGAGAAGATGGGGCGAAGTCGAGATACGAATAGAGGAGATACTCGTTCTCGGCATCGATGGCCGCGAGACCCTCTAACAGCCCGCGGGTATAGGTGCCGACTCCGGCGCTTTCGCCGACTGCCAAGCTGACGTCGATGGCGATCTTCATGGGCTCAACGATGGCGGCTCGGCCACCTGAAAGGGAACGTAATCAGATCGCCCCACAGGTTCCGAGCGGTTCTCCATAACTCCTTGCCAGAGAGGCGACGGTTGATGACGATGCACTTCACCAGGCTGATCACCGGGAGCGCGATGGCAAAAAGCAAGTACGTGCGGCCACCATATAACGTGAACTCGCGCCCCCGCGCATCGGCGAGGGAGAGTTTCTTAATCCGATAGGCGAGTGTGCGCGTGTCGCCCTGTGTATTGATTAAATGCGGAATAAAGGATTTTTCAGTAGACAGCTTTACTTCAGCCGCATGCATCCGCTGTGAAACAGCGCCGTTCTGGCCCACCCGGGCCGTGAGGGCAAACTCTCGCCCTTCGATGACGGCCCGATGCAGCACTTGATCGCCGGTGGAAACCTGCAGTGGCAGTGGGTATGCGTGCGCCGAGCATATCCCTTGTAGTAGCAGAGACACCTCGCTCTGCCAATCCGGTGGCAGGGCAAACTTCACACGCGGAGCTGCCCAACCATCTCCATACACTCCCCGCATCTCCCCCAGCAATTTCTCGATCAAGTACACATGCGCATAGGCGTTGATCCAACGCATCGGGACTTGTCCATAGTGGCGCTTGACCATCTGTAGGGTTTCCTGGTGGACTTCCACCCGTTTGGAGAGTGTTTTCGTATCGATATGCAGGCGGTAGTTGGCGAGATAGGCTTCGAGGTACCCGATCCGAAAGCGCTTGGCGATACGCATCCAATACTCATAATCCAGGCAATAATCGAGGCTGATGTCAAGCGGCCCCACCGCTCTGACAACTTCGGCCCGAAGAAACACGGCAGGTTGGCAGATAAAGCAGACCTCGCTCAAGCGCCTATAGTCGAAAGGTTCGGTGTAGTAGCGCTCGATGAACTCACCATCTTCATCGATGTAATATCCCTTCCCATAGAGCATGCCGACCTCTGGATGGGCTTCTAAATATCTCACAGATTTGTGGACGGCCCCCGGCAAATAGGTGTCATCCGAGTTCAGCCAGGCTAAAATCTCACCCTTCGCCATGTGGAAGCCTTTGTTGATGGCATCTGCTTGCCCCCGGTCTCTCTCCGATATCCAGGTGAGGCGCCCCTCATATTTCTTGAGGATGTCGAGCGTGTTATCGCTAGAACCGCCATCGACGACGAGGTATTCGAGGTTGGGATAGTCCTGATTGAGGACGCTTTGAATGGTCTCCTCGATGTAACGGCCCTGATTATACGAGGGCGTCACAATCGAAACCAACGGGCCTCTGCTCATCGAGGCGATTCCCATACTTGATCCCGCCTATGCCGAGCCATGCCATGCTTCTGCGTCGCTACTCGGCATCCGGTTCATGAGGCCCAGGGGGGGTATACAGAGGTATTTCAGGGCCGTGAGCGCAAATCAGCGAAAGTTTCTCGATTTGATAGGCTAGTCGACGAGTATCCAGGGTCTTTTCAATGGCTGTAGGGGTAAAGTCCTTGCTGGCGATGACCTCGATCTGCACTCCCGGCACTGTCTTCCGAGATCGGACGAGATCGCCTACGAACGTAAACTTCCCAGGGCTGGTGATCGACAGATCCCGCACTTGCCGTCCGTCGACCTTCATCCGCAGGGCTAGAGGATAGGCCAGGTGGTTCGAGAATCCTGCAATTTTCAGGGCCTTCATCTCTGGCAGGTATGGAAGATAGAGACGAACTCTGCGGACGGCCCACCCGTCGCGATAGACGCCTTCGATCCGATACCCTGGCGCACGCGCCACTGGCCGGGCGGCGACGCGCTGCGCGCGAGCCCATTCGAAAACCCGTAGCGTTTCATCGGCCGTCTTCTCCCACGAGAAGCGTGTGGCGTGCTCTCGACCACGCGCAATCAAGGTCTGCCGCAGCGGCTCGTCCGCCAGCAACTGCGAGCACACGGCAGCGATCGAGTCCGGCTGTCGTGGGTCAAAGAGCATGGCAGCGTCGCCGACGACCTCAGGGATGCTCGCGGTATGCGCTGCCGCAACCGGACAACCAAGCGCCATCGCCTCCACCAAAGGGATGCCGAAGCCCTCAAATAGCGATGGAAAGAGGAGCATGGCAGCGCCTCGGTACAGCCCTGGCAGATCGTCCGCGGGCACGTATCCGAGATAGCGTACCTGGTCGTGAAGGTAGAGATGCCGGGCTAACGCCTCAAGGGTCTCCCATTGCCCCATGTCGTCACCGGTCAAGACCAGCGGCAGCGTCATCCCATACAACTGCCGCAAGCGGTGGAGGGCCAGGAGCAGCAGCTGATGATTCTTATGCGGCCACATATTGGCAGGATAGAAGGCATAGCTCGCGGGCAGATGGTGCTTGCGTCGGACTTCCTCCACCGTTGGCCATCCGGCGGAATCGTCACCCCGCTCCATACCCGCCGCATAGATGCGATGCACCTTCTCTGGCAACAGACCGTATTTCTCGATCATGCACTGTCTGGAAAAATCCGAGATCGTAATGACCGCGGTAGCCTCCTGGCAAGAAGGACTGTACATCAAGGCTCGCGCTTGTAGCTCCGCACGGGTAAAGAATTCGGGATAGAATTCCTGCTGAATATCAGCGATGGTGACCATGGTGGGGATGGGTAGCTGGCGGGGATCCAAATTGGTCATGGGACAGAACCACAGATCAAGCCCCAAGCGACGCACCCAGGCGTGGAGATCGAAACACGGTCTCGACGCCCAACGACGCAGAAAAGGACGGCTGCTCAGACTTGGATACCGGGCTAACCATCGATGCCATCCGCTCGGAATGCTCTCTTCTAGCTCCTGCCTTTGCACGGCCATGATCTTCTCAAACCGTCCGTGCGGGAAGTCGAGCGAGTCGTCGTTCCACCACGCAGTGAAGAGCACATAGTGATTTCGTCGATCACACCTCAGAAGTTGTCGCAATAGCCTGCGGACATAGAACTCAAGCCCGCCCATCTGGCCCGACCGAAGTGGAATGAGGTTGACCCCGATGCGCATGCCTGTACGGCCCTCGATGGGTTGTCACCGAACCCGCTGCAGACGATTTGACCTGCGGTCACGGAGCCAGGGTGCGCCGCTGCCGATACCAGTCGATCGTCCGCTTCAAGCCCTCCCGAAAATCGGTGCTGGCATGAAACCCGAACACCTGTTCGGCGCGGGTCGTATCCAGGCAGCGGCGTGGTTGGCCGTCTGGCTTTGTCGTATCCCACACCAGGCGGCCCTTAAAACCCGTCAGATCAGCGATCAGTTCAACCAACTCTTTAATGCTCACCTCGAGGCCCGACCCAAGATTGACCGGCGCGGGATCGCTATAATGCTCCGCCGCCAGGACGATGGCCTCCGCCGCGTCCTCAACATACAAGAACTCTCGGGAAGCCTGACCTGTGCCCCACACCACGACCTCTTCCTGTCCGCTCTCGACCGCCTCCAGGCATTTTCTGATAAGCGCGGGAATGACGTGCGAGGTCTCGGGATCGAAGTTGTCCCCCGGTCCATACAGGTTTACCGGCAAAAGGTATATGGCGTTGAAGCCGTATTCTTGACGATAGGCTTGCGCTTGCACGAGTAACATCTTCTTAGCCAAGCCATAAGGAGCGTTGGTTTCCTCAGGATAGCCATTCCAGAGGTCGGTCTCTCGAAAAGGCACGGGAGTGAATTTCGGATAGGCACAGACGGTGCCAATCGCCACGAATTTTTCGACGCCAAACCGTCGGGCCTGTTCCATCAACTGCAGCCCCATGATGGCGTTATCGTAAAAAAATTGTCCTGGATAGCGGCGATTCGCCCCGATGCCGCCAACCGTCGCCGCCAGGTGCAGCACCAAATCGGGGCGCGCCTGTTCAAGCAGTCTGATAATCGCTGCTTTTTCCCGCAGATCGAAGTCGTGGCTGCGAGGGACGACAACGGCCTGGCAGCCTTGATCCTGGATGTTCCTCACGACGTGCGCGCCAAGAAATCCTGCCCCCCCCGTCACCAGGACTGTGCGTTCCGCCCAGAAAGCCATCTCTTCCCCTCCACCCATCGGGATGCATCAAACGGTTACGCGCCATGTGGAGGATCACCATCGCTGCACTCCCGCCAGTCTCTCTTGGCATATCCTACACTTTCTACCCGCCAACTGCCTAGTCTCGTGGGCCATAAAAATATTCCTGAGCCATGGCGCCATCCGGTTGATGTCCCCAAGTGCGCCGCCCCGGGGGCCGCCACAAGAGCCCGAACCGGCGGAAAATTTTGCCATCCAATGTCCGCCAGACAGTGGTAGCCCGCCAAGTCACGGCAATCGACCTATGGCAGAGCTCTGCCGCCACCTGGGTTCGGAGGGAAGGGGGACGCGTGCAGTGCAAGCGCTTAGTCCGCCAAATGGCTCACAAGTGACTGGAGTCAGCAGAACCACCGCTGTGGGAGCCGTGCCGGCTGTTGGCGTCGGCCGCCCCCGCGCTGGGACTTCTTCATTGCGGCGGCTTCGTGGTTTCCTGGAGACACGCCTGCCATTCGTCCGCTCTCCCCAGCGCCCGCAGATCCCGCCTAATGGCCTCCTGCACCAGATTTGGAGCGTCCGTATGGCTACTTGTGATCTGGAGTGCGGTCAAGTACGCCGCTTGGGCAGCCCTCCAGCTGACATTCGACCGGCCGTCGACCGGGCCATCGTAGCGCCCCATCCAAGCATAGGCCTGCTGAAAGCAGCGCCGTACAGGGTCCGGTTGGGCTTGTCCGGCCTGATCTGCCTCAGTCGTAGGACGGATGTAGACCCTGGTGGTGGTCACATATCCCAAACTCTCCAGACACTCCGCCTCTCGGTCAGCGCGGACGGCCGTCAGGTCGGCCAGCGGATCCCAGGCATAATCCTGTGCGGCTCGGGCCGCGGCAGCGGCGCACTCCTCCCGATCCTGCTGTTGCGCAGCAGGTGATTTCGTCGTGGGGTCAGGGACCATAATAGACGCACAACCAACAAGAATCATCAGGAATATCAACGCAACCGCTGCGAAATGAAAGCGCATGGTGTGTGAAGACCCTCTGGATCGTCGCTTGGCAGCTCCTCCGACCAGCCGGTCCGTGTGCTGCAAGCGCCTCGGCGTGCACGCTCAGGGCGGCATGGAAAACTCCTACACCCTGCCGCCGAGCACAGGCCTCGGCGCTAAGCTTGCCGGTACTAGCCTGCCCTAGCGCGTCCGACTCTGCTGCACGATGGCCAACAGCACATCCTCTTCGATCTGGAGCGCATGTTGATCCGCAATCCTCAGGAGGTCGGTCATCCCCTGGGTGATGACGGTCGAGGTGATATCCCGCAGCACCCTTCCAGTGGCGATTTGGTAGCCGGCGTGGACCAGATATCTGAGCCCTGGATATGGCCACTCAAGGTTGACCATCTCTGCCAGCTCTGCTGTAGCCTCCTCGCCTCGCTGCTCGATCCAGGTTTGGGCCCATCGGGCCCAGCGTAGCAGGTCCGAGGAGGCATTCGGTACCTTACCAAGTACGTGCAGGTAGCATAACAGGGCCATACGTAGACGTTGCGCATCGCCCATGGAGGGTATCGTGCCTTGCTGGATGGGGTCGGCCGTGAAGGTGCCCTTGATCAGCAGTCCTGCCTGCCAGGCAGCTGGAGAGGGGATATCAGACACAGACCCCTCGAAGAGAGCACCCCCTGGGACGGCTTCGAGTGCGCCAAAAACGACGGCGAGTTCCGGTCTCCTATAGACGGTCGCACCCTTGCGCGGTCGGCGTAAATTGCCTTTGACCGCTGCATAGCCCCGAATCATCGATAACCCCCTTTCATCTCTGGTGCTGTCGTGGCGCAAACCGCTGCGCTCTCGTGCGAGGCCACTACTGCATCGCCGTGAGGTCGAAGTAGCCATGGCCCTCGATGCGGCGGGACTATCCTCACATACCACGCTGGAATGCAGGGCAATGGTGTGGTCAACCAGCTGAGACTCGCGCAGGAAATGGTCTAGCTCAGTGCACACCCACACCGGTAAGACCATCGCCGAGTGCCTTGCTGCAAGCGCGCCTGATCTTCCTGAACCGCAAGCACCATGACGTCTTCAGCGCCTAGGGTGCCGACCGCCTGCATGCGCCCTACAAGCGTTGGCACTCGTTTAAGCTGGCGATAGACGTCGGCCACCACGACACTGCCGTTGGGCACGGGGAAGCCATAGCGATGGAGCCTTGGTCAGGTGATAGCCCTGGCCACCGCACGCCAGCACATCAGCCCCACAGGCCTGACGCCAGTTCAAGATCAGTGCAGTCATGGCTCTCCTAAGTGTCTTGCCGCCGCGTCTTCGTGCCACGGCACAGGCCATGGCAGCGGCTATTTCTTATCCTCGGCTCTCTCGAAGTCAATGCGTTCGTCGACCGGCAACCCCAGCAAATATCGCCGCAAGCTATCCAGCCCCATCTCGATGGCACCCAGACGCACCCACTCGCGCCCCCCGGCGATACGGCTGCGGCGTGTGGCCACGCCCTGGGCGGTGGTGACCGCCAGACAGATCGTCCCGCCCAAATCGTTCCGGTCGGGCCCTGGGTCGACGTCGACCAGGACGGCCAGCGCATGCGTAGCACCCGCCTGTAGACGCGCCGCCGTCGCGACCTCAGCGGCCATCTCCGGGGTAAAGCCCCCTGAGGAGGCTGGCGCCGAGAGGCCGACGGTCGCGTAAAGATCGGCGATGTTGCGGGCCACGAGGCCACGCCGGAACAGCGCTTCAGCCCCCGGCAGCGGAACCAGACGTGCAGCGATTTGGCCGCCGGTGAAGGTCTCGACCACCGCCAGCGAAGCCTGACAGGCGGTGAGCTGCGCCAGCACAACCCCGCCCAGCGTTTGGTCATCCTCCGCGATGATAAAATTTCCCAAACGCTTGCGCACCTCCTGTGCCACTGGCGCTAGCTTGACCTGAATGTCGTCCATATCCTTGCCGCGCACGGTGAGCTTGGTTTCCAATTGCGGATAATGCGTGCGAAAGCCGAGCTTGACGCTGCCATCAGAGGCGAACTCTTCGACGCCTTTGAGGATTTCGTCGACATGAGATTCTCCCAGACCATAGGAATGGAACCGCTTCAGATAAATCGCTGTCTGCTGTCCACTACGCGCCAGGAGCCGCGGCAGGATCTGTTCCTCGATCATCCGATACAACTCACGGGGGACGCCGGGGGTGAAATAAAAGCGCGCTTTGCCGATGTCCACAGCAAAGCCGCAGGCGGTGCCGATGGCGTTGTCGATGAGTTCTGCCCCGGCGGGGAGCAACGCTTGTTTGCGGTTGTTCGGCGACATGAAACGGCCGCGTTGGCGGAAGCGTTCTGCCATACGGGCCAGCCACCCCTCGTGCAACACCAGCTCGACGCCAGCGGCTTGGGCGGCGATTTCCTGTGACAGGTCGTCGACGGTAGGGCCGAGGCCGCCGTTGACAATCACGGCATCGGCACGTTCGCCGGCAGTGCGAAAGGCCTGCAGGAGGGTCTCTCGATCGTCACCCACGGTGGTGCCCCAGCGCACGGCAAGCCCCACGTCTTCCAGCTTCTGGCTGATGTAACTGAAGTTGGTGTTGATGGTCTTTCCGGTCAATACTTCGTCGCCTGTACAGATGATCTCGATTCGCATGGTGCTCCTACTCTCATGTGAGGTGATGGCTGAAATATTCTGAGGTCTCAGGGGTTTATCGTTGTCCTTCTTGAATAACTCGGAGCCCTGACCGGATGTCGGTTGCGTGGGGGTTGCGTCCGGTTACATCATCTAGCCGGTCCACCGCTGCCTTGTTCGTGCCAGGGATCGGATGTCCATACGTGGCCACGGTGATCTCAATGGAATGGTGCCTGAGCTGCGCTTTGA
>Ga0081538_10001249_pt1 | contig 26524 bp, 27 predicted proteins | sample TabmetS5T2R1_FD_71022 | JGI IMG/M metagenome (GOLD analysis project Ga0081538, IMG submission 71022) | Tabebuia heterophylla rhizosphere microbial communities from the University of Puerto Rico - S5T2R1 | ecosystem: Host-associated > Plants > Roots > Rhizosphere ...
GAGTTCAGGGGCATGCCCGATGCCGCGTCACGGCAGTGGGCGGCGACGGTGCGGGAGTTCTACGGCTTCTTCCAGCAGATGCGCGAGCAACGCGCCGAGGACCCGCGGGACGACCTCATCACGTTCGTCAACAGGCTGGAGGCCGGCGGCGAGCCCTGGCCGGAGCACATCAAGAACGGCTTTCTCGCTACCGTCGCGCCCGCCGGCAGCGCGAACGAGACCTCGCGCAGCGCGACCCGCTCGCCGTAGGCGCGCCCGACGCCCTCAAGCGCGACCGCGGGAGAGTCAACTCCCTGGGCGGTGGTCGCCATGGCGCGATTCCCCCCGCAGCGTCTGCACCGCGTGCTCGAGCACCGGTGCGATCACGGGGAACAGCTGCTCCACCGCCCGCGGGCTGCCGGGGAAGTTGACGATCAGCGTCGCCTCCGCGATGCCCGCGATCCCGCGCGTGAGGATGCCGAGCGGCGTGTGGCGGGCGCCCTCCGCGCGCATCGCCTCGGCGAGCCCGGGCGCCTCGCGGTGGATCACGACCCGCGTCGCCTCGGGCGTGATGTCGTCGGGCGTCATGCCGGTGCCGCCGGTCGTGAAGATCAGATCGCAGCCGCCGTCGACGAAGTGGTGCAGCCGGTCCTCGATCAGCGAGAAGTCGTCGGGTACCACCTCCATCCCGACGATCTCGCAGCCGGCCTGTTCCGCCAGCGCGGCGAGCACCGGCCCGGAGCGGTCCTCGCTGGCGCGGTTGGCGACCGAGGTCGAGACGGTGAGGATCGCGGTGCGCACGCGCGCCCCAGCCTATGAGGTCAGCTCGCGGAAGCGCGCTACGTCGACGTTGCCGCCGGAGAGGATCACGCCCGTGCGCAGGCCGCTCGCGTCGACCTTGCCGGCGAGCAGCGCGGCGAGCGCCGACGCGCCGCTCGGCTCGAGCACGAGCTTGAGGCGCTCGAACGCGAACCGCATCGCGGCGACGATCTCGGCGTCCGACACCGTGACGACGGCGGCGACGCGCTCGCGGACCACCGGGAACGTGCGCGCGCCCGGGATGCCGATCTGCTGCCCGTCGGCGATCGTGCGCGGTATCGGCACCGCCACGCGCTCGCCGGCGGCCAGCGAGCGCGCGGTGTCGTCGCCGGCCTCCGGCTCGACGCCGATAACGCGGCAGCCCGGGCACAGACCGGTCGCGGCGGTCGCCGAGCCCGCGATCAGGCCGCCGCCGCCGACCGGCACGAGCAGCAGGTCGAGCTCGCCGCCGTCCTCGATCAGCTCGAGCGTCGCGGTGCCCTGGCCGGCCATGATCCGCTCGTCGTCGTAGGGGTGCACGACCGTAAGCCCTTCGCGTTCGGCCAGCTCTGCCACGAGCTCCTCGCGATCCGCCGAGTAGCGGTCGAAGCGCACGATGCGCGCCCCGTACGCCTCCGTGGCGGCGACCTTCGAGGCGGGCGCGTCCTGCGGCATGAGGATGGTGGCCGGGATCTCGTTCAGGGCGGCGGAAAGGGCCAGCGCCTGCGCGTGGTTGCCCGAGGAGGCGGTGGCGACGCCGCGCGACCGGCCGAGTTGGGCAACGGTGTTGTAGGCGCCGCGGAACTTGAACGCGCCGATGCGCTGGAGGTTCTCGGGCTTGAGCCGTACGCGTGCGCCGGTGCGCTCGTCGAGCGTGCGCGAGCTGACGAGCGGCGTGCGGTGCGCGACGCCGTCGAGCCGCGCCGCGGCGCGGAGCACGTCGTCGAGCTCGATCACGCGGCGGCGGGCGTGTGCGCGCGCCGGGCCGCCGCGTACCTGATCGGGTCGGCCGGCGTCATGCCGGGACCGTCGCCTGCTGCGCCGACTTGATCAGATCGATGACGGCGTCCTCGCGCCCGGCGCGCAGCAGCTCGATCGGGTCCGGCTCGCCGTTGACGATCCCCTCGAAGAACGCCTTGCGGTCCTGGTATGTCGGCAGCGTCCCCTTCGCCCAGCCGCGCACTTCGTTGAGCATGACCGCGAGCCGCGCGTACTCGTCGCCGAACTCCTCGCTGACCTGGCGCTTGATCCGCTTCGCGAGCGCCGGCGACGCGCCGGCGGTCGAGATCGCGATCGCGAGCGGCCCGGTGCGGACGATCGCCGGCAGGATGAAGTTGCACAGCGGCGGGACGTCGACGACGTTGACCAGCATCGCTCGGCGCTCGGCGTCCTCATAGACGCGGATGTTCGTGGCTGTGTCGTCGGTCGCGGCGATCGCGATGAACGTGCGCTCCAGATCGCCGGTCTGGTACTCGCGCCGCAGCCACTCGATCGAGCCTTCAGCCGCGAGCTCCTCCAGCTCGGGCACCGCCTCGGGCGCCACGAGCACGACGTCGCCGTCGCAGGCGAGCAGGCCCTCGACCTTCTCCAGCCCGATCTCGCCGCCCCCCACGACCAGGCAGCGGCGCCCGGTCAGCCGCAGGCAGGCGATGTAGAACGGCGTCTCGAGCATCCCCTGCACGCACGTCTGGTCGCAGATCCCGCGCCTGAACTGGCAGACGCACTCCTTGCCCTGATACGCGGCGGCCGGCATGTCGCTTTCCACGATAGGGGTTTCGCCTGCCAGGCAAGACGCTGGTTCCTCGCGCTTGCCTTCGGCGACGTTACCTGCCCAGCGCCTCCCGGCCCAACCGCACGGCGGTGCGCGCGAGCGGGATCGCGCCGCCGCGCAGGGCGGCCCAGCGCTCGGATTCGCGGCCGTGGATCAGCCGCGCCGTCGCAACCGCGGCGCGCAGCAGCGCCGGGTCGTACGGCAGCCAGCGGGCCGACCGCAGGCGCGTCGGCTGCGACGCGAGCTGGCGCGAGGCGACGTACTTGGCGAGCCGCACCGGCGCCGCGGGCGACGCGACGCCGTGCTCGTTGATCCAGGCGATGTCGGCGCCGAGCACGCGGGCGATCCGCTCGCCGTGCGCCGGGTCGCCGCTCCAGATCGACAGCGTGCCGTGTGCGTCGCGTGCGAGCGCGATCGCCTCCTCCTCCGTCGCGGCCTCGACGATCGCGAGCACCGGTCCCGGGACCGGCATCGCGAGCAGCTCGGCGGTCGGCGGTACCGCGCGCAGGACGACCGGCGCGTAGAACGCGTCGCTCCAGCCGGGCAGCGTCACGGGCCCGCCGCACAGGCGCGTCGCGCCCTCCTGCTCGGCCTGGACGACGAGCGCCTCGACGCCCTCGCGCTCGGCCGCGCCGGGCAGCGGGCCGACCTCGGTGTCGGGCCTGCGCGGGTCGCCGACGCGCAGCCGCCGCGCCGCGCCCTCGATCCCGGCGGCGATCGCGAGCGCATGCGGCCGCACGGCGATCACGCGCCCGAGCGCCGCGTGGCGGCGGCCGCCGCCGGCGAACGCCGCCCACACGGCGCCGGTGACGACGCGGTCGAGCGGCGCGCCTGCGAGGACGAGCATCGTCCCCTTGGCCGCGGGCGGCTCGAGCGCGACGACGCGAGCGGCGCCCGCGAGCTCGTCCGTGGCGACGACCTGGAGCAGCTCCTCCGGCAGGCCGGCGCGCGTGAACGCGCTCAGCATCCGTGCCGCGGCATGCGGCGCCGCGGGCGCGAGCAGCACCGCGTTGCCTGCGAGCAGCGCGGCCGCGACCTCGAGCAGCGGCCCGGCCCAGGCCGATCCGTCGCGCACGTCGACGCCGGCGACGCCGACCGGCGCCTGGACCAGCGTCGAGCGGCGCCCGGCGCGCAGCGCGGGGACCGGTCCGAGCCGGCGGTCAGCGAGCGCATCGGGCCCGTCGTTCGCCAGCCCGTGCAGCCCGCCGACCGACGGCAGCAGCTCAGCGAGCAGCGCCTCGCTGCGCGGCTGCCCGGCCTCGTCGGCGAGCAGGTCGGCGAGCGCGTCGAGCTCGTCGAGAACCGCCATCGCCGCCCGCCGCAGGTAGCGCGCGCGGTCGCGCGGCGGCACGAGCGCCCACAGCGGCTGTGCGGCGGAGGCGCGCGCGGCGGCGGTCATCCGCGGACCGTAGCGGCCGCGGCCGGTCCGGCGAACGGCGGCATTGAAGGAGGGCACGGATTGCGGCGGCGCTTCCGCGGAAGCGGTCGGCGGCCGCGACCGGCGGCCCGTCGCGCCTTGACGGCGATTATCGCCGTGAACGCGCGACCGAGCCGCCGACCCGGTCGGTCCCGCTCTCTCGATGCCCGCCGTTCGCCGGACCCGCCACACCGCCCGGACACCCGATCGAACGGCGACTCAGTCGGCGACGATCACGCGGTAGCCGAAGTCGAGCTCGGTGAGCTCGAGCAGCTCCTCGTTGCGGCGCTGCCAGGCGCCGCTCGCGAGGTCGGCGCGCAGGTGCCGCACCATCGCCTCGACCTCGGCGGCCGGCAGCAGCGAGAAGACCGAGATGTTCGCCCGCACGCGCGGGTCGAGGTAGGCCTCGGGACGGCGCCAGTAGGCCATCAGGAAGCCGTCGCGGCAGTCGTGCGGGATCGGCACCGGCAGCTTGCGGGTGGCGCCGAGCGCCGCCTCCGTCTCGGCGAGCGTCACGCCCTGCGGGTCGGGGAACGACGGCAGGTAGTCGCGCGCGAGCCAGAACGCATCCGTATACGCGGGGTCCCACTGGAACACGACCGCGCGGCGGCCGACGCGGCGCAGCTCGCGCAATCCGCCGAGCCGGTCCTCCCAGTGGTGGTCGGAGAGCACGGCCATCGTGGCGTCGAACGAGCGGTCCGGGAACGGCAGCGCCTCCGCGCGGGCGTCGATGCACGGCGCCGCGCCGGGCGAGCGCTGCGCCCGCATCACCGCCGACGGCTCGACCGCCGTGACGTTGCGGTCGCGCGGCTCGTACGAGCCGCTGCCGGCGCCGACGTTGAGCACGGTGCTGGCGTCGCCGAGCGCGCCGTGGATGACGGCCGCGATCCGCGGATCCTCCTGGCGCGTGGCCGCGTAGGAGCGCCCGATGCGGTCGTACAACGCGCGTTGTCCTGCCCTGGGGTCGCTATCCGACCCCTCGGCAGGACGGCGGCTCGCATCGCGGGCGCTCACGGCTCGCGACCGCGCGCGCGGCGCAGCTCCGCCAAGCGCTCGCGCAGCGCCGGCTCGCCGTCGTCCGGGGCGTAGAAGCGCAGGTGCTCGAGGCCCGGCGGGAGGTGCTCCTGGTCGTTGACGTGAGCGGGCTCGGCGTGCGGATTCTCGTAGCCGACGCCGCGTCCGGTGCGGCGCGCAGCGGGGAACGCGGACGAGCGGAGCGGGTTCGGCGCCGGCTCGGAGCCGTGCTCGGCGATCTGCCCGCGGGCGGCGACGATCGCCCGCTTCGCGGCGTCCGATTTGGGCGCCAGCGAGAGGTAGATCGCGGCCTGTGCGAGCGCGAACTGGCACTCGGGCAGCCCGACGTGCTCGACCGCATGGGCCGCGTCGACGGCGACGGCGAGCGCCTGCGGGTCGGCGTTGCCGATGTCCTCCGACGCGAGCACGATCATCCGCCGCGCGATGAAGCGCGGATCCTCGCCGCCCTCGAGCATCGCGGCGAGGTAGTAGAGCGACGCGTCCGGATCCGAGCCGCGCGTCGACTTGATCCAGGCCGAGATGAAGTCGTAGTGCTGGTCGCCGTCCTTGTCGTAGAGCACGGCCTTGCGCTGCATCGCGTCCTCGGCATCGGCGACCGTGACGCGGCGCTCGTCCGCGTCCGCCCGCGCGGCGGTCTCGCACGCCAGCTCGAGCGCGTTGAGCGCGGCGCGCGCGTCGCCGCCCGAGCGCGCGGCGAGGAACGCGACCGCGTCGTCCTCGACCGCCACGTCGCCGCACTCGCCGCGGTCGAGCGCGCGCCGGACCAGCCGCTCGACATCCGCGACGCTCAGCGCGTGCAGCTCGTACACCTGGGTGCGGCTGAGCAGCGCCGAATTGACCTCGAAGTACGGGTTCTCGGTCGTCGCCCCGACGAGCGTCACGAGCCCCTCCTCGACCGCGGGCAGGAGCGCGTCCTGCTGCGCCTTGTTGAAGCGGTGGATCTCGTCGAGGAAGAAGATCGTCTGACGACCGCCCTGGCGCCGCTCGCGCGCCCGCGCGATCACGTCGCGCACCTCGGGCCGGCCGGCGTTGACGGCGGAGAGCTCCTCGAACGCGGCGTCGGCATGCTCGGCGGTCATCCGCGCGAGCGTCGTCTTGCCGGTGCCGGGCGGGCCGTACAGGACCATCGAGTGCGGCCGGCCGGACTCGATCGACGTGCGCAGCGCCGAGCCCTCGCCGAGCAGGTGCTCCTGGCCGACGAAGTCGTCGAGCGTCCGCGGGCGCATCCGTGCCGCGAGCGGGCCGTCGAGCGGCGGCGCCTCCGGCCGCGCCTCCTCGGGTTCGAACAGTTGATCCACGACCAGAAGGTAGCCCCTGCCGGCATCCGGCCGGCAGGTCTGACCGCGCCTGGCGGCGTCCGGCCGCCAGAGATCGCGTCGCGCGACGACCCCTCGAGGCGCGGCAGCGCGGGTAGGGTCCCGCGTTCGTGCGCGCCCCGCTCCGGACAGTCCTCCGCGAATGGGGCCGCCTCGGGCTGATCGGCTTCGGCGGGCCGCCGGCGCACGTGGCGCTGCTGCGCGAGCTCGTCGTCGAGCGCCGGCGCTGGCTCGACGCGCGCGAATTCGAGGACGCGAATGCGGCCTGCCAGCTGCTCCCCGGGCCGGCGTCGACGCAGCTTGCGATCTACTGCGGGCTGCGCGTCGGCGGGCCGGCGGGGGCACTGATCGGCGGGCTCGCGTTCATCGCTCCCGGGCTGCTGATGGTGCTCGCGATCGCGGCGCTCGCGCTCGGCGACGCGCCGCCCGAGTGGATCGTCGGGGTCGGAGCCGGCGCCGGGGCCGCCGTGGTCGCGGTCGTGGTGCAGGCGGGCATCGCGCTCGGTCGCAGCTCGCTGGCGGGACGACGCGACGTGCGCGCACCGGCGTACATCGCCGCGGGCGCCGTCGCGACCGTCGCCGCCGGTCCCTACGTCGTTGTCGTGCTGCTCGCGGCCGGGTTCGTCGAGCTCATGTGGCGCGGTCGCGCACGCGCCGCGCTGCACGCGTGGCCGTTCGTGCTAGCGGCGGCCGCGGCGCTGCCCGGCCTCGCATGGACCGCGTTCAAGGTCGGCGCCCTGTCGTACGGCGGGGGCTTCGTGATCATCCCGCTGATGCAGGAGGACGCCGTCGAGCGCCACGGCTGGATGACCGACTCCCAGTTCCTCGACGCGGTCGCCTTCGGGCAGCTGACGCCGGGCCCGGTCACGCACACCGTCGCGCTGGTCGGCTGGGCGGCGGCTGGGCTCGGCGGTGCGCTGCTCGCCGCCGCGGTCGCGTTCGCGCCGTCGTTCCTGGCGATCCTGCTCGGCGGCGCGCGCTTCGGCCGCCTGCGCGAGAATCGCTCCGCGCGCGCGTTTCTCGACGGCGCCGGACCCGCCGCGGTGGGAGCGATCCTCGGCGCAGCCGTCCCGCTGGCGGCCGCTCTGGGCGAGTGGTGGCAGGCGGTCGTGCTGGCGGCCGCCGCCGTGCTGCTCCTCCTTGGCCGCTCGCCGCTTTGGCCGCTCGTCGCCGGCGCGCTGGCCGGGCTCGCCGTCGCCGTCGCGGGCGGACCGCTGCCCTAGGCTCTATCCGCATGGACCTGCAGGACGAGGCGATCGATGTCCTCGGCGAGCTGATCCGTTTCGACACGGTCAACCCGCCCGGGAACGAGCGCGCCTGCCAGGAGTGGCTGAAGCGCTACCTCGAGGACGCCGGGCTCGACTGCGAGCTGCTGCACGCCGACGATCCGGAGCGGCCGAACCTGATCGCGCGGCTGCGCGGTGACGCCGACGGGCCCGCGCTCGGCTACCTCTCGCACGTCGACACCGTGCTCGCCGACCCCTCCGACTGGGAGCACGACCCGTGGTCCGGCGAGATCCACGACGGCGCCGTCTGGGGCCGCGGCGCGGTCGACATGAAGTCGCAGACGGCGGCCGAGGCGGTCGCCGCGGCGCACCTCGCGCGCAGCGGCTGGCGCCCGCCGCGCGGCGAGCTGAAGCTGATGGCGGTCGTCGACGAGGAGACCGGCGGCCGCTTCGGCGCGCAGTGGCTGACGGAGGAGCGGTCCCACGTCGTGCGCGTGGACTGGCTGCTCAACGAGGGCGGCGGCGCCGTGATGCCCTACGGCGAGCGCCGCCTGTACGGCGTCTGCTGCGCCGAGAAGGGCACGTTCCGGTTCCGCGTTCGCGCGCGCGGCCGCGCCGGCCACGCGTCTGTCCCCGCCCTGGCCGACAACGCGCTGCTGAAGCTGCTGCCGGCGCTCGAGCGGCTCGGCGCCGGGCGCGCGGAGTACGACGTCGTCGAGGAGCCGCGGGCGTTCCTGGAGGCGATCGGCGAGGACCCGGCCGACCCCGCGGGCGCCGTCGAGCGCATGCGCGCGATCGAGCCGCGACTCGCCGCGCTGCTCGAGCCGACCCTCGGCGCCACGTTCGCGCCGACGCTGATCTCGGCCGGCGAAAAGATCAACGTGATCCCCGCGCGCGCCGAGTTCACCGTCGACTGCCGGCTGCCCCCGGGCCTAGCGCGACCCGTCGCCGAGCGGCGCGCGCACGAGCTGATCGGCGAGTCCGACGGGCTTGAGATCGACTTCCTCGAGGAGGTCGTCGGCAACCGCTCGCCGATCGCCTCGCCGCTGATGGACGCGATCGCCGACTGGATCCGGAGCGCCGATCCCGCCGGCGAGCCCGTGCCGGTCGTGCTGCCCGCGTTCACCGACTCGCGCTGGTTTCGCGCCGCGTTCCCGGACTGCGTCGCGTACGGCTTCTTCCCGCAGCGCCACCAGGACCTCTACGCGTCCTGGCCGCTGATGCATTCGGCCGACGAGCGCATCGACGTGCGCGACGTCGGCTTCGCGACCGAGTTCTTCGCCGACCTACCGAGGAGACTGCTGAAGTGACGACCCCCGATACCCAGCCGGCAGCCTCGCCGGGAACGGACGATGCGCTCGGCTCGCCGGCGGGCACAGGCGGGAAGCTCCGGCTGGGCGGGATGGCCCTGCGCAACGGGCTGCTCGTCCACGGACCGACCCACTGGGCCGCCGCCGTCCGCAACGACGTCGGCGCGATCGAGGTTGCCTCCGGGCGCAAGCCGCGCCTGCGCGCGGCCGATCCGATTCCCGGCCTGCGCGGGATCGCGCGGCTCGGCGAGGCGTTCGCCGTGATCCCGCTCGCAAAGCGCCGGCTGCCGGCCGCGCGGCTGCCGTTCCAGGATCCCGGCGTGCTCGCGGTCGCCGCTGGCGCGTCGATCGGCGGCACGATGCTGCGGCGCCGGCTGCGGGGGGCGGGCGGCGAGGCGGCCGCGGCGGTTGTCGGCTTCATGCCCGCGCTGTTCGCGCTGCGCGGCGGCGAGCTGGCCGCCTACCACGGCGTCGAGCACAAGGCGATCGGCGCCTACGAGGCCGACGACGAGGACGCCGCCGACGCGACGAAGGAGCACGATCGCTGCGGCTCGCACCTCGTCGCGCCGATGCTCGCCTCCAACCTCGCCGGCACAGTGCTGCTGCGGCGCGCGGTCGAGCGGCCCGGGCCGCTGGCCGGCGGTGCGGTCGCACTGGCGTCGTCCGCCGTGGCGGTCGAGGTGTTCGCGTGGTGCGAGCGCCACGCGGAGACGCGGGCGGCGCGCGCGCTCAAGCGGCCCGGCTTCGAGATCCAGCGCCTGGTCGGCACGCGCGAGCCCGACGAGCGCCAGCTCGAGGTCGGCCGCGCGGCGCTCGCGGAGATCCTCCGCGTCGAGGCGGCCGCGTAGCTCAGGGCAGCCGCAGCACCCAGCGCAGCCCCCGCCGGCGCGCGTCGAACCGCTCGAACGCGGCGCGCGCCTGCGGGATCGAGTGATGCACGAAGCCGCGCGCCTCGGTCACGAGGAGCACCGTTCGCGGCGAGTCGCGGGCGCGCCCAAGCCGGCGGCGAAGAGGGCCGCGACGAGCGTCGCGTGGACGAACATATGGGGTCTGGACCCTAGAGGAGTCGGCTTCCCGGCGGGCATACTTGCCCAATGCCGAGCATGGATGCGATCGCATGGTTCCAGATCGAGAACTGGATCATCACCTGGGTGCCCATCATCTTCATGGGCCTCCTCGTCTTCTTCATCTGGCGGACGGTGAAGCTGATGCCGCGGACGAAGCCGCAGCAGATCGAGCCCGACTCGTCCTCCTCGATCACGTGGGCCGAGGTCGCCGGGGCCGACGAGGCGAAGGCCGAGCTCGCCGAAGTCGTCGAGTTCCTGCGCGACCCGCAGCGCTTCCACAAGCTGGGCGCGCAGGTGCCGAAGGGCATCCTGCTGCACGGCCCGCCCGGTACCGGCAAGACGCTGCTCGCGAAGGCCGTCGCCGGCGAGTCGGGCGCGCAGTTCTTCTCGCAGTCGGCCGCCTCCTTCGTCGAGATGTTCGCCGGGCTGGGCGCCGCGCGCATCCGGCGCTTGTTCTCGGAGGCGCGCAAGCAGCGGCCGGCGATCATCTTCATCGACGAGCTCGACGCCGTCGGCGCGAAGCGCGGCTCGGACATGAACTCCGAGCGCGAGCAGACGCTCAACCAGCTGCTCGTCGAGATGGACGGCTTCGCCACGACCGGCGACCTGGTCGTGATCGCGGCGTCCAACCTGCTCGAGAAGCTCGACCCGGCGCTGCTGCGGCCGGGCCGCTTCGACCGCCAGATCCTGGTCACGCCGCCCGACGTCGCCGGGCGCGAGGCGATCCTCAAGGTGCACACGCGCTCCAAGCCGCTCGGACCCGACGTCGACCTCACGACGCTGGCGCGCCAGACGTCCGGCCTCGCCGGCGCCGACCTGGCGAACATCTGCAACGAGGCCGCGATCTTCGCCGCCCGGGCACACCGCTCCGAGCTGCGCCAGTCGGACTTCGACGACGCCGTCGAGCGCGTAGTCGCGGGGATGCAGTCGCGCCGAACGCTCACCGAGCACGAGCGCCGCGTCGTCGCCTGGCACGAGGCCGGGCACGCGCTGTGCGCGGAGCTGCTGCCGGGCGTCGACCGCGTGCACAAGATCTCGATCGTTCCGCGCGGCAGCGCGCTCGGATACACGCTCAACCTGCCCGAGGAGGACCGCTACCTCAAGACGCGCGACGAGCTGATCGACTACATGACCGTGCTGCTCGGCGGCCGCGTCGCGGAGGAGATCGTCTTCGGCGCCGTCACGACCGGCGCGTCCGACGACCTGCACCGCGTCGCCGAGATCTCGCGCGCGATGATCCACGAGTACGCGATGGGAACGTCGATCACGTCGCGCAAGGTGTCGGCGCACGGCGGCGAGGTGTCCGACCGCACGCGCGAGCTGCGCGACGAGGAGCAGCAGCATCTGACCGACGAGGCCAAGCGCGGCGCCGCGCGGCTGATCGTCGAGCACCGCGACAAGCTCGACGAGATGGCGGCTGCGCTGCTGCGCAACGAGGTGCTCGAGCGCGCCGACATCGACCGCATCATGGCCGGCACGCCGCGCTTCAAGCGCGCCGGCGGACTGCGAGTGGTCGCGGCGGAGGACGCTCAGCCGGGCACGACGAGCGCGTAGGCGTCGCGCTCGACCGTCACGCGCTCGAGCCCCGCGGCGCGGAGCTCGCCGTCGGCGTTGAACTCGGTGCCCGGCGGCAGGTTGACCTCGACGACCATCGCGCGGTGGTGCTCGACGCCGCGCTGCTCGGCGATCGTCCCGCGCTTCATGCCCCAGGCGCGACGCGCCAGCCCGGCACGCGAGCCGGCGGGCAGGACGGCGACGTCCAGGATCCCATCCTCGGGGTTCGCGGCGCCGACGCCCGAGCCGCCGCCGAACGCGCCGGTGCAGGCGACGATCACCTGCCACGCGTCGCCGTCGAAGATCGTGCGCTCGTCGGCGCGGACGGCGCAGCGCAGTGGCGCCGCCGTCACGCCGGCCCGCAGCGCGCCGAGCGCGTAGGCGAGCGGCCCGAGGCGCGGCTTGAGCGGCATCGCCTGGCGCGCGGCGACCGAAGCGAGGCCGGCGCTCGCGACGTTGACGAACGGGCGCCCGTCGGCGAGTCGCCCGAGCTCGAGCCGGCGCAGCTCGGAGCCCGTGACGGCGAGGCGCGCGGCCTCGATCGGGTCGAGCGGTAGCCGCGCGGCGCGGACGAAGTCGTTGGCGGTGCCGCCGGGGATCGCGCCCAGCGGCACGTCGAGCCGGCCGGCGAGATCGGCGGCGCTCGCGACCGTCCCGTCGCCGCCCGCGACGGCGATCCGCTCCGGGGAGTCGCCGGCGACCCGCTCCAGCTCCGCCTGCTCGCAGCCGAATACGGTGACCTCCGCGCCGCGCTCGCGCATCGCGCGCGCAAGCGGCTCGGGATCGAGGCCGCCGCCCGATGCCCTGTTCGCGATCAGCGCAACCTTCAAGCAGGCCAGGCTAGCCTCCGCTGCGTGTTCAGGCGGATCGACCACATCGGCGTCGCCGTCGCCGACCTCGACGCCGCGCTCGCGCTGCACGAGCGGACGTACGGGATGCCCGCCGTCCACCGCGAGACGGTCGCCGAGCAGGGCGTCGAGGCGGTGTTGCTGGACGTTGGCGAGAACCACGTCGAGCTGCTGCGGCCGCTTGCGGACGACACGCCGGTCGGCAGGTTCCTCGCCAAGCGCGGCCCGGGGCTGCACCACGTCGCCTACCAGGTCGCCGACATCGACGCGGCGCTCGCGCGGCTGCGCGAGGAGGGCGTGCGGATGATCGACGAGGCGCCCCGGATCGGCATCCGCGGCTCGCGCGTCGCGTTCCTCCATCCCGCCGCGAGCGGCGGCGTGCTCACGGAGCTGGTCGAGCCCGCTAAGTTTCACCAGCGATGACGGCAAGACGCGCGGCGATCGGCTTCCAGGGCGGCCAGGTGCTCTCCCTGCGGATCACCGAGGACAACCTCAACAAGCTGCGCAGGGCGCTCGCCGACGGAGCGAACGGCGGCTGGAGCGAGGTCGAGGCGATCGACGGCGCCGTCGTGCTGGACCTCGCGCAGGTCGTCTACCTGCGCGTCGAGTCCGACGAGCACCGCGTCGGCTTCTAGAAAGCCCACTGGTGCCCAGCCTCCGCGTCCGCGCCAACGCGCTCGACCTCGCGATCTACAAGCGTGTCCGCAGGATCGCCCGGACGACCGACACCGTCCGCTGGGTGCGCTCCTACTCGCGCCTCGGCGAGCACGCGGGCGTCTGGCTCGCGACCGGCGCGGTCGGGGTCGCGCTCGACGCCGGGCAGCGCCGCCGCTGGGCGCGCGCGACCGCGTGCGTCGGCGGCGCCTACTGCGTCTCGACGTCGATCAAGCTCGCCGTCGGGCGGCGGCGGCCGGCGATCGAGGACCTCCCGCACCTCATGGCGACGCCGACCGGTCTCTCGTTCCCCTCCTCGCACGCGACCTCGAGCTTCGCGGCGGCGCGCGCGTTCGGCCGCCTGCTGCCGTCGCCGCTGCTGTACGCCGCGGCGGCGGCGATGGGCGTATCGCGCCTCTACCTCGGGGTCCACTATCCGTCCGACGTGGCGGCGGGTGCGGCGCTCGGCCTGGTCATGGGGAGCCTCGGGCGATGAAGGTCGGGATCGTCGGGCTGCCCAACGCCGGCAAGTCGTCGCTGTTCAACGCGCTCACGCGGGCCGGCGCCGACGCCGCCAACTACCCGTTCACGACGATCGAGCCGAACGTCGCCGTCGTGCCGGTGCGCGACGCGCGCCTGGACGCCGTCGCCCGGACGGTCGGCGCCTCCGAGGTCGTGCCGGACACGATCGACTTCCACGACATCGCCGGGCTCGTCGCCGGGGCGCACAAGGGCGAGGGACTCGGCAACCAGTTCCTCGCCAACATCCGCGAGACCGTCGCGCTGCTGCACGTGGTGCGCTGCCACGGCGACGAGAACGTGATCCACCCCGAGGGCAGCGTCGACCCCGCGCGCGACATGGAGACGATCGAGACCGAGCTGATCTTCGCCGACCTCGAGCAGGCCGAGCGCCGCCACGCGCGCGTGGTGCGCGAGGCGCGCGGGGGCGACAAGGCCGCGATCGCCGAGGAGGCGTGGCTGCGCGACGTGATCGCGGCGCTCCAGCGCGGGGAGCCGGCGCGCACGGTGCCCGTGCCCGTCGCTGCGCCGGACGCGCTGCGCAACCTGTCGCCGCTGACCGGCAAGCCGGTGCTCTACGTCGCCAACGTCGACGAAGGTGAGGACGCCGTGCCGTCCGTGGTCGCCGACCACGCGGCAGCCGTCGGCGCCGCCGCGGTGGCGATCTCCTCCCGGATCGAGGCCGAGCTGTCCGAGCTCGACGACGAGGAGGCGGCGGCGATGCGCGACGAGCTCGGCATCGGCGAGACCGGCCTGGACCGGGTCGTGCGCGGCGCGTTCGGGTTGCTCGACCTGCTCGCGTTCTTCACCGCCGGCGAGGACAAGCCGGCGCAGAGCCGGCACCTGCGGCGCGGGCTGACCGCGTGGCATGCAGCCGGCGAGGTCCACTCGGACATGCAGCGCGGTTTCGTGCGCGCCGAGGTGATCGACTGGAAGGCGCTCGTCGACGCCGGCGGTTACGCGGCGGCGCGCGAGCGCGGCATCCTACGGCTGGAGGGGCGCGACTACCGGATGGCCGACGGCGACGTGATCACCGTCAAGTTCACGCCGTAGATGCCGTTACAAGTCGGATGTCCACGCAACCGCCGCTGGTGCTGGTCGCCGAGAGCTCGGACGAGATCCGCGCCGAGCTCCTGCGCGGGCTGGGCGAGCGCGGCTACCGCGTAGCAGCCACCGGCGACGGCGCCGCGGCGCTGGCGCTGGTGGAGCGCGAGGCGCCCGACGTGGTCCTGCTCGACCACGAGTTGCCGGGCGAGGACGGCATGGTCGTGCTGGACCGGCTGCGCGAGCACGACGAGCTGGCGGCCGTGCCGGTGATCATGCTCACGCGCTCGACCGATCCGGAGCTGCTCGTCGAGGCGCTGCGGCGCGGCGCGCACGACTACCTGCGCAAGCCGTTCGATCCGGCCGAGCTCGATGCGCGCATGATGGCGGCGCTGCGCGTCAAGCGGCTGCACGACGCGCTGCTCGAGGCGAACCGCCGGCTTGCGCGCCAGGCGCTGAGCGACGACCTGACCGGCCTCGCCAACCGCCGCCACGGCGGGCGCCAGCTCGAGCGCGAGATCGCGCTCTGCGTGCGCCACGGGCGCTTGCTCGCGCTGGTCCGCGTCGACGTCGACCACTTCAAGGCGATCAACGACTCGCACGGCCACCAGGCGGGCGACGAGGTGCTTGTCGAGGTCAGCCGGCGGCTGGCCGAAGCCGTCCGCGGCGGCGACGAGCTCGCGCGCTGGGGCGGCGACGAGTTCGTCGTGCTGCTCCCGGACACCGACAAGGCGGGGGCGGTGCGCGCGGCGGAGCGGCTGCGCGCGGCGGTCGCCGCGGCGCCGGTCGCGGTCGCGGGCGGCGAGCTCCCGGTCACGGTTTCCGTCGGCTGGGCGCACTGGGCGGGCGACACGCCCGACGACCTGCTCGCGCGCGCCGACCGCGCGCTCTACAAGGCGAAGGACGCCGGCCGCGACACGGTCTGGCCGCCGGCGTAGCGCCAGCTCATGCACATAAGCGTCCCTATGACGCTTATGTGCATGAGGGTCAGCCCTCGAGGCGCTTGGCGAGCGCCTCCATCCCGAGCGCGCGCGCCGCCGCCGCGCCGCCGGCACGGTCGGTCGGGCGGTCCGGCGGGCGCTCCACCTCGGCCTCGCGCAGCGTCGCGATGTCCTTGAACGCGCGCAACTCGTCGGCCTGCTCGAGCAGCGCGCGGCGGACCGACGGCTTCTCGCGGATCGCGCCCGCGATCGCCGCCTCCAGGCTGCCGTGGCGCTTGAGCAGCTCGGCGGCCGTCTTGTCGCCGATCCCCTTCGCGCCGGGTAGCCCGTCTGACGGGTCGCCGCGCAGCGCGATGAAGTCCGGCACGATCGCCGGCGGGATCCCGTACCGCTCCTCCACCTCGGCCGCGCCCATCTCGTCGGGACCCTCCTGGCGCGCGCGCTGGAGCAGGATCGTGATCCCGTCGCGCGCGCACTGGAACATGTCGCGGTCGCCGGTGAGGATCTGCGCGCGCCCGCCGGCGGCGACCTCCGCGGACGCATAGGAGTGCAAGACGTCGTCGGCCTCGAGCTCGTCGTGCACGGTCACCGTCCAGCCGAGCGCCTCGTAGAACGCGTGCGCCTTGTTCCACTGGTGCTCGAGGTCGGGTGGCATCGGCGGTCGGTGCGCGTGGTAGGGCGGGTAGAGCTCCGTCCGGTAGGTGGCCGCCTCCTGTCCGAAGCAGCACACGACCGCGCGCGGCTCGTAGCGCTCGATGCACCAGAGCAGCTGGTTGACGGATCCGAGCAGCGCGTTGACGGGCCGTCCGTCGGCGCCCTTGATCGAATCCGGGAGCGCGAAGAACCCGCGGTAGAGGAGATGGGGGGTGTCGGCGAGCAATAGGGGCTGTGGCATCGCAGCAGAGGTTATGGTCCGCGGCCATGCGCACGATCACAGGTCTCGCCGAGCTCAAGCAGGCCGAGGGCGAGGACCTCGGCACCTCCGACTGGCACGAGGTCACGCAGGAGGCGATCGACGCCTTCGCCGACGTGACCGGCGACCATCAGTGGATCCACGTCGATCCCGAGGGCGCGAAGGAGACGCCGTTCGGCGGCACGATCGCGCACGGCTACTACACGCTCTCGCTCGCGCCGATGTTCAACGAGCAGATCTTCGGCCTGCAGGGCTTCGCGTTCGCGATCAACTACGGCCTCAACAAGGTCCGCTTCCCGGCGCCGCTGCCGGTCGGCGGCCGCGTCCGCATGCACGCGAAGCTCAAGGCGCTCGAGGAGGTTCCTGGCGGCGCCCAGATCACCCTCGAATGCACGTTCGAGCACGAGGGCGGCGAGAAGCCGGTCTGCGTGGCCGAGACGCTCGCGCGGGTCTACGAGGGCTGAACCCGTCTGGCCGGGACACGGCATGACGGTCAGAACGCGGTCCGGGTGAGGGTGACTTGCGAGCTATACCCTTTGAGGGGATGCGGCAGGTGCGGTTCCCCGGCGAGTCCCCAGAGCACCGGCGCGCGCGCCAGCTGCGCGAGCGCGTCGACGACCTGCGCGGCTCGCGCCAGCGGATCATGGACGCCGCCGACGCCGAGCGGCGCCGGATCGAGCGCGACCTGCACGACGGCGCGCAGCAGCGGATGGTGTCCGTGGCGGTGACGCTCGGGCTCGTCGAGGCGCAGCTCGCGAGCGACCCCGCCGGCGCCGCCAAGCTGCTCGCCCAGGCGCGCGAGGAGGCGCAGCTCGCCGTCAAGGAGCTGCGCGAGCTGGCGCGCGGCATCCACCCGGCGCTGTTGAGCGAGCGCGGGCTCCGCGTCGCGCTGGACGCGCTCGCGAGCCGTTGCCCCATCCCGGTTTCGATCAGCGGCGTGCCCGAGCGCCCACTTAGCTCGGCGGTCGAGGCCGCGGCCTACTACGTCACCGCCGAGGCCCTGACCAACGTCGCCAAGTACGCGCACGCGGAGCGCGCCGCGGTCCAGCTGACGCTCGACGACGGTCACTTGTTCGTCGAGATCTCGGACGACGGCATCGGCGGCGCCGACCCTACGATCGGCACCGGCCTGCGCGGGCTGCGCGATCGCGTCGAGGCGCTCGACGGCAGCTTGGACGTCGAGTCGCCCCCCGGCACCGGGACGACCGTCAGGGTCGAGCTTCCGCTCGATCGCGCGTAGCAGAGACCGAGAACACCGGCGGCAGGTTGGCGGCGATCTCGGCCCAGCTCGCGCCCGCGTCGCCGGATCCGAAGACGCTGCCCGACGTCGCGCCGAAGTACAGCTCGAGCGACTCGCCCGCCCCGGCGCGGTCGAACGCCTCGCGCAGGATCGTCAGATAGGTGTGCTCCTGCGGCAGGCCGTCCCCGCGCGGCGTCCAGCTTGCGCCGGCGTCGCGCGTCTCGTACACGCGCAGGCGGCCGTCCGGCGTGACGCGGTCGATGTCGGCGACGAGCGGGATGACGTAGGCGTTGTCGGGATCGGCCGGGTCGAGCGCGAGCGGGAAGCCAAAGTCCGACGGCAGCCCGGCGGCGATGTCCGTCCACGATCGGCCGGCGTCGTCGGAGCGGTACACGCCGCCGTGGAACTGCATGAACATCCGCTCCGGCCGCGCGTCCGCGCGCTCGATCCGGTGCACGCACAGCGGCACCGGGTCCTCCGGCGCGTCCTCGGGCAGGTAGCGCGCGACGAGGCCGTCGTTGCCGCTGCGCCACGTCGCGCCGCCGTCGTCGGTCAGCCAGACGCCGGCCGCGGAGATCGCGATCGCAAGCCGGTCGGGCTCGCCCGGCCAGGTCACGATCGAGTGCAGGCAGAGCCCGCCCGCGCCCGGCTGCCACTGGTCGCGCGTCGGGTGCTCGAACAGTGCCTCGTTGAGGTTCCACGTCGCGCCGCCGTCGCGGCTCTCGAACAGCACGCCCGGATCGCCGCCGGCGTACAGCCTTCCGTCTTGCTCGCCGGGGACGATGACCCAGATGCGCTCCAGCACGGCGTCGCCGCCCTGCGGCAGCGCGAGGCCCTCCGCCTGCTCCCACTCGCCCGACACGTCGTCGGAGTACCACAGCTTCGGCCCGTAGAACGGCGACGTCACCGACGCGAAGACGCGGCCGGAACGGGCGTCGCGCAGCGCGTACTCGACCGGCTCGCCCGCGAACGCACGCTCGGAAAGCTCGAATGCCCCGCCGGGTTCGCCCTGCAGCGCGAACAGGCCCTTCTTCGTCCCCACCAGCAGCTCCGTCATACCGCTTGGGATCCTAGTGGTCTCGCACGCAAGTACGAGACCACTGGAGCTGCGGCTACCGGACGCGAACACCGGGGCCGGACTCGCCCCGGTAGCGGACGCGGTAAAGGCCCCTGGCGGGCACGCCGACGCTGTAGCGGCCGCTGCGGCCGGCCGCGATCGAGCCGACTTCGACCCAGCGCCCGCCGGTGAGTCGCTCGAGCTTGATGGTCGCGCCCTTGCGCGCGGGCACGACGTGCCCGGCGAGGCCGGCTATGTCCGGCAAGCGCGCGATCACCGGCCCGTCGGCGCCGCCGGTCGGGGACGGGGGCGCGACGCGACGCGTCTTGATCGACGTGTAGTACGCCCACGTGTCGTTGAGCCCGAAGCGCGCGCGCAGCGTCGCGCCGCTGACGCGCGTGCGGCCGCGCGCGCCGATGACGTCTGCCTCGACGACCCGCGGCGAGGAGCCGCGCCGGATCACCTTGATGCCCCTGAACCGGCCCTTCACCAGTCCGCGCAGCTTGGCGCCCGCGGACCGATAGGTCATCCGGATCGGGCCCCAGCGGTGCTTGGGCGAGACGTGGTCGTACTCGTCCTCGACCGACTTCAGCCACGGCTTCGGCTCGGTGCCGAGCGTCGTGTTCTCGACGTCCTCCGTGCGCCCGCCGGAGGTCGAGAAGAAGTAGGTCGGTACCGGCGTGCCGTCGTAGGTGACGAGCTGGCGCGCGGTCTTCTCTGCGGCGAGGTTGGTCGATGGCTGCTCGATGCCGGCGCCGCCATAGACCTGCGAGCGGGTGTCGGGGTAGTGCTCGAAGCCGTCGCCGGCCTTCGAGGTCGTGAGCGCATATGTGCGCGCTGCCACGGCCTGCGCCTTGAGCGCCTCGATCGGCCACGACGCCGGCGACTCGAGCGGAATCACGCCCTTGACGTAGTCGTCGACCGGCAGTGCGTTGATCGCGTTGATTCCGCCGAACGTGCCGCTGCGGAACTCGAGCGCGCCGCGGTAGGTGCCGTTCGCGATGCCGTTGCCGGCGCGGCCCTTGAGCATCAGCAGGCCCGGTCCGGTCGCCCGCAGCGGCGACGGCACGGTCGCGAGCACGCGCCGGCGCGCGCTCAGCAGCTGCACCTGGCCCGCCGCGCGGCCGCGCGCGTAGTACGTCTTGCGCGGCGACAGCCGCCGGCCGCCGGCGCTCGACGCGCCCGAGAACGCGGCCGAGCCGCTCGTCGACTGCAGCAGCACGCGCACGTCGCGCGGCTCGGTCAGCACTCCGAGCGCCGTATCGGTGTAGTAGTGCGCGAGGATCCGCTTGTAGCTCCAGCCGTGCGTCGCGTAGCCCATCGCGCCGTACTGGCTCATCCCCACGCCGTGGCCGAAGCCGGCGCCGCGGATCGTGAAGCGCTCGGCCGCGTCGGCGGTCGCCGGAGCGCACGCGAGCAGCGCGCCGGTCAGCCCGAGTGTGCAGACGTTCCGAGCCATGGTCCGAGCGGGAAGGTTCCCTAAGGTAGCCGGACACGGCCGGGTGCCGGAAGTTGCGATCGGAAGGGGCGTAGTGGCAGAGCGCAAGGCGTCGGATCTGTTCGTCGAGTGCCTCGAGGCCGAGGGCGTCAAGTACGTCTTCGGCATCCCGGGCGAGGAGACCTTGGATCTCAACGAGTCGCTCGACGGTTCCTCGATCGCCTTCGTGCCCGTCCGCCACGAGCAGGGCGGCGCCTACATGGCCGACATGTACGGCCGCCTGACGCGGCGCGCGGGCGTCTGCCTCGGCACGCTCGGGCCGGGCGCGACCAACCTGATCACGGCCGTCGCCGACGCTTTCCTCGACCGCTCACCGCTCGTCGCTCTCACCGGGCAGGCCGACCTCGAGCGGATGCACAAGGAGTCGCACCAGCACATCGACATCGTCTCGATGTTCCGCCCCGTGACGAAGTGGAACGCGCGCCTGCAGTCCGCCCGCGTCATCCCCGAGGTCGTGCGCAAGGCGTTCAAGGTCGCGCAGGCGCAGAAGCCGGGGCCGACGCACATCGAGCTCCCCGAGGACGTGATGGGCGAGCGGGTCGACGCCGACCCGCTGCCGGTCCGGCCGCGCGTGCGCAGACCCGAGCCGAGCAGGGCCGAGCTGCTCGAGGCTGCGAGCGTAATCCGCGCCGCGGCGAACCCCGTCGTGCTGGCCGGCAACGGCGTCGCGCGCGTCGGCGCCGCGGGCGCGCTGCGCGACTTCGCGCGCGCGACCGGGATCGGCGTCGCCGAGACGTTCATGGGCAAGGGCCTGCTCGACTACGAGGATCCGCACGCGCTCGGCACCGTCGGGCTGCAATCGCGCGACTACGCGCTCGCCGGGTTCGAGGACGCCGACCTGGTGATCACGGTCGGCTACGACCTCGTCGAGCACGCGCCGCGCAACTGGAACCCGGGGCGCGACAAGCAGATCGTCTGCATCGACACCGTCTCGCCCGAGGTCGACGAGCACTTCATGACCGCGGTCGACCTGGTCGGGGACATCGCCAACATCCTGGCCGACCTGGGCGCCGAGCTGAGCGGCGGCTGGGACGGAAGCGACGGCTCGCGGCTCAACGAGATCGTGCTCGGGCGCTTCGAGGCCGGCCGCAGCGACGACGCGTTCCCGATGCGCCCGCCGCGCGCGCTGTGGGAGGTCCGACAGGCACTCGCGCCGCGCGACATCCTCGTCTCGGACGTCGGCCTGCACAAGCTCTGGATCGCGCGCATGTTCCCGGCCCACGAGCCCGACACCGTCTTCATCGCCAATGGCCTCGCCGGCATGGGGATCGCGCTGCCGACGGCGATCGCGGCCAAGCTCGTCCACCCCGAGCGCAAGGTCGTCACCGTGAACGGCGACGGCGGCTTCCTGATGAACGTGCAGGAGCTCGAGACCGCCGTGCGGCTGCGCACGCCGATCGTCAACGTGATCTGGGAGAACCGCCAGTACGGCTCGATCGTGTGGAAGCAGGACAAGAAGTTCGGCCGCCACTTCGGCACCGACTTCTCGAATCCGGACTTCGTGGCGCTCGCCGGCGCGTTCGGCATGCCGGCGTGGCGGATCGAGGCGGTCGACGACTTCGGCCCGGCGCTGCGCCGCGCGCTCGACCTCGACGTGCCGTCGCTGATCGTGCTGCCGATCGACTACTCGCTCGACGTCGCAATCTCGCAAGAACTCGGAACGGAGACCGTCGCCGCATGAGCACTATCACCGCATCGCAGGAGCAGGCCGCCGTCGAGGCGGTCCCGAGGCAGCTGTTCATAGGCGGCGAGTGGCGCGACGCGAGCGGCGGCGCGACGCTGACCGTCGAGGACCCCTCCACCGGCGAGGGGCTCGTCGACGTCGCCGACGCGACGCCCGAGGATGCCGCCGCGGCGCTCGACGCGTGCGTGGCCGTGCAGGCCGAGTGGGCCGCGCACCCGCCGCGCGAGCGCGGCGAGATCCTGCGACGCGCGTGGGAGATGATCAGCGAGCGCGCCGACGAGCTGGCGCTCGTCATGACGCTCGAGATGGGCAAGCCGATCGCCGAGTCGAAGGCCGAGGTCGCGTACGCGTCGGAGTTCTTCCGCTGGTTCGCCGAGGAGGCGGTGCGGATCGAGGGCCGCTTCGCGACGGCGCCGAACGGGCAGGGGCGGCTGATCACGCTGCGCCAGCCGGTCGGGCCGTGCTACGCGATCACGCCCTGGAACTTCCCGATGGCGATGGGGACGCGCAAGATCGGCCCGGCGATCGCGGCCGGCTGCACGATGGTGATCAAGCCGGCGCAGCAGACGCCGCTCTCGATGCTCGCGCTCGCGGCGATCCTCGCCGACGCCGGGCTGCCGCCGGGCGTGCTCGGCGTGATCACGTCGTCGTCGTCGAGCGCTGTCTCCAAGCCGATCATCTCCGACCCGCGGCTGCGCAAGCTGACGTTCACCGGGTCGACCGAGGTCGGCCGCACGCTCGTCGAGCAGTCCGCCCAGGGGCTGCTGCGGACGTCGATGGAGCTCGGCGGCAACGCGCCGTTCATCGTGTTCGCCGACGCGGACGTCGACGCGGCGGTCGAGGGCGCGGTCGTCGCGAAGATGCGCAACATGGGCGAGGCGTGCACCGCCGCCAACCGCTTCCACGTCGCGGGCGGCGTCGCCGATGAGTTCGCCGAGAAGCTGGCGGCCAAGCTCGGCTCGATGAAGGTCGGCCGCGGCACCGAGGACGACGTCAAGGTGGGGCCGCTGATCGACGAGTCCCAGCGCGGCAAGGTCGACGAGCTCGTGCGCGACGCGCTCGGGAAGGGCGCGCAGGCAGTGCTCGGCGGCACGGCGCGCGACGGCGCCGGCTACTTCTACGAGCCGACCGTGCTGGCGGGCGTCGGCGGCGATGCGCGGCTGCTGAAGGAGGAGATCTTCGGCCCGGTCGCACCGGTGATCGGGTTCGACGAAGAGGAGGCCGCGATCGCGGCGGCGAACGACACCGAGTACGGCCTCGTCGCCTACGTCTACACGTCCGACGTCAAGCGCGCGTTCCGCGTCTGCGAGGCGCTCGAGACCGGCATGGTCGGGCTCAACCAGGGCATGGTCTCCAACCCGGCGGCGCCGTTCGGCGGGGTCAAGGCGTCCGGCTTCGGCCGCGAGGGCGGGCGCGAGGGCATCGACGAGTACCTCGAGGTCAAGTACATAGCGATGGCGATGTGACCGAGGCGGCGGACCCGCTGGAGATCGTCCTCGCGTGGTACGAGCTCGCGCGCGCCGAGGGCGTGCCCGAGCCCGAGGCCGCGGCGCTCGCGACGGCCACGCCGGACGGCCGGCCATCGGTGCGGATGGTGCTGATCCGCGGCATCGACGCGCGCGGCGTCAGCTTCTACACCAACCGCGAGAGCCGCAAGGGCCGCGAGCTCGCCGCGAACCCGCACGGCGCCGTCGCGATCCACTGGCACGCGATGTACCGCCAGATCCGCCTCGAAGGCCCGGTCGAGGTGCTGCCCGACGAGGAGTCCGACGCCTACTTCGCGAGCCGCGCCTACGGCAGCCGGCTGAGCGCGTGGGCTTCGCACCAGAGCACGGTGCTGCCGGACTACGAGACGCTCGAGCGCCGCGTCGTCGAGTTCGGCGCCCGTTACCCGGAGACCGTCCCGCGCCCGCCGTACTGGGGCGGCTACCTGCTCCGCCCCGAGGCGATCGAGTTCTGGCAGGGCCGCCCGAACCGGCTGCACGACCGCCTGCTGTACCGTCGCGAGGGCGACGGCTGGCGCACCGAGCGCCTGGCGCCGTGAGCGGGCGCGACCGAAATGCCCGGTTACGGCCGCGACCTGTGATGCTGCACGCGTGGGTGTCACGGACTTCGACACCAAGCTCGCCGTCGTCGTCCGCGACGATCTCGCGGCGTGGCAGCGGCTGAACGTCTGCGCGTTCCTGATGAGCGGCGTCGTCGCGGGCGCCGGCGAGCCGGTCGTCGGGCCGGACTACGAGGACGGCTCCGGCCGTCGCTACCTGCCGATGCTCGTCCAGCCGGTGCTGGTCTTCGAAGCGCCGGGAGCGAAGCTGCGGACCGTCTACGAGCGCGCTGTCAGCCGCGAGCTGCGCTTCGCGATCTATACCGCTGACCTGTTCGCGACCGGCAGGGACGACGACAACCGCGCCGCGGTGGGCGCGGTGCCGAGCGACGAGCTCGACCTCGTCGGGCTGGCCGTGCGTGCGCCCCACAAGGCGGTCGACGGCGTCGTCCGCGGGCTCAAGCGGCATCCGTAGCCGATCGCCGGCGCGCTACTCCGCCGGCAGCGTTCGCGGCAGCCCGAACAGCGGCAAGACGCCCGTGTCGTGGAACGCGGTCAGCGCCGCGATCCGCTCGCCCTCGAGCGTCAGGACGAGGATGCCGATGGCGTGCGCGATCGGGCACTGTGCGTCGCGCTGGTAGACACCGAACGCCGGTTGGCCGTTCGCGCGCGTCGGCACGAGCCGGAAGCGGCGCAGGTCGCCGCCGGCCGGGACGACCGAGAGGAACCGCGCGATCCGCTCGCGCCCCTGGTACTCGAGCGGCACCGGCGGCATTGTCAGCCAGGCGTCGTCGGTCAGCAGCTCGACGACCGTATCGACGTCGCCGGCCTCGAACGCATCCGCGAAGCGGCCGACCAGCCGCCGCTCCGCGGCCGAGCGCGGAAGCGGCGCCCGCTCGCGCCCGGCCGCCGGCAGGCGTTGCTCGATTGCGGCACGTGCCCGCTGCAGGCCGCTGTTGACCGACGCCGTGCTCGTGTCGAGCAGCTCGGCGACCTCCGCCGCGCGGTAGCCGAGCACGTCGCGGAGCACCAGGATCGCGCGCTGCGAGGGCGGCAGCCGCTGCAGGCCGGCGACGAACGCCAGCCCGACCGCCTCGCGCGCCTCGTAGCGCTGCTCGGGCCCGGGCGCCGCGTCGGGGAGCGCGTCGAGCAGCGCGTCCGGGTACGGCTGCAGCCACAGCGGCTCGGCGACCCGGGTCGGCTCCGGTGGGTCCGGCGGGAGTTGCGGCGCTCCGCCGCCCGGCCGCCGCGATGCGTCACGCAGCGCGTTCAGGCAGCGGTTGGTGGCGATCTTGTAGAGCCAGGTCCGGACCGACGAGCGGCCCACGAAGCCGTCGAGTCCCCGCCATGCGGCCAAGAGCGTCTCCTGCACGAGGTCCTCCGCGTCCTGTGGTGAGCCGAGGATGCGGTAGCAGTGCACCTGCAGCTCGTGCCGATACCGCTCCGCCAGCGCGTGGAACGCCTGCTCGTCGCCGGCTCGGGCCCTCGTCTCTACGTGCGCGCGCATGTACAGGTAGACACCCGCCGGAACCGGAACTCATCGCTCAATCCCCGCCGATGCCGGTGTCTGCACCTGCATGACCACGGACACAAGACACTCCCGCTGGGTGCTGGCGCTCGCGTCGGCCGCGTCGCTGATCGTCGCGCTCGACACGCTCGTCGTGTCGACCGCGCTGAGCACGATCCGCCTCGATCTGCGCGCCTCGATCGCCGAGCTCGAATGGACGCTCAACGCGTACAACCTCAGCTTCGCCGTGCTGCTGATGACCGGCGCGGCGCTCGGCGACCGCTTCGGCCGCAAGCGGCTGTTCGCGCTCGGCATCGCGATCTTCACCGCGTCGTCGGCAGCCTGCGCGCTCGCTCCCGACGTCGGCACGTTGATCGCGGCGCGCGCGGTCCAGGGAGCCGGCGCAGCGCTGGTGATGCCGCTCGGGCTGGCGCTGATCGGCGCCGCCTTCGCGCCGGACTCGCGCGGACGTGCGCTCGGGATCTACTTCGGCGTGACGGGCCTCGCGGTGGCCAGCGGCCCGGTCGTCGGCGGCGCGATCGCCGAGGGGATCGCCTGGGAGTGGATCTTCTGGGTCAACGTCCCGCTCGGGATCGCACTGCTCCCGTTCGTTCTGCGGCAGATCCGCGAGAGCCACGGGCCCGACACGGCGATCGACCTGCCCGGGCTCGCGTTCGTGAGCGGCGCGGCGTTCGGCGTCGTCTGGGGCCTGGTACGCGGCAACGCGGCCGGCTGGGGCAGCGTCGAGGTCATCGGCTCGTTCGTCGCGGGCGCGCTGCTGGCCGCGGCATTCGTGGCGTGGGAGCTGCGCACGCCCGACCCGATGCTGCCGATGCGCTTCTGGCGTGCGCGCGCGTTCACGGCCGGCAACGTCTCGGTGTTCTTCTCGATCGCCGCGCTGTTCGGGGCCGTGTTCTTCCTCGCCCAGTTCCTCCAGACGGGCCTTGGCTACGGCCCGCTCGACGCCGGGCTGCGCCTGCTGCCGTGGACGGCGACGCTGTTCTTCGTCGCGCCCGTCGCCGGCGCGCTCGTCGACCGGATCGGCGAGCGCCCGTTCCTGATCGCCGGCCCGCTGCTGCAGGCCGTCGGGGTGGGGGGGGTC
>Ga0081538_10001250_pt1 | contig 26493 bp, 27 predicted proteins | sample TabmetS5T2R1_FD_71022 | JGI IMG/M metagenome (GOLD analysis project Ga0081538, IMG submission 71022) | Tabebuia heterophylla rhizosphere microbial communities from the University of Puerto Rico - S5T2R1 | ecosystem: Host-associated > Plants > Roots > Rhizosphere ...
CGAGCAGGAGGCCGACCGTGCTCACGGACTCGTGCTCGTCGAGGATCGGCAGGTTCGGGACGTTGCCGGCGGCCTCGGCGGCCTGGCGGGTCATCCGCCGGATCGCCGAGGCGTACGGGCGCAGCGCCTCGATCCGCTGCTCGGCCCGGCGCAGGCGCGCGGCGGCGACCATCTCCATCGCGCGCGTGATCTTCTGGATGTTCTTGACCGAGCTGATGCGGTTCTTGACGTCCTTCTGCGCCATGGCTATGCCGTCGCCGGCTCCTCCTCGGTCTCGCGCTCCTCGGTCTCCTCGGCCTCGTCGCCGCCCTCGTCCTCGTCGCGGCGCCCGCCGCCCTCGCGGATGGCCTGCTCGTCGGTGAGCGGGTGGCCCTCCTCGTCGAGGTCGTAGCCGAAGTCCTGCGCGTACTGGGCGATCGCGTCGTCGAGCTCCTTCTGGACCTCGTCCGACCAGTCGCCGCCGGCGATCTTCTTCAGCGTCTCGGGGATCTCGGAGTGGACGCGCTCCACCAGCCCGCGGTGGAACTCGCCGACGCGGTCGGCGTTGATGCGGTCGACGAAGCCGTTGGTGGCCGCGTACACGACCGCCACCTGGTCCTCGACGGCCAGCGGCGAGCGCTCGCCCTGGTTGAGCGACTTCACGAGCCGGTCGCCGCGGGCCAGCGTGCGCTGGGTCTCGGGGTCGAGGTCGGAGCCGAACTGGGCGAAGGCCTCGAGGTCGCGGTACTGCGAGAGCTCGATCTTCAGCTTGCCGGCCACCTTGCGCAGCGGCGCGATCTGCGCGTTGCCGCCCACGCGCGACACCGAGATGCCGACGTTGATGGCCGGCCGCACGCCGGAGTTGAAGAGGCCGGGCTCGAGGAAGATCTGCCCGTCGGTGATCGAGATCACGTTGGTCGGGATGTAGGCCGACACGTCGCCGGCCTGCGTCTCGATGATCGGCAGCGCCGTCAGCGAGCCGCCGCCGAGGTCGTCGTTGAGCTTGACCGCGCGCTCGAGCAGGCGGGAGTGCAGGTAGAAGACGTCGCCGGGGTAGGCCTCGCGCCCGGGCGGGCGGCGCAGCAGGAGCGACATCTGGCGGTACGCGTAGGCGTGCTTGGTGAGGTCGTCGTAGATGGCCAGCGCGTGCTTGCCGTTGTAGAGGAAGTGCTCGGCCATCGCGCAGCCCGCGTACGGGGCCATGTACTTGATCGGCGCGGCCTCGTCGGCCGGGGCGGCGACGATGATCGTGTTGTCGAGCGCGTTCGCGTCCTCGAGCGTGCGCGCGATGCCGACCACCGTCGACATCCGCTGGCCGATCGCCACGTAGACCGAGATGACGCCGGTGTCCTTGTTGTTGATGATCGTGTCGATCGCGATCGCCGTCTTGCCGGTCTGGCGGTCGCCGATGATCAGCTCGCGCTGGCCGCGGCCGATCGGGATCATCGCGTCGATCGCCTTGATGCCGGTCTGCATCGGCTCCTTCACCGGCTGGCGCTGGACGACGCCGGGCGCCTTGTACTCGGCCGGACGGGTCTCGCTGGTGTTGATGTCGCCCTTGCCGTCGAGCGGCTGCCCGAGCGGGGTGACGATGCGGCCGAGCAGCTGCTCGCCGACCGGGATATCCAGCAGGCGGCCCGTGCGCTTGACCGTGTCGCCCTCGACGATCTGGTCCCACGGGCCGAACAGCACGGCGCCGACGTTGTCGGACTCGAGGTTCAGCGCGAGGCCGGTGACGTCGTGCGGCAGCTCGAGCATCTCGAACGCCTCGCAGTTCTCGAGGCCGTGGATGCGGGCGATGCCGTCGGCGACCGAGAGGACCGTCCCGACCTCGGTGAGGTCGGCCTGGCCCTCGTCGAGCCCCTCGATGCGGCTCTTGAGGATGGACGTGATCTCGTCGGGCTTGATCTGCATGGATCTCCTAGGCCTTCACTACCTGCTTGCGCAGCTGTTCAAGTCGGTTGCGGATGGAGGCGTCGAGCACGGAGTTGCCGACCTGGACGACGATGCCGCCCAGGATCTCGGGCTCGACGCGGGAGGAGAGCTCGACCTTGCGGCCGGTCTGCTCCTCGATGCGGTCGCCCAGCTGCTTGGCGATCGACTCGTCCAGCTCGACGGCGGAGGTGATCTCCACCGGGAGCAGCTGGTTCTCGTCCTCCCACAGCCGGTCGTAGTTGTCGCGGATCCGGAAGACCACCGGCATGCGGTGCTTCTCGATCAGCAGCTTGAGGAAGTTCAGGACCACCGGGTCGGCGTCCGTGACGGCGCGCTCCAGCCCGTCCTCCTTCTCCTGCGTGGAGAAGTAGGGCGAGAAGAAGAAGACCTGGAGCTCGCGCGTGTTCGACAGGGCGTCGGAGAACGCGCCGAGCTGGTCGCGCACGACGTCGAGCTTGTCCTGGTCCCTGGCGACCTCGAACAGCGAACGCGCGTAGACCACGGCGATCTCTTCCATTACCGGTTGCGCTCCTCGCCGGAGAGGGAAGCGAAGTCGAGCTCGGACAGCGCGTCCTCGACCAGCCGCTTGTGGTCCTCGTCGGTCAGCGACTTGCGCGTGACCTTCTCGGTGGCCAGCACGGTCAGGTCCGCCACCTCGGCGCGGATCTCCTGGATCGCTCGCCGCGTCTCGGCCTCGATGTCGCGCCGGGTCTGCTCCATCATCTCCTCGCGCTTGGTGCGGGCCTCGGCCACGATCTCGGACTCGGCCGCCTCGCCGGTCTTGCGCGCGCGGGCGACGATCTCGTCGGCCTGGCCGCGGGCCTCGGCGAGCCGCTCGCGGTACTCGGCGAGGATCGAGTCGGCCTCCTTGCGCGTCTGCTCGGCGGCGTCGATCGAGTCCTCGATCGCCTTCTGGCGCCGGTCGAGCGCCTCGGCGATGCGCGGGAACGCGAGCTTGCTGAGCAGGTACATCGAGAGCCCGAAGACGAGCAGCGTCCAGATCATCAGCCCGACGTCGGGCGAGACCAGGAAGCTGCCGCCCTCCTCCTCGCCCTCGGCGGCGACCGCGATGATGAGAGGCAGATCGCTCATCGCCGGCCTAGAGGAAGAACGCGATCAGGCCCGCGACGAGCCCGTAGAAGAAGCAGGCCTCCGTGAGCGCGAAGCCGAGCCACTGGATGCCCGTGATCTCGTCGCGCATCTCGGGTTGACGCGTGACCGACTCGATCACCTTGCCGAAGATGATGCCGATGCCCACGCCGGCGCCGACGGCCCCGAGTCCGCCGCCCACACCGAGCGCGATCGCCTTGCCGGCATCAGCCGCGGTCTCGGCGCCGGCCTGGGCCAGGAGGGTCACTACTGAGAAGAGCAGGTCCACCGAAGTGCTCCTTTGCTTAGTGGTGCTCGGCGACAGCGCCGCCGAGGTAGATGGCAGTCAGCGTGGCGAAGATGAACGCCTGAAGCGTCGCGACCAGGCCGACCTCGAAGAGGAAGAGGGCGATCCCGATCGGCAGCGTGATGAGGCCGAGGACCTCGAGGCCCAGCAGCACGGCCAGGCCGCCCGACATGAAGAGGATGATCAGGTGGCCGGCGAGGATGTTGGCGAAGAGACGGACGGAGAGGCTGATGAGCCGCATGAAGTTCGAGAGGAACTCGAGGATGAAGATGAAGACGGCCATGCCGCCCGTCACCCCGCTCGGCACGAGGCTCTTGAGATAGCCGCCGACGCCCTTGTCGCGGATGCCCTCGACGTTGTAGGACACGAAGACGACCAGCGCGAGCACGAGCGGCACGCTCAGGTTCGCGGTGGCGGCGTAGAGCGCGAACGACGGGATCTCGACCCCGAGGATCTCGAACTTCTCGTGCGTGTTGGTCGGCAGCGGGATGTAGCCGATCAGGTTGTTGAACCAGATGAAGAGGAACAGCGCGCCGATGAACGGGAACCACTTGCGCGCCATCCGGTCGTCGAGGTTCCCGCGGGTGATGTTGTCGCGCATGAGCGAGAACAGCACCTCGACCGCCGTCTGCACCCGGTTCGGCCGCGCCTGCATGCGGTTGGCTATCCAGATCATCGTCACGCAGGTGAGGATCCCGGAGATGACGAGGTACATCACGGCCTTGTTGATGTCGAGCGGCCCGAGCTCGACCCACGTGTCGAGCCGGAACTCGTTCTGCGGCTGGAACTCCTCGTTGTCCTGCCGCGTGAAGCCGAAGATCAGCAGGATCCCGACGATCGAGAGCACGTAGAAGGCGAGGACGCCGAGCAGGATCTTGCGCCGGGTCGTCATGGGCGTGGGGACTTCCTCTCCAGAGGGCGAAGGATCAAGGAGGTGGCGAAGTAGACGGTGAAGGCGGCCAGCACCGTGATGCCCGCCGTCAGTCCGTCCTCTCGCTCGGCCAGGAGGCCGACGGCCAGGATGGTAAGGCCGATCAGCCACGCGCGCAGTACGAGCGACGCCATGTTGAGCCCGAGGGCGGTCTTGACGTCCTCGGAGCGCGCCGCGCGGCGCTCGATCGCGACTGCCGCGAAGCGCTGGAGGATCCAGGCCACGGCGCCGACGACGTAGCCCAGCACCGGCGCGCCGAGCAGGATCACGAACGGCGCCGCCAGGACGACGAGCGCGACGTCGAGATAGCGGACGATCGCGATCGGGTCGAGCGCGCGCGGAGCGGCTCCCGGCTCAGCGGGCACGGTCGGCATGCGCTCGGTCACGGGGGTTGGACATGGCGAAATGACCGCCCACGAACCATCCCCGCGCGCGGGTGCGGCGGCGGGACCTCGATCCTCGGGGTCCCTGGCCTGGGCGGCGCCGCGGAGTGTAGCGAGGAATTCGACTTTGTAACAACTTTGTGACACCCGGCGCGAGCGTTGGCATCAGCCTTCCGCCCGCGCCGGGCGCCCAAACGCGTCAGCCCGCCACGCGCAGGAACTTCCGCACGGGAGACGAGAGGCGGCCGTCCGGGAGCTGGACCCGCACGCCGAGCCGGTAGAGGCCCGGGCGCAGGCGGAGGTTGAGCGTGACCCGGTGCGTGAGCGCGGCCGCGGCCGCCCCGGCGGGCGGGCGGACCGTCCGCACGGGCCGGAAGCGGGTGTCGCGGTCGCGCACGGGGTTCGCCCGCGGGCAGCGGCTCCGGCCCTTGCTGCCCACCGCCCGCTCGATGCTCACGCGGATCGCCCCCGGCTGGGCCAGGCGCATCGACATCGGCACCCGGACGCGCCCGGAGGCGGTCCGGCGCACGCAGCGCATACCGAGCCTCACGTCCGAGATCGCGGGCTCGGCGGTCGCGGGCGCCTCGGCCGCCACCGGCGACGGCACCGGCGCTTGCGGATCGGCGGCCGCCGGCGGGTCGCCGACCGGCGCCGGCGCGACCCGGTCGAACGTCGCCGTCACGCTGCGCGCCCGGTCGAGCGTCACGGTGCAGGTCGTCGCCGTCCCCGAGCAGCCGCCGCCGCTGAAGCCCGCGAACGAGCTCTCCGCGTCCGGGTGCGCGGTCAGGGTGACCGGCCCTCTGCGCGAGATCGAGCACCCCGGATGCGCGGCCGCGTCGCTGCCGCAGTCGATCCCCGCCGGCGCCGAGTCCACGTACCCGCCGCCCGACCCCGCGACCCCGACGTCGAGAGCGAACGCTTCCTGGTACACGCGCACGTCGTCGATCGCGACGCCGCGGCGCTCGGTGTCCTGGTCCGAGGCCAGGTGGAAGCGCAGGCGGATCGTCTTGCCCGCGTACTCGGAGATGTCGGCGACGTGCCGGCCCCAGCCGGCGGAGAGGCCCAGCAGCGGGACCTCGATGCCCTGCCTGGCGATCATGTCCGGGCCGACCCACGTGAACAGCGGCCGCGCGCCGGCGCCGCCGTCCTCCTCGACGGAGACCGTGAACTCGTCGAAGCGCGAGTCCTCGAGCTGGTACCACATGTCCCAGGAGGCGTGGATCGGTCCCGTGCGGCCCGCGAGCGAGATCGGCGGCGAGACGAGGTCCTGCGAGCTGTTCGCCTCATAGGTGCCGTCGAGGTCGGTCTTGAAGCAGCCGATGCCGTCTCCACAGCTCGTCAACCCGGCAAGGGGATCGCTCACGGGGGTCGCGGGCGTGCCGCGCTCCCACTCGTCGAGGGTGCCGGAGTGCTCGAAGCCGTCGTCGCCGTCTTCGAACCCGGCCGCGAACACGGTGTCCACCGGCCCTTCCTCCGGGCGGGAGCAGAGGACGAGGTCGGCACGCGCGAGCGTCCCGGTTTCCTGCGCGAGGTCGTCGCCCAGGGTGAGGCTCCAGGTCCCCGCCGCCTGCTGGCCGGCGAACCAGCCCAGCCGGTACTTCTCGGGCTGCACGCCGACGTCGATCATCACGGAGTACAGCGGCGCGGTCCCGGCGGCGTCGTCGAACGTCGCCAGCAGATGCGTGAGCGGGCCCCCGGGGAACTGCGAGCCGATGTCGTCGAACAGGGCGACCGTGTTGCCGGCCGGCGCGCGGACCGTGGCCTCGAGATCGGACATGAGGTTGTGCGTGAGATCGAGGCGGACCGCGACGTGGTCGATCCTGCCGGGGTCGGGCACGTCGATCGGGAACGTCACCGACCCGGCGTCGGGGATCGCGCCGTCGGCCGGCTCGATCGTGTACGTCCGGCAGCTGCGCTTCACGGCTCGGATCACCGTGATCGAGAGCTCGTAGCTCCCGCTCTCGGCGGCGGCGGCCCCGACGGCGTCGACCAGCATGATGTACGTCCCCGCGCTGTGGACGGTGCCCACCCATGCCTCCGACGGGATCCCGTCGTTGCCGCCGTCGTTGACGACCATCAGCTGCCCGTGGCTGCCGAAGCCGAGCCTCCCGTTGACGTCGCTGTCGTCGCGCTCGGGGTCGAGGTCGAGCGAGAGGAACACGGTGTCGCCCGCTTCCAGCTCGAGCGTGTAGAGGTCGACGTCGTTGGCCGCCTTGGTGCCCGCCACGAAGCGCGTGTCGCCGAGGGGCTGGGGGGTCTGGCCGTTCGGCTCGACCTCCGCCGTCGCGGCGCCGGTCCGGACGTCGAGCACGAGGTCGTACGGCATGAGGCGCATGGCGGCGTCCGGCGAGTCCACCCGCAGGTAGTAGGTCCCCGTCGCCGGGACCGCCGCCCCGGCGATGCTCGACGCGAGAACCTGGAACGAGCCGTCGTCGTCGTCGGACTCGAGCTCCGTGCCGTCGGGCCCGAGCAGGGCCAGCCGCGAGTCGCCCGCTGCGGAGCCGACGGTGACGACCGTCGCGTACACGCGGTCGCCGGCCTCGGCGGTGAAGCGGTAGAGGTCGACGTCGCCGACCGTGCGCGTCGCGCGAATGCGCCCGCCGGCTGCGATCGGCGTCGCGGTCTCCCGCGTGCCGTTCGGCTCGGCGGCCTCGCTGCCCGGCGCGGCCGGGAGCGGTGTCGGCGCCGGGTCCTCGGCCGATGCCGTGCCGGCGGTGAGGAGGAGCGCGAGCAGCGCGAGGGTGAGCGTGCGGGCCATGGCCGAAGCCGACCATGGCGCGCTGACGTCGCGCGGACGTCTCGCTGACGCCTGGTGTCGACCGGCGGGTCAGCAGCCGCGCAGCGGGCGGCCCAGCTGGCGACGCAGGTCGCCGATCAGCGCCGCCGTCGACGCGAAGGCCAGCCGGCGCTCTTCACGGGCCTGCCGCGAGTCGTTGGCGAGCTCCCGGACGAGCTGGTCGGCGTTGCCGCCCACCAGACGCAGCCCGCTCGCCTCTCCCATCGGCTGCTCGCCGCAGCCGCCGGGTGCCAGGCGCTGCCCGGTGAAGTACAGCGTGGCGGCGCTCGCGCGGCCGGCGACGGCAAGGTGGGCGAGCGGCCAGCGCACGCAGTCGCGCCACGCCTCGGTCCGGCGCGGCTGCCGGCAGGCGCGCAGCTCGCGGGCGGCGGTCCGCAGCTGCTGTCGCGCGATCCGGCGAGCGGCTCGCAGCGACGTCAGGTCGCCGGCGGCCGGCGCGCGCTCGCGCAGCAGGCTCAGCCGCGCGGCGGCGCCGCGCTCGTCGGCGGAAACCGGAGGCTGGCCGCGGACGGCGATCAGCAGCGCCGCCACCGGCACGACGACGCAGGCCAGCCCGGCGAGTGACGCCCGCACGAAAGCGGTGCGTCGGTGCAAACCGCACCTCCTCCTCTCGCTGGTCAGCCGACGCTACCAGCTTCACGCTGTCGAATGTGAGAGATTTCTGACCGTCAGCGGGCGGCCGCGCGGGCCGCCTCGCCGACGCGCTCGTAGCCGTGGTGCACGACCGGCTCGAGCGGGCGGCGCGGGATCAGCAGCGCGGCCGCGAAGGCCAGCGCGAGCGCGGCGGCGGAGACGACGAAGGCGACGACGAAGCCGGACTCCTCGGGCAGGCCCGAGGCGGCGAGGTGGGCGCCGACGAGCGTGGCGCTCACCTGGGCGCCGAGCGCGCCGCCGATCGAGCGCATGATCGTGTTCATCCCCGTGGCGACGCCGGTCTGGGTCTGCGGCACGGTCTCCACGATCAGGGTCGCCATGGCGGCGAACGAGAGGCCGATGCCGGCGCCGGTGAGGACGCTGTTGAGGTAGAGGTGCCAGTGAGCGTCGTGCAGGACCGCGAGCTGGACGAACGCGAGCCCGACGAGCGCGATCCCGATCAGCACCGGCACGCGCGAGCCGAGCCGCGCCCCGAGCCAGCCCGCGAACGGGCCGGCGAACAGCATCACGACCGACGACGGAAGCAGGAACAGCCCGGCCTCGGTGACGCTGGCGCCGAAGCCGAAGCCGGTCGACTGCGGGAGCTGCACGAGCTGCGGGACGAGCAGGAACGAGCCGAACATCCCGAAGCCGACCATCAGGGCGGTGACGTTGGTCGTCCACACGCCGCGCAGGCGCATCATCCGCATGTCGACGAGCGGCTCGCGCACGCGCAGCTCCCAGCGCACCCACGCAAGGAGGCTCACGGCCGACAGGGCGAGCAGCGCGAGCACCGGCCCAGACCCCCAGCCCCAGCCGTTGCCCTCGCTGACGGCGAGCAGACCGGAGCCCAGCCCGACCGCCAGCAGCGCTGCACCGCCCCAGTCGATCCGTGCCGGTGTCTTCACCGGAGACTCGGGAACGAAGAAGTGGGTCGCCACGACCGCGCCGAGGATCACCACGAGGCTGAGCCAGAAGATCCACGTGTAGTCGAGGTGGTCGACGATCACGCCGGCCAGCACGAGGCCCGCGCCGCCGCCGATCCCGAACGTCGCCGAGATCAGCCCGATGCCGGCGCCGACGCGCTCGCGCGGGAACTCGTCGCGGATGATCCCGAACGCGAGCGGGAAGATCGCGCCGCCGGCGCCCTGGATCGCGCGGCCCGCGATCAGCAGCTCGAGCGAGTGCGAGAGCGCGGCGACCACGGTGCCGGCGGCGAGCACGAGCAGCACGACGACGAGGAGCCGCTCCTTGCCGAACATGTCGCCGAGGCGGCCCAGCACGGGCGTGGCGATCGAGGCCGTGAGCAGGTAGACGGTGAGGACCCAGGTGACGGCGGTCGTCGACGCGCCGTACTCGCGCTGGATGGCCGGCAGGGCCGGCGCCACCATCGTCTGCAGGAGCGCGAACGAGAGGCCCGCGACCGCGAGCACGGCGAGCGTCAGCCCGTAGTGCTGGCGCTTCATGCCGGCACCTCGCGGACGGACCGCCGCAGCGGCAGCTCCGGGATGAGCAGGACGAGCGCGAGCGTGATCGCCATCAGCGGCACGCCGATCACGAACACCGGGTGGATGGCGCTGGCGAGCTGGGCCGGCGCCGCGGCGCCGTGGGCCGGCATCCCGGCGGCGAGGATCGCGCCCATGACCGACACGCCGATCGTGCCCCCGATCGAGCGCGAGAACTGCACGGCGCTGGTCGCGGCGCCGAGATGCCGCGTGGGCACCCCGTTCTGGACGACGAGCGCGAGGTTCTGCAGCAGCAGGCCGAGCCCGAGGCCGGTGACGATCATCGCCACCGTGGCGTGCGAGCGCGGCGACGCGGCGCTCATCGTGGCCAGCAGGAAGAAGCCGGCGCCCATGATCACGGGCCCGGCGACGAGCGCCCAGCGGTAGCGGCCGGTGCGCGTGATGACCTGGCCGGAGCCGACGCTGGACACCATCATCGACAGCATCAGCGGGGTCAGCACGAGCCCGGAGGCGGTGGCCGAGGCGCCGAGCACGTCCTGCACGTAGAGCGGGACGAACATGATCGCCCCGAACATCCCGACCCCGACCGAGAAGCCGGCGAGGTTGGACGCCGTGAAGATGCGGCTGCCGAACAGCTCGACCGGGACGATCGGCTGCTCGACGCGGCGCTCCCACCAGACGAAGACCGCGAGCACGCCGGCGGCGATCGCGTAGAGCTCGAACGGGCCGCCCTGGACGATCGCCAGCAGCCCGGCGCTCAGGCCGAGCGCGAGCAGCGCGGCGCCGGCGTAGTCGACGTGCGTGCCGCGGTCGGGATGCGGCGGGATCTTCAGCGTGGTGACGACGACGGCGAGCGCGATCAGCCCGACCGGGAGCGAGACGAAGAACACCCAGCGCCAGTCGGCGTGGTCGGAGATCCAGCCGCCGGTCGTCGGCCCGATCACCGACGCGAAGCCGAACACGGCGCCGGTCAGGCCCTGCCAGCGGCCGCGCTCGGACGGTGGGATGAGGTCGCCGATGGTGGCGACGGCGAGCGGGATCAGCGCGCCTGCGCCCAGGCCCTGGACGGCGCGGCCGGCGATGAGCTGGGCCATGCCGGACGCGGTGCCGGAGATCACGGCTCCGGCCATGAAGATGAGGATGCCGGCGACGAAGAACGGCCGCCGGCCGTAGACGTCGGACAGCCGGCCGTAGATCGGCGTCGTGACGGTGGCGCCCAGCATGTAGGCGCTGAAGACCCACGAGTAGTGATCGACGCCGCCCAGCTCGCCGACGATGCGCGGCAGCGCGGTGGCCACGATCGTCTGGTTGAGCGCGGCGAGCAGCATCCCGAGCAGGACGCCCGACATGGCGACCAGCGTCGCGCCGCGCGAGAGCAGGTAGCCGTCGGGCCTCATGGCAGCTGCTCCTCCAGCACCTCGGTGAGGCGGTTGAGCAGCGCGGCGGCCTGCTCGCGCTCGGCCGGCTCGAGGCTCTCGAAGACCCGGCGGCGCCAGGCGCTGACCTGCGCGTGGGCGGCCTCGACGGCCTCGCGGCCGGTGGGCGTGAGCGAGACGAGGACGGCGCGGCGGTCGGCCTCCGAGTGGCGGCGCTCGACGTAGCCGTCGCGGGCCAGGCAGTCGAGCATCCGGGTCGCGGTGGGGGCGGCGACGCCGGCCGCCTCGGCCAGCGCGCCGACCGCCAGCTCGTCATCGTCGCGCAGCGCCTCGAGCAGGTGGTACTGCGGAAGCGTCAGACCCCCGATCGGCTGCTTGCCGGCCCGCGAGCGCAGGCGGCGCGTGGTGCGGAAGAACGACTCCCAGGCGGCGGCGAACTGATCGGTGGTGGCGACGGGCACGCCAACCAATGTAGCACGACAATATTTAGCTTGCTAACGACCTTACGCGGTCGCCTGCACGCTCAGGCCGAGCTCCTCGATCGCCTGCTCGCGCATCTTGTACTTCTGGACCTTGCCGGTCACCGTCATCGGGAACTCGCCGGCGAACCGCACGTAGCGCGGGCGCTTGAAGTGGGCGATCCGGCCCTCGCAGTACGCGCGGACCTCGTCCTCCGAGAGCGCGGCGCCTTCGCGGACCCGGATCCAGGCCATCAGCTCCTCGCCGTAGCGCTCGTCGGGCACCCCGATGACCGCCGCCTCGAGCACGTCCGGGTGGGTGTGGAGGAACTCCTCGACCTCGCGCGGGTAGATGTTCTCGCCGCCGCGGATGACCATGTCCTTCGAGCGGCCGACGATGTTGAGGTAGCCGTCCTCGTCCATCGTCGCGAGGTCGCCGGTGTGCATCCAGCCGTGAGCGTCGACCGCCTCGGCGGTGCGCTCGGGATCGTTCCAGTAGCCGGCCATGACGCTGTAGCCGCGCGTGAGCAGCTCGCCCGGCTCGCCGCGCGGGACGGCAGCGCCGGTCCCGGGGTCGACGAGCTTGACCTCGAGGTGCGGGTGGACGCGTCCGACCGTCTTCGTGCGCTGCTCGAGCGAGTCGCCGGCCGCCGTCTGGGTCGACACCGGCGACGTCTCGGTCATGCCGTAGCAGATGGTCACCTCGTCCATGTGCATGCGCTCGATCACCTGCTTCATGACCTCGATCGGGCACGGCGAGCCGGCCATGATCCCGGTGCGCAGCGACGAGAGGTCGAACGAGTCGAACTCCGGGTGGTCGAGCTCGGCGATGAACATCGTCGGGACGCCGTAGAGGCTCGTGCAGCGCTCGTCCTGCACGGTGGCGAGCACGGCGCCGGGCTCGAACGCGGCCTCGGGGATGACCATCGCCGCGCCGTGGGTGGTGCAGCCGAGGTTGCCCATGACCATCCCGAAGCAGTGGTAGAAGGGCACGGGGATGCAGACGCGGTCGGCCTCGTCGTAGCCGCACCCCTCGCCGACGAAGAACGCGTTGTTGAGGATGTTGTGGTGGCTGAGCGTGGCGCCCTTCGGGAAGCCGGTGGTGCCGCTCGTGTACTGGATGTTGATCGGGTCGTCGGAGTCGAGCGACGACGCATCCGGCTCCGGGCCGTCGCCCGCGCACAGCGCCTCCCACTCCGGCGACCCGAGGAGCACGACGCGCTCGAGCTCGGGCAGGCCGCCGCGCACCTCGTCGATCATGGCCGCGTAGTCGCTGGTCTTGAAGGCGGGAGCGGCGACCAGGGCGCGGCAGCCGGACTGGCGCAGCGCGTACTCGAGCTCGGTCGTCCGGTACGCGGGATTGACGTTGACGAGGATGACGCCGGCCTTGGCCGTCGCGTACTGGGTCAGGACCCACTCGGCGCAGTTGGGTGCCCAGATCCCGAGCCGGTCGCCTTTCCGCAGCCCGGCGCCGAGGAGCCCGCGAGCCAGCGCGTCGACCCGCTCGTTCAGCTCGGCGTAGGTGAGCCGGACGTCCTGGTGGCGGACGACGAGCGCCTCTCGATCGCCGAACCGCGCGACCGTACGCTCGAGGTTCTCGCCGATCGTCTCCCCGATCAGCGGCTTGGTGGCGACGCCCGACGCGTAGGAACGAGTCATGGCGTCACGGTACGCCTATCCGGGCTCGACCCTCAGCTCGGCGATCGGCTCGCCGGAGCCGTGGAACTCGACCTCGCAGATGCCGGTGATGTCCGCCTTGAAGGACACCGTGATCGTGCGCCCGGCCGGCACGTCGCGCGTGATGTCGTAGCAGTGGACGTGGATCTCCTCCTCGACGTCCGAGCGCACGCGGAAGCGGATCGTGTCGCCCTCGGTGAACTCGAGCTCGCGCACCCGCCCGGCGGCCAGGAGCGGCGGCTGCGGCCGCGGCGTGGGGGTCGGCGTGGCCGTGGGAGTCGGCGTCTCCTCGCCCGAACCCTCAGGCGTCGGGGTCGCGGTCGGCGTCGCGGTGGCCGCCGACTGGGTCGGCTCGCCGTCGTCCTCACTGCTGTCGGCGAGCACGATGACCGCCACGACCGCGATGACGACCGCGATCGCGAGGAACGTGAAGCGCTGGCCTCGGCTCATCGCGGACCAGGGTACTCAGAGCCCGAGCAGGCCCTCGAGCAGCCCGGAGGCGCTGCGCGGGTCGACGCCGTACTCGCGCTCGTAGTCCTCGCGCGCGTCGGAGTCGACCAGCGCCAGCGCGAGCTCCTCGCGCGAGGACCCGAAGCGGCACGCCGCGCGGTCGAGCGCGGCCAGCGCCGCGTCCTGCAGCGCGCCGTCGATCCCGCCGGTGCTCGGCAGGTCGCGCGGGCGGCACGGGTCGGCGATCCGCACCGGCTCGGGCTCGGAGACCGGGAGCGCGAGCCGGGCGCCGACGAGGAGCACGGCCCCGACGGCCACGGCGAGCACGCGGCGGTCCCACGGGAGCAGCGCGAGCGCGGCGAGCAGGGCGAGCGCCGCGCAGATCGCGAAGGCCGGCGCGAACGCGTCCTGCACGCCGGCGACGAGCGTCTCGTCGGCGCGCTCGGCCAGCGCGTCGAAGGCCGGCTTGTCGTCCACCTCGGGACGGGCGCGCGCGAGCGAGGCCTCGAGCTGGCCGCGCGGGTCGACGGGGTCGATGTCGCCGATCAGCGTCCCCGCCAGGCTGAGCTTCTCGAGCGGCGGGAGCCGCGCGTCGAGCACCAGGGCGGTGCCCTCGAGGCGCGTCTCGGCGACCGCGTCGTCGAGCTGGGCGGCGGCGACCGGGGCGAGCAGGATGAGCGCGGCGGTGATGCCGGCGTGCCGGAGCGCGAGCAGGTTCGCCGCCTGCTCGGCGGTGTCCTCGGGCAGCAGCTCGCCGGCCAGCGCCGGCAGCGCGAGCCCGAGCCCGATCCCGGCCAGCAGCTGCGGCACGACCGTCCACCAGAGGTCGGCGCCGGGCAGCGAGACGAGCATGAGCACGCCGGCGCCGACGAGCACCGAGCCGGCGGCGGCTCGCGTGCGCGCGCGTCCGGGCACCCGGGCCGCCGCCACCGCGGCGGCCGGCAGCACGGTGACGGCGGCGGCCGCCGCGAGCGGCGACGTGGACCAGCCGGTGACGAGCAGGAGGACCAGCAGGAAGAGGACGCCGACCAGGGCGGCGGAGAGCAGCGCGAGCGCCATGAACGGGCCGAACGAGCCGCGCGAGTCGACCGCCTCGCGCGACTCCCGGGCGCCGCTCCCTCGGTCCGCGAGGTGAAGGCGCCAGGCGGCGGCCGCCGCGGCGGCGGCGACCGGGGCCTGGACGAGGAAGATCGCGCGCCAGTCGAACGCCTGCGTGAGCGCGCCGCCCAGCGCGGGGCCGGCGGCGAAGCCGAAGATCGCGGTCGCCGTCCACGCGCGGCGGCCCCTGCCGCCGGCGTCGAGCAGCGTGAACGCGCCGACCAGCAGCGCCGCCGCCCCCACCGCCTGGACGGCGCGCAGGGCCAGCAGCATCTCGATCGTGTCGGCGACCCCGCAGCCGAGCGACGCCGCCGCGAAGACCAGCGCGCCGACGCCGGCGATCCGCCGGTCGCGAACCCGCCCCGCCACCAGCAGCGCCACCGCCAGGACGAACGTGTAGACGCCGAGCACGGCGGCGGCCTGCTCGATCGACGCGTCGAGCTCGGCGATCACCGGCGGCAGCGCGAGCGTGACGATCGAGGCGTCGGCGAGCGCGAGGCCGGCGGCGATCAGGACGAGGGCGCGGATGGGTCACATGCTGCCAAGCTGGGAGTCAAACACGACCAGGGGGAACACATGGCACGCACCGCGACGGCCCAGTGGAAGGGCGACCTGCAGAGCGGCGAGGGCAAGCTCGCCCTCGGCTCGGGCTCCTTCGAAGGCCCCTACACGTTCAAGTCGCGCTTCGAGGAGGGCGCCGGGACCAACCCGGAGGAGATGATCGGCGCCGCCGAGGCCGGCTGCTTCACGATGGCGCTCTCGCTCGCGCTGACCGAGAACGGGACGCCGCCCGAGTCGATCGACACAGAGGCGAAGGTCAACCTCCGCAACCTCGACGGCACGCCGACGATCGACAGCATCGCCCTGACCACGCGCGCCCGGATCGACGGCGTCGACGACGCCACGTTCAAGGAGATGGCCGCACAGGCGAAGGAGCAGTGCATCGTCTCGCGCGCCCTCGCGGGCGTGAACGAGATCACGGTGGACGCCGCGCTGGAGGGCTAGTCCACGAGGTTGGCGGGGTCGATCTCCTCGGTCGGCCCGCCGACCGCCCGCGCCGCGAGCCAGAGCAGGAGGCCGAAGGCCAGCAGGCCGCCGGCGTACGCGAAGACGATCGTGTCCTCCACGAGCTTCTGGATGATCAGCGCGGCGCAGCACAGCGCGCCGAGCACCGGGAAGCCGGTCCAGGCGCGGAAGTGCTCGTGGTCGACCGGCGTGCGCCGCAGCACGAGCACCGAGACGTGCACGGCGACGAACGCGAAGAGCAGGAGCAGCACGGTGGTGTCGGCCAGCGTCTCGAGATCGCCGATGATCACGAGCACGACGGCGACCGCGCCGCTCAGGACGATCCCCGTCCACGGCGTCTGGCGGCCGCGGTGCACGCGTCCGAGCCAGCGCGGGATCACGCCCTGCTGGGCCATGCCGTAGAGCAACCGCGAGGCCATGACCATGTTGATCAGCGCGCCGTTGACGAGCGCGAAGAGGGCGATCGCCGAGAACACCTTCGTGTTCATGGCCAGCGGGCCGATCTGGACGACCTCGAGCAGCGGCCCGTCGGAGCCGGCCAGCGTGTCGGTCGGCACCGCCATCGACGCGATCACCGTCACCAGCAGGTAGACCGAGCCGGCGATGCCGAGGCCGAGGAACAACGTGCCGGGGAACGCGCGCGGCGCCGCCTGGGTCTCCTCCGCCACGTTGACCGAGTCCTCGAAGCCGATCAGCGCGTAGAACGCGAGCGACGCGCCCGAGATCACCAGCAGCAGCGGCGCGTCGCCCTCCTTGAACTCGAGGGCGCGGCCGGGGTCGCCGCCGCCGTCGAACAGGAACGCGGCGCCGATCACCGCCACCAGCACGAGGCCGGACAGCTCGATCAGCGTGCAGCCCATGTTGAAGGAGACGGACTCCTTGATCCCGCGGAAGTTGAGCAGCGAGAGCAGCACGATCACCACGACGCCGACCAGCACCGTCGGCAGGTCGATGAACTCGCTCAGGTAGTCGCCGCCGAACGCGGTCGCGAGCGTGGCGGCGGAGGCGAGCCCCGAGCAGACCACCGCGAACGCGATCAGGAACGTGAGCAGCGGCGCGCGGAAGGCCCGGTGCACGAACAGCGCCGCCCCGCCCGCCAGCGGGTACTTGGAGACCAGCTCGGCGTACGAGGCCGCCGTGAACGCGGCCACGACGCCGGCCAGCGCGAACGCCGTCCAGATCGCGCCGCCGACCTTGTCCCCCACCTCGCCGACCAGCGCGTAGATGCCGCCGCCGAGGATGTCCCCGACGATGAAGAACAGCAGCATGTTGCGCGTGATCGCGGGCTTGAGCGCCGTCGCCCGGTAGCCAGGCCCGCCCGTCGCCGCCCCCGCCTCCGCATGAGCCGTCATGCGGCGCCCGTACCCGCCCGGACGCGCGCCGAATCGACGCTACGGCTTCCCGCACCCGCGCAGCGGGCAGCCGCACGCGGACCGGGGGCAGCCGAACGCGCGCTCACATGGTGGCCCCGTGGGAGCCAGGCCCCCCGATGGCGATCATCATCACATGACGATCAACCGCATCCGCCGCGCCTTCTCCGGTCTCGTCGCCGAGGACCGGGACGGCTTCAAGCGCGTCGACGCCTCGCCGGTCCGCGCCGACGACGCCTCCTGGCTCACCGCCCGCCGCTACAACGCCTGATACTCGCGCTCGCCGCCGCGCATCCGGAAGGCCGTGAAGGCCTCGGGTGGCGGCGGCTGCGCGAGGTAGCGCTCCACCACCTCGCGCCGCAGCCGGCCCCGAGGGCCGGCCGCCTCGATCGCGTCGAGCACGCCGGCGGTCGCCCGGTAGGTCAGCACCGCGTACGGGTCCGGCACGCGACCGAACGCCTCCTCGAACGCCGCCTCGAACTCGGGCTCCGAGCCCGGCCGCGGCGCCGACGAGACGAAGACCGCCCGCCGGCGCGCCGCCGGCGTCAGCCGGCCCGGCAGCCCCGCGCGCGTCAGCTCGTCGGGGAAGACGAGCGCGGCGCGCGTCTCGCCCACGAGCGACTCCGCGACGCCGGCCGCCGAGCGGACGTCGCTGCCCGCGTAGATGACCGCGTCCGCGCGCGCGACGTCCTCGACGAGCCGGTCGCCCGCCGCGTCGCGGAGCGCCTCGGTGAGCTCCTCGGCCGGTCGCCCCGCCTCGGTCTCGATCGCCACGCGGCCGTCGCCCGCCGCGCGCAGCAGCGCGTCGGCCTGGGCGACGTCGTCCTCGATCACGCGCGCGAACGTCGGACGGCCCGACGGGTACCAGCGGTCCGGCTCGCCGGGCCCCACCGGCTCGGTGAAGCCGGGGTAGCCGGCGCCCGGGCTCACGAGCAGGATCCCGGCGGCGTTGAAGAGCGGCACCATCGTCAGCGCCGCGTCGGAACGCACCGCGCCGACGACGGCGATCACCTGCGTGTCGCGGATCGCCTGCTCGGCGGCCTCGCCGGCCACCACGCGCGGGGACGGCGCGCCGAGGCTGCCCTCGTCGACGGCCACGAAGTTGATGCCGAAGTCGCCGGCGCGCCCGCCGGCCTCCGCGATGGCGAGCTTGGAGGCGTCGACCATGTCGCGTCCCAGCCCCTTGCCGGGGTCCGGGACCGACGTGTAGACGGTGAGGTTGTCGCCCGCGACGCGGCCGCCGGCGGTGATCGCCGCTCGCTCGGAGCCGCAGCCCGCCAGGACGGCCAGCGCGGCGAGGACCGCCAGGCGCCGCGCGGCTCAGCCCTCCAGCAGCACCGTGTCGTCGTGCGAGTACGGCGGCGCGCAGCAGCAGAGGAGCACGAGCGGCTCGTCGCCGGTGTTCCACAGCTTGTGCGGCACGCCGGGGGCGATCACCACGGTGTCGCCGGCCCGCACGTCGGCCTCCTGGGCGCCCAGGCGCATGCGCCCGGCGCCGCCGGTGAAGTGGTAGATCTCCTCGGACGTGCGGTGGAAGTGCTCGACCGTCTCACCGCCGGGCGGGACGGTCGCCTCGGCGAGCGACTGGTTGACGGCGTTGCCGGAGGGCACGCCCGCCAGCTCGCGGATGGACGAGCCGTCGGCGGTGATGAACGGCTCGCGATCTTCCAGGCGGACGGTCTGCACGAGGCGCCCGACAGGGTAGACGACCCGCCTGAAGCGCCCCCGGCCCTGACGGCGGCCGGGGGCGCGACATGAATGAGCGTTGGACACGAAGGGGAAGACGTGCCGCCGCTCAGGCGACGGCCCGGCGGGCCGCCGACGGATCCAGCCGACGCGCGACGCGCGCGGCCGCGTAGGCCGCACGGCTGCGTACCGGCGGGGGATGCTGCAGGCGCGACGCTTGGACCTCGCGCTCGGCCGCTACGACACGCTCTGCAACGACGGAGCGGGCGTAGGCGTCCTGGTTGAGCGAATGCATGGGATGGCTCCCTGTGGGTGGAGTTGACAGGAGCCGCCCGTGACCGGCTATCGGCGCAACCTATGGCAGGTCACGGGCGGCAGAACGGTGGTGCTGCTGCCCGCGAACCGAGTGGTGCTGCTAGCAGGCGAGCAGGAGCGGACGCCGGAGCATGCCGGCGCCCATGGCGTTGTGCCAGTGGAACGTGTGGCGAATGCTCTGCATCAGTCCTGCTCACCTCCTTCGCGCGGTCGCGCGTGGTCGAACGGTTCGGGCAAGATACAGGTCGCCGCGGCGGATCCGCAAGTGCGGCTACCCGTACGGATTCGAACCCGAGACCGCCGAGAACTCGCCGGTCTCGAGGTCGCGCTTGACGCGCTCGTCGATCTCGTGCTCGGTCGTGTCGGGGTCGGTGCGGCGGAGCTGCCAGGCGCGCAGCCGGCGGAGCTTGAGGATCTCGAGCACGTAGACGAGGTAGGCGCTGGCGGCGAGCGCGATCACGAAGCACGCGGCGATCGCCGCCGTCCAGCCGGGGTCGAGGTTGCCGCGGTCGTCCGAGTACGGGATGAAGCGCAGCGCGACCGCGAGGCCGGCCATCGTGATCGTCCACGCGTAGAGGTAGAGGACGGTGCGGCGCTGCGAGAAGCCGATGCGGTGGAAGCGGTGGTGGAAGTGGTTGGAGTCGCCGCGGTAGACGGGACGGCGGTACTTGATCCGCTTCATCACCACGAAGCCGGTGTCGAGGAACGGCACGGCGAGCACGACGAGCGGGACGACGAGGGCGACCAGGGCGTTGGTCTTCAGCGAGCCCTCGACGATGACCGCGCCGAGCAGCAGCCCGAGCAGGTTCGATCCGCAGTCGCCCATGAAGACCGAGGCCGGATGGAAGTTGTGGATCAGGAACCCGAGCGCGGCCCCGGCGGTGATGGCGGCGAGCACGCCGGCCGCATCGCGCCCGAGGTCGAAGGCGATGATCGCGAAGGCCACCGCGGAGATCGCGCAGACGCCGGCCGCGAGGCCGTCGACGCCGTCGCTGAAGTTGACGACGTTCATGACCGCGACGATGCCGAGGACGGTGAGCGGGCCGCCGAAGTCGCCGAAGTCGAGCGCGCCGAGGAACGGGAACGTGATGTTCTCGACCACCACGCCGGCGTTGACGAGGACGAGCGCGGCGAGCACCTGACCGGCGAGCTTGGCGCCCGGCGGGAGGTCGCGCGCGTCGTCCCACGCGCCGACCAGCGTGATCAGCGCGGCGGCGATGAGGATGCCGCGCGTGCGCTCGTTGTCGGGCATGAAGATGAGCGCCGCGATCAGCGTGCCGGCGAAGATCGCGAGCCCGCCGAGCAGCGGCGTGGCCTCGCTCGCCAGCCCGCGGTCCTTGAGCTCGTCGACCGCGCCCAGGCGCCGCGCGAGCCGCGCCACGAGCGGCGTGAGCGCCGCCGCGGCCGCGAACGCCACGAGGGCGGCGTAGAGGGCGTCGGTCTCCATCGGCACGAGAGGATCGCAGGGCGAGCGGCGCGCGGGGGCGCGTCGCAGCCGCCGCACGATCGTCGCCGGGGCCGCGGCGCCGCCGCCGCACGATCGTCGCCGCTCATCCGCCGCGCCCACGCGTACGCTCGTCGTGCTCGATTGACGTCGCCGTCGGCAGGTTCGTATGCAGTTATGGCGAATGGTGCATGTGGGCACGTCTTTGCGGGCAGTTCTCGGCGTGTCGACCGCATGCGATCCCCGACCGCGGACCACTCCCATCTCGCCGGCGCCTTCCTGGCGCTGGGCGACGATCCCGAGCCGCCGCCCGCCCAGCGCTCGGTGCCGCGCGCCGTCTGCGCGCTCGCCGCTGGACTCGTGCTCGCGTTCGCGGCGCCGCTGGCGTGGGCCGCGCCGGGCAAGCCGCGCGACCTGCCGGCCGCGACCGCGAGCGGCAAGGCCGGCGGCGTGGCGGCCGACGACGACGACCCGGACGACGGCGACACCCCGGGCGACGACGGCGCGCAGGCGTGGGCGGCGACGATCGCCTGACCCGGGAGGGCGCGCCGCCGGTCATGGGCGCCGACGATCGCCTGACCCGGGAGGGCGCGCCGCCGGTCATGGGCGCCGACACGCGTGAGGCGGTCGCGGCCGTGCCGACGGTCTCGGGGGCGCCGCCATGGGAGGAGCAAGCGCGCGAGCGGCCGACGTGGGGGCTCGAGCCGGGCGACGCCATCGCGCCCGGCCGCACGGTGCTGCGCTCGCTCGGCGGCGGGCAGCGGTACGAGGTCCTGCTCGTGTGGGACGACCACCGGCTCGCGGTGCTGGTCGCCAAGCTGCTGCGGCCCGACCTGGCGGCCGACCCCGTCGTGCTGCGCGAGCTCGCCCGCGAGGCCGACGCGCTGACCCGGCTCGCGCACCCGGTGCTCGTCCGCGGCTTCGACGTCGTCCCCGACGGCCGCTTCCCGCATCTGCTGATCGAGCACCTCGAGGGACCCACGCTCCGCGAGCTGATCGACCGCGACGGCGCGCTCCCGCTCGAGCAGGTGCTGCCGCTCGGCCTCCACATCGCCTCGGCGCTGCACTACCTCGCCGCCGAGGGGATCGTGCACCTCGACGTCAAGCCCGACAACGTCGTGATGGGCGCGCCGCCGCGGCTGATCGACCTCAGCGTCGCCCGCGACCTCGCCGCCGCCGCGCGGCTGCGGCGGCCGGTCGGCACCGACGGCTACATGGCGCCGGAGCAGTGCGATGCCGCGTTCGGGCCGATCGGGCCGCCGGCGGACGTGTTCGGCCTCGCCGCCACGCTCCGCCACGCGATCGGCGGAGCCCGCCCGTTCGCGCGCGACGGCGCCCAGCGGTTCCCCCAGCTCGAGCGCCCGCCGGCGCCGCTGCCCCGCCGCGTCCCGGCCGCGCTGGTCGAGCTGCTCGATGCCGCGGTCGCCCGCGCCGCAGCCGATCGCCCGACCGCCGCCGAGCTCGCCGCCGGCCTCGAGCCGCTGGTGGCCGCCCTCCCGCGGCGGATGGTCCTCGGGCGCCGGCGCTAGCGGCCGGCATCTCCGCAACCGAGGCGGTTGCTGACCGTTCAAGGAGGCGGACCAACCGTCACCGAAGGAGGCAGCCATGCTGCGCCTCGCCGTGCCAGTCGTCTGCGCCGTCCTCCTCGTCGCCGTGCCTGCCGCGCCCGCCGCCGGCGATGTGTTCAACGGCCGCATCGCGTTCACGAGCCAGCGCGACGGCCCCGACTTCGACGTCTTCACGGTCACCCCGGCCGGAGCCGATCTGCGCCAGCTCACGGCCAACACCCGCAATGATCATCAGACGGACTGGCACCCGGACGGCAAGGCGCTCGCCTTCCGAGCCGAGGTGGCGGAGGAGTTCCAGGTCTGGCGCATGGGCCCCGAGGGTCAGGGCCAGACGCCGATCGTCGACCTGACCGCGCCCTTCGAGGCCTCGCAGCCGTCGTGGTTCCCGGACCGAGCCGGCCTCCTCCTGCGCCGCAGCGGCGCGCCCGCCCCGATCCGCGGCGCGGTGTTCCGAGCCGGCCCGGGAGGAGAGGAGCCGCGCGAGCTCTTCGCGTTCCCCGAGCGCCAGTTCTATCCCAGCTACTCGCCGGACATGAGCAAGGTGCTCGTCGCACTGGTGATGTCGGAGCCCGCCGACACCGACCGCGGCATCTTCACCGTCGACCCGACCACGCTCCAGACGACGGAGGTCTTCGACCTGCCCGGCGTGTTCGACTCCGCCCCGGCGTGGTCCCCGGACGGCCGCCGGATCGCATTCGAGAGCGACGGCGACCCGCTCGGCCTCAACCCCGAGCACGATCGCGAGATCTTCGTCATGAAGGCCGACGGGACCGGCGTCACGCAGCTCACGCGCAACGCGATCCACGATGAGGGTCCGGCGTGGGCGCCGGACGCTACGCAGATCGCCTACACCAGCGGCCGTGACAACACGCACGGCGACATCAACGTGATGACCGCCGGTGGCGTGCACCTGCGCAGGCTCACCACCGACTTCGATGGAGCCGACGAGTCGCCCGACTGGCAGGCCATCCCCGCGGCCGAGACCGATCGCCGCTGCGGCGACGCGGTGCCGGCCACGGACGTGCGCGCGGACGGCCGCGGGATGCGGTGCTCGAAGGCGAGACGGCTCGTGGAGCGCTGGAGCCGGCTGGGGAGGCCGCCCGCGATCCGGCGCTTCGACGCGTACGTCGAGGACTTCGGTGGAACGCTGCGCGTCGAGCTCGTGCGCCGCGGGCGTCACAAGCACCAGCTGGTGACGTTCCTCCACCCGCGAGCGGAGCCCACGACGCGGGGTTGACGTCCGGCGGCCGCGGCCGCACGATGGGCCGATGCTTGAGGCGGCGCTCGCGTTCCTGCCCTTCGCGGCGTTCCTCGCCGTCCTGCCCGGCCCCGCGACCGCGATGGTGATCCAGTCGGCGGCGAGCGGCGGCCGCGCCCGCGCGGTGCGGGCCATGCTCGGCGACGCCGCCGGGCTCGCGCTGTGGGCGACGGCGTCGATGCTCGGCGTCTCCGCGCTCCTGGTCGCGTCGGAGACGGCGTTCGTGGCGCTGAAGGTCGTCGGCGCGATCGTGCTCATCGCCTACGGCGTCGCCGCGATCCGCGGCGCCCGCCGCAACGAGCCGGTGACGCTCCCGGCCCCGCGCCGCGGCGCCTTCCGGATGGGGCTGCTGACCGCGCTCTCGAACCCGAAGGTCGGGCTCTTCTACGTCGCCCTGCTGCCGCAGTTCGTGCCCGACGGCGCCGCGGTCCTACCCGCGACGCTGCTGCTCGCGAGCATCCAGATCTCGCTCAGCTGCGCGTGGTACCTCGTGCTCGCCTCGGCCGTCAGCCGCATCCGCGACGCGTTCGCGCGCCACCGCGGCCGCATCCAGGCGGCCACGGGCGCGCTGATGATCGCGTTCGGCCTGCGGCTCCTGGCCGAGCGCTAGACGGTCGCTTCGCGCTCCGGCCCGTCGGCCAGGCTAGACCGCCGCGCCGACTCCGAGGTTCGCGTACAGCGGGTAGCGCTCGGCGATCCCCGACACGCGCTCGGCGAGCTCGTCGCGCACGTCCTCGAAGCCCGGCTGCAGCGCGCGGGCGATGATCGAGCCGACGAGCGGGAAGTCGTCCGCCTGCAGCCCGCGGGTCGCGAGCGCAGCGGTGCCGACGCGCAGGCCCGAGGTGACCATCGGCGGCCGCGGGTCGAACGGGACGGCGTTGCGGTTGACGGTGATGCCGACGTCGTGCAGGCGGTCCTCGGCCTGCTGGCCGTCGAGCTCGGACTCGCGCAGGTCGACGAGCACGAGGTGGACGTCGGTCCCGCCGGTCAGCACGCTCACGCCGTTGCCGGCGTCCAGCAGCTCGTCCGCCACCGCCTTCGCGCCCTCCACCGTGCGCCGCTGGCGCTCGCGGAACGCCTCGCTCGCCGCGATCCTGAACGCCACCGCCTTACCGGCGATCACGTGCTCGAGCGGGCCGCCCTGCTGGCCCGGGAAGACCGCCGAGTTGATCTTCTTGGCGTACTCCTCCTTGCACAGGATCGCGCCGCCGCGGGCGCCGCCGAGCGTCTTGTGCACGGTCGTCGTCACCACGTCCGCCACCGGGACGGGGCTCGGGTGGATCCCGGCCGCGACCAGGCCGGCGAAGTGCGCCATGTCGACCATCAGGTACGCGCCAACCTCGTCGGCGATCGCGCGGAAGCGCTCGAAGTCGAGGAACCGCGGGTACGCCGACCAGCCGGCGAGGATCAGCTTCGGCCGCCGCTCCTTGGCGACCCGCTCGACCTCGTCCATGTCGATCAGCGACGTCTCGCGGTCGACCTCGTACGGCGCGATGTCGTAGAGCTTGCCGGAGACGTTGATCTTCATCCCGTGCGTGAGATGGCCGCCGTGCGGCAGCGCCAGCCCGAGGATCGTGTCGCCCGGGTCGAGCAGCGCGTGGTAGACCGCCGCGTTGGCCTGTGCGCCCGCGTGCGGCTGCACGTTCGCGTGCTCGGCGCCGAACAGCGCCTTGGCACGCTCGATCGCGAGCGTCTCGATGACGTCGACGAGCTCGCAGCCGCCGTAGTAGCGCTTGCCCGGCAGGCCCTCGGCGTACTTGTTCGTGAGCACCGACCCCTGGCACTCGAGGATGGCCTGGGGCACGAAGTTCTCCGACGCGATCATCTCGAGCGTCGACTGCTGGCGGTGGAGCTCGCCCTGGATCGCGTCGGCGACCTCGGGGTCCACCTCCGCCAGCGGGCGCTCGAAGTAATCGGGCTGGAGTTCAGTCATGGGCCGCCAAACGTACCACCGCCTCCGGCACCGCTCCGGCGCGCAGGATCTGCAGCTCGCCGCCGTGCTCGTAGGTGCGCAGGTCGACGACGGTTGACGGCGTGCCCGGGAGCTCGCCGCCGTCGATCACGAGGTCGGCGCCCTCCCGGATCGCGAGCGGGACGTCCTCGAGCCGCCGTGCATCGGGCCCGCCGGCCGCGTTGGCCGAGCTCTGCAGCACGGGCACGGAGCCGAGCGGCGGGATGTCGGGCACCCGCAGGCCGAGCGTGCCCGCGCCGCCGGCCAGCGGGAACCGTGTGCTGGGCACGAGCAGCGTGACCGCGCCGGGCAGCAGCCGCGCCATCAGCGCCCGCGTGCGGGCGGTGAGCTCGGGCACGGCGGTGAGCGCCTGCACGCGGTCGAAGAACATGACCGCGGCGGGCTTGTCCTGGTGCCGGCCCTTGAGCGCGTAGAGCCGGGCGACCGCCTCCTCGTTCGACGGGTCGCACGCGAGCCCGTACACGGTGTCGGCCGGGAAGACGACCACCCCGCCGCCGGCGATGACGTCGTCGAAGCTCATCGCCGCACCACCACTCGCTCGATGCCGGCGAGATCGCGGACGATCTCGCTCGCGCCGAGCAGCGACGCGACCTCGGCGGCCTGGCCCGCGCCGACCTCGACGGCCACGAACGGGACGTCCCGCACCGCCACCGCCAGCCGCCGCAGGACCTCGAAGCCGTCGGGACCGCCGTAGAGCGCCTCGTGCGGCTCGTACGCCAGCTCAGGCGCCAGCCGCTCACCGTCGGCCACGTACGGCGGGTTGGAGACGACGGCGTCGACCGCGCCCGGTACCGGCTCGAGCAGATCGCCCTCGAGCCACTCGACCTCGAGCCCCAGCCGCGCGCCGTTGGCCCGCGCCACGGCCAGCGCCCCCGGGCTCGACTCGGTGGCGACGACGCGCAGGTCCGGCCGCTCGTCCTTCAAGGCCAGCGCGATCGCCCCCGAGCCGGTGCCCACGTCGACCACCCGCGCACCCTGCGGCAGGCCCAGCGCGGCCTCGACCACGTGCTCGGTCTCGGGCCGCGGGACGAGCACGCGCGGGTCGACGGCGAGCTCGAGCCGCCGGAACCCCTTGCGGCCGAGGATGTACGCCACCGGCTCGCGCTGCACGCGCCGCCGCACGTAGTCGCGGAACGGCTCGGGCTCGACCCCGCGGCCCGGGTCGGAGATGAGGGCCGCCCGGTCGACGCCCATGGCGGCGGCGAGCAGCACCTCCGCGTCGAGCCGCGGGGGCTCGGCGCCCCACGCGGGCAGCGCGGCCCGCGCCCAGGCCAG
>Ga0081538_10001251_pt1 | contig 26492 bp, 25 predicted proteins | sample TabmetS5T2R1_FD_71022 | JGI IMG/M metagenome (GOLD analysis project Ga0081538, IMG submission 71022) | Tabebuia heterophylla rhizosphere microbial communities from the University of Puerto Rico - S5T2R1 | ecosystem: Host-associated > Plants > Roots > Rhizosphere ...
ATGTCCAGATCCACATCGACCGCAGGTTCGGCCTGGACGGCGTCCCGCAGGCGCTGGCATACGTCGGTGAGGGTCGCGCTCTGGGCAAGGTCGTCATCGAAACCTGACCGCCACCTCCGCAACTGCAGCCGGGGCGCAACCGTCCCTGCAGGGCCACAACGGCGGCGAGCCGAAGCCACGATGCGTGCGTGCACGTTGCAGGCGGCGGCGAGCGGCGGTGCTCTGGCGTACAGCCGATCTACTAGGGCGGTGGTGCGACGCGCGATGGCCCAGTTCCTGGGGCCTGCGCCGCAGGGTGCATCGCCAACTCGGGTCACAGGGGTGAGGTGATGAGACGTTGCGCCCGTCGGGCTCTGGTGTGCTCGGAGCTGCCCTCCGGTGTGCGCTCAACAGCGGCATCAGCAACGAACCGGAGGAGGACGACTTCATCGAGCGTGAACGTCACGTCGTCTGGCAGGTCGACAATCCGCGACTCGCGCACGGCCGCATCGTCGCATCTTTCGCCGGGGCCGCTGTCCCGGTGTCCACAGGGTTTCCGAGAACCCCGGGGGCAGCCGGTTGATGAACCCCCTCAGATCCCCGGGCCTGCATTACCGCATTGCCGCCGCCCGCGACCGCATTACCGAGTTGCGGGTGGGGGCGGGCGGGTACACACCGCGCGAGAACCGCCGTTCTCGGCCGGCTGCATCGCGGACTAAGCCTCGATCCACCGATCTCCGGCGGCGGGGAGTGACTTTGCAGTTGCGGCGGAAGTTAGTCGACGCGTTCGCGCGTAGTAGATCGGGGCAGCGTGCGTTGAGGTGTGTGCGTCGCAGCGCTTCGCGGCCGGTTGCAGTTCCGGAGTCGTTGTTGATGGGGTCGTGGCGGACGGGGCGGGTCAGCGGCTCAGCCTGGTGGCGGCAGCGCCCGTAGCCGTACGAGCGCGGCGAGGAGCGCGTCGCGCCATGGCCAGCGTGTCGGAAGGTGCAGCGTGTCGACCCGCCCGCTGCGGGTCATCCGTCCCGGCAGCGATAGGTAGCGGCGGCGGATCGTCTTGGCAACGACCAGTCCACTGAGACGCAAGCCGAGCGAAGCGACCCAGCGCAGCAGGTTGTGCGCCAGTGCGGTCAGCACCAGCCAGGCGGCGTTGGCGTTGAACCTGCCCGAGGGGCAGTGGGTCAGCCCGGCGCCGGCCTTGAGGTCGCGGATGGCGAGCTCGACCACTGCGTGCGCGCGGTGGTCGGCGTCGACAGCGACGGCGTCGCCGTCAAGGTCGGTGATGAAGGCGTGGTGACGCCAGTCGGGCCACAGCTGCGCTTGCGCACCGACCAGCCGGGTGCGCCGCACGATCAGCCGACGCCCCGCCAGCGTCGTCTCGGCGACCTGGGCGACGCCGCCATCGGTGTAGTCGATGTCGACCCAGGCGGTCTCGTCGATGCCGTCGATCGCTGCAACGACGGCCTTTGTGGCACGCACGGTGATGGAGAAGCGCACGTTGTGATCCCGGCACGCGGTGATGACCTTGGCCGACCAAAACGCCGAGTCGGCCCGCAGCACGATCGGTCCGGTGGCGCCGGCGCGGCGCACCCGGCGGATCGTCTCACGCACGAACCGCTGCGCGCCGCGGCTGCTGTTGGCCGACCCTTTGCGCATCCGGGCGTGCAGGATCTCGCCGGTGTCGGCCCGTGTGGCCAGCAGCGGGTGGTAGCCGCGCTGGCGGGTGTAGCCGTAGGTCGCGCCCTGCTTGGCGTAGCCGTGGGTCTGGCAGATCGTGGAGTCGACGTCGATCACCAGTGGCGCCGCCCCCGGCCCCGCGCCCGCGGCCCACGCCGCGGTCAGCAGCCGCTCAGTCAACGCGTCGAGCTGACGGACGTGACCGAAGGTGAACGACCGCAGCCACGTGCCGATCGTCGACGGCGCCATCACCTCATGACCGACGACCTCACTGGTCGCGCCCGAGCGCAGGATGTCGGCGTCATCGATGCAGTCGCCGCCGGCCAGCAGCGCGTGGACCACGGTGAGCAGCTTGCGGCCGGGACGGTGACCGACGCTGACCAGCTCGTCGACCAGCGCCTCGACACCCAGGTGCTGGCTCAGCGTCGCGGGCAGAATCAGCCCCGCGTCAGCGACCATCCGATCGCCGTCGAACGTGACCTCAACGCGGTCCAGCGTGTGCGAAGATGCGCCCATCCTGAGAGTGCCTCCTGTCAGGCGATGCATTTCGGTGTGGTAACCGGCATCTTCCCTGGTCAGGAGGCATTTCTCTTGGAACTCACGCCAACGTCACGGCGTAACGCGGTGGATCGAGGCTTAGACCTCCTGGGCGAGGAGTTCCTTCAGGCTGTCGTCGATGAACTTGGTGTCGGTGGGATTGACACCACCCCCGGCGAAGTGGCCCCAGACGCCGGGGATCACACGCAGTTCGGCGTTTGGCATGTGCCTGACCTCGTAGGCGTTGTCCTCTGGGGGGAAGTAGAGGTCCTTTTCCGCCGGCATGACGATCGCTTTGGCCCGGATGGCCCCCAGCGCCCGCTCCAGGTCCCCGTTGAAGCCGGGGGTTGCGCCAAGGTCGCCATGCTGCCAGGTCCACAGCATGGTGAGCAGGTTGTTGGCGTCCTTCTGCAGGAAGAAGCCCTCCCAGAAGCCGACCAGGAAGTCTTCCAGCGAGGAGTAGCCGAGCTGGCTGTAGAGCTCCTCCCAATAGAAGGCTTGTGAGTAGCCCCAGCCGGCATAGACGCGGGCCATGGCGCGCAGGCCCTTGGTGGGCGGTTGGTCGTACCAGCCCTCCTGGAAGGCCGCGTCCGCGGTCAGGGCGGCCTTCACGCCCTCCAGGAACACGAAGTTATGCCGGCTGGTCTTGGCCGAGCCGCAAAAGGGCAGGATCCGCGGCACCATCTCGGGGTAGCTGAGTGCCCACTGGTAGGTCTGCCCTGCCCCCATCGACCACCCGGTGACCAGCTGCAGCCGCTGGATGCCGAACTGCTCGGTCACCAGCCGGTGCTGCACTGAGACGTTGTCGTGGACGGTCACGTGCGGGAAGCGAGCGCGGTCGAATGGTGGCGGCGTGTTGCTGGGGGAGGAGGACAGCCCGTTGCCGAGCATGTTCGGGACGATGATGCAGTGGTGGGCTGGATCTAAGGCCATGCCCTCGCCGATCAGCCATTCGTTGTCGTAGTGCTGTCCGGAGTACCAGGTGGGGTAGACGATGGCGTTGCTCTTGGCCTGGTTGAGCGACCCGTAGGTCCGGTAGGCCAGCTTGGCGTCGCGGAGGGTCTCGCCCATCTGCAGCCGAACCTCGCCGAGCTCGAAGATCTCGTAGTCCACCATGGCCTCCCTTTTCCTCGTGCCAGCCGACAAGACGGTCCTGAGCGCTCAGCCCCCAGCACCAGACGCCGTACCGTCGCTGTTGGTCGTGGGCGAAGCCACGACCTACCCGGGTTGGCGGGCGCTCACGTCGCCTCACCGGGCTGGGGCGCGGCGCTTGGGCCTGTTTCACGGATCCGATAGCTTGCTCGGGTGTTCTCGGCGGTGCTGACCTCGGCCAGGGCGACCGGCTGGAGCGTCTGGAAGCCCGCCTTGGGCAGCAGGAACAGCCAGGTCACCAGCACGAAGGGGGCGGTCAACGCGGGCATGCCGATCGGGGACAGCAGCACGACCATGGAAGCGAACACGATGGCGCTGAACACCGCAGCAACCAGCGCGTAGACCGCCGACCTCCAGGTCAGCACGAAGAACAAGCCGCCAAGGGCGATGGCGCATAGCACCGGGTTGAAGCCGTAGAGCCCGTGGTAGATGGCGACGCCGTTGCCGCCCAGCGCCAAGGCTGTGAGCAGCCCCAGCGCCGACCCGAGGGCGGCGAACGCCGCCGAGATCCGAGAGTTGACCAGGATGGCCAGCAGGAAGATGACCCCGGTCAGCAGGTTGTCCTGGAACATCACCTCCCCGACGCCGCGGAAGAAGCCGTGGGCCACGTTGCCGAAGGTCAGGCCCGCAGCCCCGGCGCCGGTTGGGAGCTCCCGAAGCTCGGTCTGCACCGTGGCCTGGGGTTCCAGCGGCATCGGGGCGATCAGCGGGCTGGGCTGGATGTGGGCGAACTGGTAGACGGCAAACAGCAGCAGCCAGGCCGTCAGCACGAAGGGGGCGGTCAGCGCCGGCATGTCCCAGGGGCCCAGGAAGTTGGCCAGCGCCATCATGACGATGGTGGAGACGGCCGCGCCCAGCACGATGTAGACGGCCAGCAGCGGATCAAGCTCGAGGAAGAAGGCCAGGCCGATGCCGACCAGGATGCCGTTGAAGCCGAACAGGCCGTTGCGGATCAGGGTGCGGTCGGCGCCGAGGAGGTAGGCCGTCAGGGTGCTGGCTGCCAGCCCGAGCAGCCCGGCGCCGCCGAGCTTGGCCGAGTTGACGAAGATGCCCACCAGAAACAGCAGCCCGGTGAGGGGATGGTTCTGGAACATGACCTGCCCAGTGCCGCGCAGGAGGGCGTCGATGCTTGCGACCGCGGGGTTGGTCTGCGTCAGCCTGGCCCAGGTGTCTGCTGCGCGTCGTGGTGCGCTTGCTGCTGCCATGACTCCTCTGGCTCCCATCGATGGCTCGGCCATGAAGCCAAGCACCGGGTCGGCACGACGCGGCGGTTAGGCCCCAACGCCTATCAACCCGCCGGCCGACACCGAGCCGTCGCGTGCGCGTGCCGACCCATTAGCCGTTGCTCTTGGCCGGACGCCCGGAGCCTGGAGGTCCGGCCTGGGCGCCCGGCCAACTGTTGGGCTATGACGTCACGGCGGCCTGTCCTCGGTCGGCCCGCCTGGGGCCCTCGGCGGTGGGTCGGATGTCGAAGTCGAAGATGGCGGTTGGCAGGTACAGGGAGCAGCAGGCATTGGGGATGTCGACGATGCCGCTGATGCGGCCCTCGATCGGGGCCGAGCCCAGCAGCAGGTAGGCCTGCTCACCGGAATAGCCGAACGTCTTCAGATACTCGATGGCGTTCAGGCAGGCCCGCTTATAGGCAAGCGTGGCGTTCATGTAGTAGTTGGTGTTGGTGTCGTGGTCCACCGAGACCCCGATGAACGACATGAACTCGCTGTAGCGCGGCTCCACGCGGCCGGGCATGAAGATCGGATTGGTGCTGACCCCATAGGTCTCCATGCCGCCCTTGATCAGATCGACGCCGAAGTCGATGAAGCCGCCCATCTCGATGGCGCCGCAGAAGGTGATCTCGCCGTCGCCCTGGCTGAAGTGCAAATCGCCGCCGGACAGCTTGGCGCCGGGGACATGCACGGGATAGAAGACGCGCGAGCCGCGGGTGAAGTTCTTGATGTCGTGGTTGCCGCCGTTCTCGCGGGCCGGCACCGTGCGGGCGCCCTCGCGGGCCACCTGCTGCAGCTCCGAGCCGCTCAGCGTGCCGGCCAGGGTGCCCTGCTCCAGTGGCGGCAGCGCCAGCGGCGGGACCCGGTCGGGGTCGGTGGCGATCAGCGCCCGCTCCCGCTCGTTCCACCTGGCCAGCAGCTCCGCCGACGGCGCAGTGCCAAACAGCCCCGGGTGGGTGATGCCGGTGTAGCGCACGCCCGGTAGGTGGCGGGAGGTGGCCTCCTGGCCGTGAAAGTCCCAGATCGCCTTGAGGCTGTCAGGAAACCAATCGGTCAGGAACCCCCCGCCGTTGCCCTTGGCGAACACCCCGGTGTAGCCCCAGCCCTGACCGGGGGCCGGGCCGGTCTCCTGCGGCACCGGGCCAAGGTCGAGGATGTCCACCACCAGGAGGTCGCCGGGCTCGGCGCCTTGGACCTCGATCGGGCCGCTGAGCATGTGACAGACCGACAGGTCGACGTCGCGGACGTCGTTGGCCGAGTCGTTGTTGCCGAGCTGGGCGTCGGTCCACTCCCGGCACTCCACCCGGAACTCGCTGCCGGGCGCCACCGAGGCGACCGGTGGGATGTCGGGGTGCCAGCGGTTGTGTCCGGGGGGATCCTGGTCGCGCATGGACTTGGACTGGTCGACGTGGAAGACGACCTCTGGCATGAGCGGCACCTTCCTTGCTGGGTGCGGCGGGGATGCCCGGCGTGCCTGGCGCGTTGCTCTGCACGACAGCCGCCGGCGGCGGAGAACGGGCACGAGCACCAAGCCTGCGAACGGCCATACCGGCCGCTCGAGCGCGGTCGGCGAGGGGCTCGCTGGTGGGAAAGACCGGCATGCGCTCTAGACTCCTCCGATCCAGTCCGAGCGGACGGTCACGAAATGGTGCTGGTCTATGGGGCGCTCACCGGCAAGCACTCCAGGCCAGGGCCCGGCGAAGGGCGCTGGATGTGACGGCTTGGCCGTGGGCTAGGGTCTGGGAAGGCGCGCGAGGGCAGGATTTGGTGGCGTTGAGCGTCGTGGTCGCTGGCGTGGGGGCGGCCGGTCGACCACTTCCGGGTAGTCCCGGCTTGCCTCCTCACGGGCCAGCATCGTGGCAAGGGGCTTGGGTGTCCGATTCGTCATCGGTACAGCGAAGATCCGCTTGGCGTCCCGACCACACCTCGGGCACGCCGCAGACGCCGTGGCCGTGCCCATCGGCATACGCTGCTCGAAACAGCCGCAGTTGCCGCAGCGATACTCGTAGATGGCCACGCAACCCTCCAAGGATGCGGCGGTCGGAGGCGTCGGGACCGGGAGCTTGTTCTATGCCCACACATCCCCATCGTCAAGGGGCAACAGACGAGTCCTGTCAGCATCACGACCAAGTCGCGTTCCGTTTGACCTCACGACTGCCTGGAGCTGCTGTCGAGGCCGGCGTCGCGGGCCTTGGCCACAGCTGCGGCGGGGTCGGAGACCTCGAGGTTGAGGTCGGCGAGCTGGTGGCCGAGCCGAACCCTCGACGTAAGCTCGTCGACACCGCCGAGTGCTACGGCGACCACCTCGCCGACGCACGCATCGGCGCCATGCGGCTCTCCCTCAGGGGTAGAACACCAGATCGAGAATCTGGTGTTCTGGTCTTAACGCAGCCAGCGAGCCATCGTCGCCAGACTCCCGGTCTGGCGACGATGGGCCGAACCTGCGACCAGATTGCGACCAAGCCACGCGTGACGGGCGGGGACGCATGTCCGACTGGGGCCGGCGACATGGCCGTTGACCAGGACCAGCGGCGATGCGAAGGGACCAGGAGGACGGGCGGGGACGGGGGTTGGCTGACTACGGATCTGGCGGTTGGGGGTTCGAATCCCTCGCGGCGCGCACAACGCCCCAGGTCAGAAGCTTCGTTCACGTGTTCCCGGTCTGGATCGGTACCTGACCGGACGGATCTGGTCGGATCCAGTCCGGTCTGGTGGATGATCAGGACCGCGGCAGGGCCAGATGTCTCCCTGGTCACCGTGTAGTGATACCGCTACGCTGCGGATGGCGCCGAGTCGATACTCCTGGCAGGCTGGCTGCGTCGGTGAGGGAGGTGCGAGATGGCGAGGGCAACCGTGAAGACCGAACTGCGCTTCGTCACGGCCGAAGACCTCCGGTCGCAGCTCGCCGAGTACGAGGCCAGGTTCGGCGTCCCCTCCGACCGGCTGGCCGATGCCTTCCGCCGCGATGGCGAGCTCGAAGAGACCCAGGAGTTCCTGGACTGGTCGGCGCTCTACAGCGCCTATGTGGCCGCGACGACCGGCTCTCAGCGCAAGCGAGCCTCGCGCCGACGTGCTCCCTAGGTGGGTCCGGAGCCTCGACGACTACTGGAGCTGGTTCGCCGAGCAGCTTGACTACAGCGGTGGCCGGCTTGTGGACGAGTCGGTCCAGGTCCACGAACATGTGCTCACTAGCCTGTCCTGGTGGGGAACTGGCACGACAGAGAGCTGGGCCGGCCGATCGCGGTGCCGCTGGCGCGGTGCGCAGACCTGCTCGGCGTTGACCTACCCATCGTCCGCGAGCTAGCCGCCAACGTCGAACCGTACCTCCGCTCCGACGGCACCGAGATCTGGAGCCTCATGCAGTTGGAGCGGCAACTCCGGCCCAAGGCGTACCGCCCACGCCGGGGTGCCTACGTCGACCGCCGACGAACTCCGACCGCCGACGTATAGCGCCAAGTACGGCCGCCGGCGGGGAGAACGACCCTGCTCAATATACGCGAACTACATCAGTTCCCTGGTCGCGGAGACCGGAGCGCCGCAGGTGTCCGCGAGCGAACGGGGACCGGACCGGCCGGCCGGCACGGCAAGGCCGGTCCTCGCCTTGGAGCTCCGCGAGCTTGGGAGCAGTGGCAGGCGAGGTTGTTGCCTGGTCCGGGTGGGACGGCTTGGTTCTGGCCAAGGGCTCGGGTGCTGTGACTGTTCGTACATCACTGCCCCGCCCTCTGTGAGAGCACGCCGAGACGCGCCGGCTTGTATCGCTGCCACGTTGCGTGCAGGTCCTCCCCATGGTCGTGCCGCCTCCCTGAGCTGCTGCGGTTGCGTCTTGGCTTCACCGAGCAAGGCGCTCATGATGCTGATGTGGAGCAGGGGGGTGGAGCGACACCTAGGCGTCGCTCGTGATGGACCGGGGGGTGCCATGGCAGGCGAGCAGCAGGACCTCATCAAGCGGGCCGATGGCTTCATCGACGCGTTCAACGCTGGGGACTGGCAGCGGTTCGCGGCAGACTTGGCTCCGGACGTTGTCTATGAGGAGACGGGGACGCAGCGACGTGCGGATGGCGTGGACGCCTACGTCCAGCTGGGTCAAGGGTGGAAGCAGGCGTTCCCTGATGCCCGCGGCGCGATCCGCAACGTGGTGGCAAGCGGCGATACCGTCGTGCAGGAGATCACCTGGGAGGGCACGCAGAGCGGCACCCTGGAGGGGCCGGGCGGGCCGCTGCCGCCGTCGGGCAAGCGCGTCAATGTCCCGGCGTCGCTGTGGATCACCTTCAGTGGAGGTCAGATGAAGGAAATTCATCACCACCTGGATGTGCTCAGCATGCTTGGGCAGTTGGGGGTACTGCCAGCACCTTGACGGCGGCTCGTCAGAGCGGAGTGTTTGCCCTGCCAGCTGTTGCGCAGCTGGGTCCGGGATCTTGGACCTCTCGATGTGGCAGGCCGGGTGGCACGGCGGCGAGAGCGACGATGGCTTGCACCTGGCTGGACGGCTCCAAGTCGACCGTACGGTGAGGCCTGTCCTTGGTGATCACCGTCTCGTGGGCAAGCCCGGATGGCAGTCAGCATGAGGGAGCAGGGCTTCGGCCCGCTGTGACAGCGGCAGCGGCCTGGGCGCAAGTGTCGTGCGCTGCCGGATCGACCTCGCCCTGACCGCATGGCGACGACGCTAAGGCGGTCGGGCACGCCGCCTCGCAAACGCCTGGGTGGCAGGTCCTTGACGCCGCCTGGCCGGGGCAGGACGCTAGCTCTGCGTTCCGCACATACGGCGGCTTCCTGTATGAATGCGTGTGGCGTCCTGCGGCGACAGCGCGCTGAGCAGCAACGACGGGGCCATGTGCGGAGAACAGGGCTAGCCGGCAATCGAGTCGGTTGCGCTGGGCAGGGAGGGCACATGGCGCTTGGCCTGCGGACCCTTTCGGTGAGACCACCGTCGATCTGTGCCCCCAATGTGCTCCAGCGGTCCATCCGGTCCCGGTTGGTAGCATTCCCACGGACTCGAATATCCGTTCGATAAGCTGTTCCGGTGGGGACTTGGCACGACCCGGACCTGGGCCGGCTGATCGCGGCCCCGCTGGAGCGGTGCGCCGAGCTGCTCGGCGTCAACCTGGCCACCATCCATGAGGCGGCCGCCACGGCGAGCCCTACATCCGCGCCGACGGCACCAGGGGTCTGGAGCCTGATGCAGCTGGAGCGCCAGCTCCGGCCCGAGGCGTCCGGCCGGCGGCGAGGCGGCTACCTCGACCGCCGACGAACGCAGCAGTAGCACCTGCAGCAGTAGCACAGGCATCGGCAGGACCAGGTTCACCGGCACCTCCAGGCACCGCCCTCGCCCACGCCAACATGTAGGAACACCATAGGAGGCACGCTTGGCTAGGCTGGCGTGCGCTTCTCGCGCTTGCTCATGAAGAGGTCGTCGCTTCCGAAGCCGCCTGGCCGGTTCGACGAGAACAACAGCACCTCGGCGTCGTCCGAGAGCGCCGCCTGCAGATCGTTAGCTGAGCTGTTGACGGTAGGACCCAGGTTCACCGGGCACGACCACCGATCGGTCACGCTGGCGCGTGTCGACACCCAGAGGTCCTGGCCGCCGGAGGGGATAGGGCTGGCGGCCGGACACGAGAGCGGCGGCCCCGGGCGGTTGGAATGAAGAATTACCTCAAGGCCATCTGCTCGGATCGCTGGCCGCGCGTCCCCGCTCGGGCTGCTCAGCTCTGGAACCAGCACCGGCGGGCCGAACGAGCCGTCGGCGCCGAGCCTGCTCACATAGATGTCGGCGGCGCCGAAGCCGGCCGGCGCCGGCCGGTTGCTGGTGAAGTACAGGACGGTGCTCCCGGCCTCGTCCTCGACGTAGGCCGGCCCGACGTCGGCGGCCGCGCTGTTGACGGCTGGGCCGAGGTTCACCGGCGTCGACCACCCCTGGTCATTGGTTCTGTCGGTCCGTCGGGAGACGTAGAGGTCGAGCCCGCCCACACCGCCGGGGCGATCGCTGGAGAAGAACAACGTCAGCATGTCGCGCGACAGGGTCGCGTTGCGCTCGTTGAAGGTGGGTGTATTGATCGTCACGAGCGGGACGGGATCGCCCCATGGACCGCGGCGACTGCGGCGCGACACATACAGGTCCTCGTCGTTGTCGCCGGGTAGGTTGGGGTTGCGATTGAAGTAGAGGCTGCGGCCATCGTCGGACAGCGCGGGAGCGCTGTCCTCGGCCGTGGTACTCAGCGGCGGACCCAGGTTCACCGGCGATGACCACTCGGTGAACCCCCCCAAGGTCTTGGTTGGCCACAGCGATCGTCGGTGTAGAAAGCGCAACCAGGATCACAAGCAAGACGAGGCTGAGGATCTTCATCGGGCTACGCTCCTTCCGACACCGCCGCCGCGCTAGTTCTGAAGGCGTTCTTGGCGTTGATCGGGTCGGCGATGGCGCCCTGGACAACAGCCGCCATCATGGGGATCGCCAGGGTAAGGGCCACGCAATGACGTCGCAGCATCCAGGCCGCCCTCTTCGCAGAAGACGTTAGTGTCAATGCAGGGGCTCAGGAGATGCTTGACGGTTTGTTCTCGGGACACGTTTGACGCCTGGGTGTGCCCGGTGATCTCGTACGCGCCCGTGCCCGTTGGGTGGCTGGGATCGCGGAGGGCGCATGGACGCGCAGGCGCTGGCGGAGTACCGCTATCGGGCGGTGCTGGAGGTGCTGGGCGGCTCGCCGATCGGGGAGGTCGCCGCCCGGTATGGGACCTCCCGGCAGTCGCTGCACACCTGGCGCCGGCGGTTTGAGCAGGAGGGCCTGCCGGGGCTGGCCGACCGCTCTCGCCGCCCGCGGTCCAGCCCCAACCGCATGCCAGCCGACATCGAGGCCATGGTGTGCGAGCTGCGCCGTCAGCACTCGCGCTGGGGCGCCCGGCGTATCGTCTATGAGCTGGGCCGCCGCGGCCTGGTGCCGGCGCCCGGGCGGGCGACGGTGCATCGGGTGCTGGTCCGCAACGGGCTGGTCACCCCACAGGCCCAGCAGCACAAGCGCAAGTATCGGCGCTGGCAGCGGGACGCGCCGATGCAGCTGTGGCAGCTGGACCTGCTGGGTGGGGTGCGGCTGGCCGGTGGGCGGGAGGCCGAGCTGGTCACCGGCTTGGACGACCACTCCAGGTTCGCGGTGATCGCCACGGTGGTGGCCGTCCCTACCGGGCGGGCGGTGTGTGCGGCGTTCGTGGAGGCGATGGGTCGCTACGGCGTCCCTGCTGAGGTGTTGACCGATAACGGCAAGCAGTTCACCGGCCGGCATATGCGGCCGCAGCCGGTAGAGGTGCTGTTTGAGCGGGTCTGCCGCGAGAACGGCATCACGGCTCGGCGAACCCGGCCGCGCTCGCCCACCACCACCGGCAAGATCGAGCGGTTCCACAAGACCCTGCAGGCGGAGCTGCTGGACCAGACGGCCCCGTTTGTGTCCGTGCAGGCGGCGCAGGAGGCCATCGACGCCTGGGTGGACGCCTACAACCAGCAGCGGCCCCACCAGGCCCTGGGCATGGCCACCCCCGCCAGTCGCTTCCGTCCCCAGGGGCCCAGCCGGGCCAGCGAGCCGTTCCTGCCGCCCGCCGACGCCGACCAGCCGTCGGAGGCGGACTGGTTGCGGTTGGAGGTGATCGAGCCGCCAGCAGCCCCCACGGCGGCCGGCGCAGTGGAGTTCGAGGTCCGAGTCCCGCCCTCAGGGGAGCTCACCCTGGTGGCAGGCCGTCAGCAGGTCGGGGTCAGCCCGGCCCTGGCCGGCCGCACCCTGACCGTCTGGGCCGACCTGCGCAGCATCCACCTGCTCCTGGACGGCCACCTGCTGCGCACCATCAGCTCCCGACTGGCGCCCGAGGATCTGGCCTACCTGGCCATGAAAGGCGCCCGCCCCGCGCGGCCCGCGCCGGCGGTGGCCGCGCTGCCGCGACGCAATGGCCACCCCACCCTGGCCGCCGGGCAGGCCGTGGAGGTCGACCGCAAGGTCCACCGCGACGGCGAGGTCAGGCTGGGCGGCGGCCAGTATCAGGTCGGCATGGCCCTGGCCGGGCGCACCATCACCCTGCGGCTGGATGGTCACCTGCTGCACGCCATCGCCGACGGCGCCCTGGTCGGCACCTGGCCCTGCCCGCTGGGCACCGACCGGCTGGCCCGGCTGGCCGGCGCCCGGGCGGCCGCCACGCCCCTGCCCCCGCCGCCGCTGCCGGCCGGGTCGATCCGTGCCCTGCGGCGGGTGCACGCCAGCGGCCGGATCATGGTCGCCCGCCAGTCCATCAAGCTCGGCCCGCGGCACGCCGGCAAGCTGGTCACCGTGGTCATCGAGGACACCCACTTCCGCATCCTGCACGGCGAGGAGCTGCTGGCCATCAAGCCACGCAAGGACCTCACGCCCATCACCCGGCTGTACGTCCGCGGCAAGGACACCAGCCCTCGATGACGTCAAGGATCTCCTGAGGACATTTCGTCAAGCATGTCCCGAGCCCTCACATGGACACGCGGCCCACCTCGGCCTTGTGGCCTTGCGCTGCACCAGAAGTCGTAGACGTGATGCTCGCCGATCCCGAGCTGGACCGCCGCCCGCTAAACCGCCGCTGACCTGCACGTTGAGGTTCAGCGTTTGCCGTCGTCTGCCGTCGATCGTCGACCTGGGACGGCCTGGCGACGGCCTGAGCAGCTACGGGCCGCACCCACCCTCGGGCGCTGGCCACACGGCCACACTGCGTACCTCGATGGCCGGCTAGCCGTGCAATCCGCACATGAAGCCCGTGACCTGCACGAACGTGAAACCGGTGGCCCTGTGGCAACCCGCTGAGCAGGCAAAACGCGCCATGTACGGAGGACGGGGCTAGCGGATGACGCGCAGCTTGGTGAGGATGTTCCCCCCGATCGCGCGACCCCGGTCCCAGCGGCCCGTGGTCATCCGGTAGTCGCGGCCGGAAGCTCCGATCCCAAACACCCCGCCCGTCGGCGCCGCGCCGTACTCAGGCGGTGAGAGGGCAGGTGGGGGACCGTAGTCGCCGAGTCCGGCCGGGCTTGCCAGCCAGCTCCGGTACGGGCGATCGAGGACCCCACAGCGCAGGCACATCGGCGCGACCCCCTCTGCCGTCCTGCTACCTGCGGTGCTGGCGTGCACCGCTTGGTGCGCCGGGGCTGAGCAGCTCGGCAGTGTCGCGAGGTTGTGATCGGGTGGGGGACCACTGATAGTGGAGCGTCTCGGCCCGCGCGGTGAGCCAGTGCTTGCTCATGCAGATGGTCTGGAGGTGCTGGGTGGGGCCGTCGGTCGAGTCCAGCCAGAACCGCTCGGTGATCTCTGCCGGGGCGCCGCACTGGGGACAGGCGATGATCTCGAGCATGGTGCGCTCCTGTCTTGTCGCCTTCGTGGCTCCTTGAAGGCGACTTCTCCACCAGTGAGGATGCGCGGTGCAGGGGTGAGCAAGCAGTGCCGCAGGGCACCTGATTGGCGTGCTGCGCATCACCGTTGCGGCGATGAAGGTAGGAGGCGAATCGCAGAGGCCTGCGACTGTCGGGTGCGCAGGGACTCGGACCTTGAAGCGTTGCCTCTTTGAGTTTCAGCCGGGGTGCTAGTCATCCGGGTCGGTCCGGAATCATTCGCCTGAGTCCCATCGGCCCTGGTCAGCAGGGGTACAGGCGGGCTTATCATGCGGCTTATCCGCATCCGGCACGACGAGGTGCAGACAGTTGCGGCAGAACGCCGGCACAAGGGCGGAACGGCGAGCCGGGCGGCGGTCGCATCAGGGCGCTTAGCCGTGCACGGATGGCGCACGGTCACGTGCAGGTATCAAGACGAGCCCCTTGAGGCTCTAGATACTGACGTTCGAGGCGATAGATCCCGAACCGGTAACGGAGCTGCCCAGCTTGACGCAGGGCTTCAAGCTCCCGAAGGGTAGATGGTCGGACGTGAAGATCTCCCCGGAAGCCATCTTCGGCGTATTTCGGGCATCAGGCGTGACCAATATCGCCCGCAGGCCCACAACCCTGGCGGCGCCGAGGAGCGGGCGGGATGCGCCATGAGCCTCGGAGCCCTGTCCATCCTGCTGCTGGTCATCGCCAGCGGCCTCGCCGTCGGCCAACTCCGGGGGGGTGACCTGGATGGCCTGCGGGCCGCGCACGTGAAGGCCCTGCCCCTGGCCGTGGCCGCCCTGGTCCTCCAAGTGCTGCTCGGGTTGCAAGGGCCGCGCTTGGACGGGGCCCTGCGGACGATCGGCTCGGTGCTGCTCGTCACGTCGTTGCTGCTTGGGCTCATCGTGGTCTGGGCCAATCGGCGCCTGCCTGGGATGCTGCTCATCGGGCTCGGCCTGCTGGCCAACCTGCTGGTGGTCGGGGTCAACGGCGGCATGCCGGTGCCCAAGGCGACCCTAGAGCGGGTCGGGATCTCCGCGGCCAGCTCCGACCTCGGCGAGCTCGGCCCGAGGTACGTCCTTGAGTGGCCCGGAACCCGCCTGGGCGTGCTGGGGGCTCGGCTGGCCGTCCCCCCGGGCCGAACCATGGTCAGCGTCGGCGACGTCAGCCAGTACGCCGGCCTTATCCTCTTGCTCCAGGGCCTGATGCTGGCCGGCACCCGGCGTCTGCAGGCCTCCCCAGACAGGAAGCTCGCCGGCGTAGGAGGACAGGCGCCTGCGCCTAGCAACGGGAGCGCGGCGGCGCTCGGCAACCACCAGCCCAGCGCGGAGGCGAGGTTGCAGGGGTCGGCCGGGTCCAAGGCGATCCTGCTGCGGGTGGCGTGGCTCGCCATCCTGCTCGGGCTCCTGTTGCAGCTTGCCCTGCTCCTTGCGGCCGCTGGGTTCGGGACCTTTGCTGGTCTGCGACCGCTGGTGACGGAGGCGGCAAGGAGCGTGGGCTGGTCGGTGCTGGTCTGCACCGGCATTGCGGTGGGGCGGGTCGCGGCCAAGGGTCGCCCGCCACTGATGGGCATCGCCGGGCTCCTGGCAGCTCCCCTGGCGCTGACCGTCGCCAACACGATCCAAAAGGGCATCGCCGCGGCGCTGAGCATCCCCCAGGCTGCCGGTACCGCCCCGCTTTGGGTGCTGGCGCTCAAGGCGGCCGAGTACGGGTGCCTGGCAGCGGCCCTCGGCTGGATCGGACGGCGGGCATGGGCCGGCGCAGCCGCCTACGCGGCGATGGGGCTGCTTGCAGGCGTCGTCTTTGGCGGCGCGGCCCTGACGGTGGTGGCGCACTCGGCCCTGACGCCGCTGTCGCCTGCCGCGCTGATCGTCAAAGGCGTGAACGAGCTGGTGTTCCCGGTCGGCTGCGCGCTGGTCGTCTTCGCCGCCGAGGTCCTCGGAAAGCGCCTCAGCACACGACGAACGCACCAGCCACCACGCGTCACGCTCGCGACGAGCACCTAGCAGGGCCCATTGCCGTTGTGGGCCAGCGGCAGTTCTTGCTGGTCACCTACCATCCACCCTGGCTGCAACGTCAACCGCGGCCACCGGGCGGCCTACGGCCGATGGCGTGGCACGGGCACAACCACACTGCTGACGGTGCGCGAACTACATGAGTCTGGCCCTCTCACCCTTCCGCTTGGGGTCGGTCACGTGGCCTGAGCTTCGTCTCCACGACTGCATGGATGCAATTGCGTGAACGAGTCGGAACCATCAGCGGATTGACCGTCCGCCGTCGTGCGAGTAGATCGTCTTCTGGCCCCGGCTGGATGTGTCCGGCGCCGTACGGCCAGACCTAGGTATCGACCCGGTGGCAGGCCTCCGGTGGTACGGCTGGGAAGCCGCGAAGGGCATGCGCAAAGCGGTACTTGGGGCTGGGTCAGCGTCGTTGCTGGGGTGCTGGCCGGGTTGGCTCGCCTGCAGTTGCCGCCCCGCCGGGGTTGGCGCCGGCAGGATTGGGGACGCTGGCTGTCAGGGTCTGGCCGAAGAAGTCCAGGAACTCCGGGGCGCCGGCGACCCCGGGGCTGTCTTGGGACCACAGCTGGCTGCCGGTCGCAGTCAGCCCCGCATTCGACCCGAGCAGGGCGTGCACCACCCCGGAGCCAAAGCCGACGTTGAGGTTCTCACCCGGGGCACCAACCGCCAGATCCGTCGGGCCGTCAGTGTTGAAGTCACCAGCCGCCAAGGCCGTGCCGAGCCGGTCGGAGTCCTCGGCCTGGTCGGCGATCCCGGGGCTGTCCTGGGTCCACAGCTGGCTGCCGGTCCCGGTCAGCCCACCGGGGGTGCCAGACAGCACGTGCACCACCCCAGCCTCAGGGATGGGATTGGGGATGTCGCCCAGGGTCTCGCCCGGCACCCCGATCGCCAGCTCGGCCCGGCCGTCGGAGTTGAAGTCCCCGCCCGCAAGCGCACTGCCGAACAGGTCCCTGGGCTGGGTGACGCCGGCGACCCCGGGGCTGTCTTGGGACCACACCTGGTTGCCGGCTGCGGTCAACCCGCCCGCCGAGCCGTACAGCACGTTCACCGCGCCGGCGGCCTCGGCCACCACCGCCAGGGTCTCGCCGGCGGCGCCGGCGGCCAGGTCGGCCCGCCCGTCGCCGTTGTAGTCGCCGGTGGCCAGGGCGCTGCCGAGGAAGTCTTGGGTCTCGGACACGCCCGCCACCCCGGGGCTGTCTTGGAACCACTGCTGGTTGGCGGCTGCGGTTAACCCGCCGGCCGAGCCGTACAGCACGTTGACGGCGCCGGCATCGGCGACGTTGCCGACGTCCTCGCTTGGTGCGGCGATGGCCAGGTCGGCGTGCCCACCGGCGTTGATGGCGCCGGTGGCCAGGGCAAAGCCGAAGCTGTCCCCGGCCTCGGCGATGCCGGCCACCCCGCCGCTGCCTTGGGACCACAGCTGACTCCCGGTCCCGGTCAGCCCCACCGGCGACCCGGCCAGCACGTGCACCACGCCGCGGTCCTGGTTCTCCCCGAAGACCCCCACGGCCAGGTCCCCGTGCCCGTCGGCATTGAAGTCCCCGACCGCCAGCGCGTCACCAAAGCCGTCCCCTGCCTCGGCGGTGCCGGCAATCCCGGGGCTGTCTTGGGACCACAGCTGGCTGCCGGTGGCGGTCAGCCCACCAGCCGACCCGTACAGGGCGTGCACCACCCCGGCGGCGGCCTGACCCGGGCCCAGGCTCTCACCCGGCGCCCCGATCGCCAGATCAGCAGCACCGTCGCCGTTGAAGTCAGCCCGCAACCCAGCCGCAGCGATTGGCGCCGCGGCCCCTGGCGCCTGCATGCCTACCGACGCTGCCAGTGACCAGGCGAGCAGCAGGGCCGTCATCAACACGATGCTGGGGACTCGCCGCATGCCATCACCCCCGGCCCGCCGGCTCCACGTCATGTGGATCAACGGACGCACGCCGGAAGAGCTGAACCTAGTCCGACAAGACGGTCGTGTCCAATCTTTCCCGAATCACTCGATCCTGACCAGGCTTCTCCACGAGCGCAACCCATTGGCAGCCCCGCCCATGTCCGCGCTCAGCTCCCTGAAGGCCGCCTCGGCTCCTGCAACAGGCAGCGGCAGCAACAGAGCCGAACCCAGCGGATTGACCCTCCGCTGTCCGGACGATCGCCGTTTGGGCGGCTGTGCTTGGCATACGAGGTCGGGCTGGTGTCGATGGGTGTCCGGCCACGTACCGCCCGTGGCCCCAGCATGGTCCTCCGCTGGCCTATGGCAGTTCTCCGGAGCGGACCGACAAGTGCTCGCCCGATCCTGAGAGGGCGATCTGGTGCTCGTCGGCGGCGAAACGCGCTGGTGCGTTGGGCGTTCTTTCCTTGAGGGGTGCTGCTGTGACCCAGCCGCGCGATCTTACCTACTTGGTGTCGGCCGACGTCCGGGCAGCAGCGGCCACCGCGGTCGCCACGCTCGAACAGCACGGCCCGGTAGTCACCGAAGCGCTGCGGCAGCTGGATCAAGCGACCACAGCGGCGTGGAACGCCGTGCGCTCGGCTGTGCCGACCGACGATGAGTGGCAGCTCGTTCAGCGTGCGACCGGCATCAGCCGTGGCTGGCAGGCAGCCTACCGACTGGTGTCCACGCTCGACCCTCCTGGGCAGGGCCTACGGGCCGACTAACCACCTGAGCCCAACGGATCCCCGGACCCCTCGGTTGCCGTCTCGACGTAGCTGCTGGCCGCCGCCGCTGCATCCGTCCGTCCGGATCAGCCGTACAGACGCTTGCAGCGGCGCTGCCCGTGGATGAAGCTGCGCTGCCGGATGAGCAAAGGAGGCGCCATGGCAAGGCCGCTACGCATCCTCGTCGTCCTGCTCGGCCTCGGGGCCCTGCTGCTGGCGCCGCGGGCCGCGGCGCAGGAAACCCTCGCCGTCGAGATCGCCCCAACGGCCAGGTTGCTCCGGGGCGGCAAGGCTGTTGCCGTGCAGGTGACGGTGACCTGCCCGACCGGCGCGGCGGAGGTGGTGGAGGCGTTCCTGTACGTGAACCAGGACGGCAACCAGGGCGAGTTTGTGTTCTTCCATCCCACCTGTGACGCCAGCCCACAGACCTTGATGGTGCGGGCCCAGGCGGTCGACTTCCGGTATCACGTCGGGCAGGCACAGGTGAGCGCCTATGTGCTGCTGTCCAGTGGGGCGTCAACCTCACCGGCCCAGACGGTCACGCTCCACCACCGTCAGAGGTAGATGCTCGGCCCGCGGTCGCCGGCTGAGTCGACGTAATGGCTGCGGCACTCAACAACCTGTTGTGCAAAGGCCGATCGGGATCAGGCCGCCAGCGACCGACCTAGGTCGCTGGTGATCGAGACCGGCGGCAGAAGACCGAGACCGAGTCGCCGAGAACCGCGTAGGCCAGGGGCGACCGAAGCGTGCTGGCCGGGACCGAACCGGGGCGGCGGGCCACCCGGCGCCGTGCTACTCTCGAACCAGCACAGGTCACGTTTGGCGTGCAGCACAGTCGAGCTTGTCCCCTGCCGCTAGCGCCGTCTGGCGCCGGTGTGGACCAAGACCTCCGAGCGGACGGAGGGAGGACAAGCAGCATGGCTGTTGGCACTGTCAAGTGGTTCAACGCCAACCGCGGGTACGGCTTCATCAAACCCGAGTCCGGCAACGACGTGTTCGTGCACGTCAGCGCCATCCAAGGCGACGGGACGCTGGAGGACGGCCAGGCGGTGGAGTTCGACATCACCCAAGGCCAGAAAGGCCCGCAGGCCGCCAACGTGCGACCGGTTACGACCCAGTAGCCGCGTCGCTTCCCTGGGCAAGGAGGCCGCCATGGCCCCACTGTTGCAGTCCGCCACCACCCCCTCGGACGGCCCGGCGGTCGTCACGGTGCGGGGTGACATCGACATCGACACTGCTCCTCAGCTGTGGCAATACCTGGGCTGGCTGATCGGGCAGGGGCATCATCACATCGTGTTGGACCTGCGCGGCATGATCCTGATCGACTCGGCCGGGGTGGAGGTCCTGGCCCGGGTGTCGGCGTGGACCCGCCGCAAGGGCGGCGACCTGGTGCTGCGGTCGGCGAGCGTCACCGTGGCCGAGCAGCTGGAGCTGGCCCGCCGCACCGAGGACCACCGACACGACCATCCTTCCGCAGCCGGCGGCTGACCGGCCCGCCGACGGCGAGACGATCAGCGGACCAGGTGGCCGAGGACCGGGGCATGACCCCAGAGCTGTGCCGGTACGACACCGACGTGGCTGCGGTGCGGGCGTATGCGCGGGTGGTGACCGGCCTGCTCGGGGGCTGGCTTCCTGGTCGCCTCGCTACGGCTGTGCGCGGCTGCCGGCATGGTCCGGGTCGCCACCGTGGCGCTGGATGGCACCAAGCTGGCCGGCAACGCCGCCGATCGGGCCAACCGCACCCACGACAAGCTCGAGGGTGAGGTCGCCGAGATCCTGCAGCAGGCCGCCGAGGCCGACCAGCGCGAGGACCGCGAGCACGGCCAGGCCCGGGGCGACGAGCTGCCCGCCGCGCTGGCCAGCCCGACCGGCCGGCTGGCGTGGCTGCGGGTTGCCGAGGCGGCCGAGCGCCAACGCCGCTACGAGCAGCGCGTCGCCGAGCTGGCGGCCGCGGCCCAGGCCCGCGGCAAGCAGCCCCGGGCGCGCATCAAGCCGCGGGCACGGGATGAGGCGCCCAAGCCCGAGGCGGTCGCCAAGGTCACCGACCCCGACAGCCGCCTGGTGCACACCCGCAAGGGCAGCCTGCCGGGCTACAACGCCCAGGCGGTCACCACCTGCGAGCAGGTGATCGTGGCCGCCGAGCTGACCCGGCAGCCCAACGACCTGCAGCAGCTGGGCCCGATGCTCGACGCGACCGCGGCGACCTTGGCGGCCGCCGGATCACCGAGCGGCCCGGGACGCTGCTGGCCGACTGTGGCTACTGGACGATCGCCAACCTGACCGTCATCCTCGGCGTGCCGGAGCTGCTGATCCCACTCGCCAGGCACGGCCGGCAGGGCAAGCCCCGCAAGGACGGCAAGCCCTCGGAGTCCCGCAGTGACGGGCTGCGGACGGCGATGCCCGCCAAGCTCAGCAGTGAGGACGGCAAGGCCCGCTACACCTTGCGGAAGGAGAGACCGTCGAGCCGGTCTTCGGCCAGATCAAAGAGCAGCAGGGGGCGCGGCGGTTCCTGCGCCGCGGGCTGCGTACCTGCACCGCGGAGTGGAGCTGCTGTGCGGCACCCACAACCTGCTCAAGCTGTGGCGCCACCAGGCCACCCGACCATCGGCCAGCCCGGCGACCACCTGAGCAGCGACCAGGCCCGGGACGGTAGTCGCATGCGGACCACCAGCACGGCATTCCGGCGCGCACTGTCGAGGTTCGCCAGGCCATCGGCGACCCGCTCAATGCCGCCTTTGGGCAACACGCTCCTTAGGTCAATGGCGCTGAAGCTCCATATGTCCGGCCTGGCTCATGCATATCCTGCCCGCACGCTGCTGATCATCCACTGGGCTGCGACGCCCGAGCTGGTCGGCGAGGTCCAGACCGACACGACGTGGTAGTGAACGTCGGCTGCTTCCCGCGCGTGACCCGTAGTACGTCGCGTGCTCCATGCAATTTGGTGCTTTCGCATGATTGTTCGGTCACGAGGGTTTCATAGCTTCCGCGGTTGCGTGGGCTCAGGCCGACCCGGGCGACCTGCGAAGCAGGAGCGAAAGGGGGAGGGCCACGGTCGTTCGGGCGCCGTGCCCTGAGCGTTGCCGACTCGCCGAACCCGCCGCGTCCCTCCACTCAAGGAGGCCCCTCATGACCAGAGGGTCCCGCATCGCGCGTTGGAGCGTGCTCGTGCTCCTCTTGGCGCTGGTCGCCCTACCGGCTCACGGCGTCGACAAGCAAGGAAAGCAGGCCATCCGCCAGCTTGGGCACTTCTCGCAGTCGGTGGCGACCCGCTACTGGATCGCCAACCCCGACCAGGCCCCGGAGGCGCTGCGTGGCCGGTTCCAGGCCGCCCACGACGCCGCCGCCCGTGGCGTCCGAGGCGCGCTGGCGGCGCCGCCCTCGGTGGTCGGCGACCGCTTCAACCGCGACGTCACCGGGCTGCCCCAGAACGAGGAGTCGGTGGCCGCCTGCCGCTCCCGCCCCAACGTCGTGCTCGGCAGCACCAACGACTACCGCGGCCTGCTGGATCCGCTGGAGAACTTCACCGGCTGGCACCTGTCGCTCAACGGCGGCCGCAGCGTCACCAATGAGGGCCTGCTGCCACCGGTACAGATCGGCGGCGCCGACGTGCCCTCGGGCGGCGACCCGGTCTCCGTCGCCGACGCCGGCTGCCGGCTGTACGGCGGCAGCCTGAACTACGACCCGGTCGACCCCTTCCACCGGCCCAACGGGGTCGGCGTGTACCGCAGCAACCCGGCCACCCTGGCCGGCTGCCCGGGCGGCGCCGACCCGGCCTGCTGGCCCACCCGCCGGGCGGTGGCCATCGCCGAGCCCGGCCACTTCCTGGACAAGGAGTGGATCCACGTCGGGCGCAGCGGTGCGGCCGGCAATGTCGTGTGGGCGACCTACTCCGACTTCACCATCGACGACGCCGCACCGCTCGGCTTCACCAGGGCGGAGATCTTCGCAGTCCGCTGCACCGCCGACCTGGCCAGCTGCACCGACCCGATCCCGATCAGCGTCGACGACCAGGACGTGCAGTTCTCGGACGTGACCGTGGGGCCCGACGGGCGCACCTACATCACCTGGGCGCAGATCCTCGGCGAGCTGGAGCAGACCCCCCAGACGTTCGTGGTCAAGCTGCGAGTGGCCGAGCCGGGCTCTACCACCTTCGGGCCCGAGCGGGTGGTCCACACAGAGGACCTGGCCATCCCGTTCGACGGAGACCTGCACGCCAACGACTTCCGGATCGCCACCTACCCCAAGCACGAGGTCCGGATCGTCGGGGGCCAGCCACGCGTCTACGTGGTCTGGGACGCCTGCCGCGCCCGGCCGCTGGACACGGTCTGCGAGGAGTCGGTGGTCAAGCTCCGCACCTCCGACAACCTCGGGGCGACCTGGAGCGCGCCCCGCAGGATCTCACCCGCTGTGGGCGAGCACTACTTCCCGACCATCTCCAGCGACCAGGCCGGTGGCCGCATCGCGGTGGCCTGGTTCACCAACCGCTTCGACCGCATCTTCCACAACCGACAAGACGTCGAGCTGGTGACCCTGAACCCGGCAACCGGTGCGGTGCTGCGGTCCCAGCGGCTGACCTCGCCATCCAACGAACCCGAGGCCGACCCGCTGCTGGGCGGCGTGTTCATCGGCGACTACATCGAGGTGTTCGCCCACCGGGGGACCGCCTGGGTGCACTACAACGCCAACTACACCCGGCTGCGGCTGCTCGGGGAGGGGTTCCCCGTCGCCCAGCAGGACAACTACCTGGCCATCCGCTCCCTATAGGCGCAAGGGGCGGGACCGTGGGCACCCACGACAGTCGTGGGTGCCCACGGAACCCACCCAGCCGTGTGGCGGAAAGGGATCTCCAGCCGAATCGTCACCAACGCCTGCGCGAACCTGCCGTGATCGACCAGCAACGGCTCCCTTGAACTCGGTCACCCGCCCAGCCCCAACGGTCCGGCCATACTGGCGGCAGCCCGGCCGTCAGGCGAGCTGCCGGTACCAAGGGCCTACCGGGCACCTCGGGCGCGTCCAACCCCGGCGGTTCCTGAAACATCAAGGCGAGCGTCAGACAGTGGCGGAGGGTTGGGTGTCCCCGAGGCCCTCGGCGCTCCTCACTCCCCCAACGTCACCTCAAACACCGGCGTCTCGTGGTGGCGCGATAGCCTTGCATACATCCAGCAGTGATGGAGGGGAGTGCCGCCAGCGGGGCAACTTGGCGCTACCGCCGCCGGCGAGGTGCTGGAGCCCGGCCGGGTGCCGGACTGCTACCTCGGCCTGCGCTTGGACTCGGACGACGTCGCCCAGGCGGCCGGTGTGCTGGTGGTCGCCCCCGCCGCGCTGCTGCCTCCCGCGGGTTCCCCAGCCGGACGGCACTGTGCTGTATGAGCTGGTGACCGGGCACCCTGAGAGCTGGTGTTTCTGGCCGACCTCACCGTGGAGCTGCGCGCCTGGCCCTACGGCACCTGGGACAGGCTCGGCGTCGACCCGCAGACCGCCGCCAGCGCGGTCATCGCCGCCTGGCGCGATGGCCACGTCAAGGGTCTCCAGCTCGGCGCGCTGACCCCTGCGGAGGCCTTGGCGCTGGAGCGGCCGGCCACCACCTATGTGCGCACTCAGCTCGGCGACCGGCTCGGCCGCCAGCTCGCGCGCGTAGCGGCGGTGGCGGCACTCCTCTCCAGCGGCCGCCGCGCTGGCGACCAGTTCCTGTAGGCGGCGCACGCCTCCTGTTTGCCATGGTGTCCGGCTGCCTGCGGCAGTGTCTTCGGCGGACACGCTGTCTGGATGGCGCCAGCACCTGGCCGCGGTTCCGGAAGCCGGAAGGGAGGCGCCCCACCGTAGGGTGTCGGCGATCTGCTCAGCGAGCGGTCTGGGCATTAGGCAGAGATCACGGCTTCATCACGGAATGCCCGGCGAGTCTGGATCAGGAGGAGATCGGGGGCTAGCTTCTGGCCGCCTGCGCGCATGCCGCCACGGGCTGGACGCCGTCGGAAGGAGCTCCCATGCGCAAGAGAACAACGTTGGCGGTGCTCATGGCCGTCGCCATGGCGCTTGCCCTGACCGGGTGGCTTGGCGCCGGGGGGTCGGCCCAGACCCGCTCGACTCGGCCGTCCAGGCAGGAGCTGGCCAAGCGGCTGCTGGAGACCCGAGGCCTGCAGCTCACCCCGCCCGCCCGGTCCTTCCTGGCCAGGGTGGCCTCGGGCGGCGAGCGAGGCGTCGCACCCGAGGCGGCGGCCCCCAAGGCCAGCACCGGCGCCGCGACCACGGCGACCGGGCCGGCGGTGGCCATCGCCGGGGGCGGGCTGCGCAACGTGCGGGTCAACGACCCGGCCCGCGACCGCCGCCAGCAGGACCAGACCACCCAGAGCGAGACCTCGATCGCGGTGGTGGGCCGCAACGTCGCGGTCGGCTACAACGACTCGCAGAACTCCCTGCTGGCCTTCACCCAGGGCACCAGCCTCAGCGGGTACTCGTTCTCGCGTGACGGTGGCCGGACCTTCACCGACGGCGGCCCGCTGCCCAACCGGCCGGGCTACGTGAACCTGGGCGACCCGTGGCTGACCAGCGACGGGGCCGGGCGGATGTACTACGCCACCCTGGCCGCCACGCCCAACTTCAACCTGGGGATCTCGGTGGCCCGCTCCACCACCGGCGGCCGCCGCTGGTCCGACCCGGTCCAGATCTCGCCCGGTGACCCACCGATCGAGTTCTACGTCGGGGACAAGCCGGCGATGACCGCCGGACGCGACCCGTCCCGGCCCGGCCGCGACGTTGTGTATGTCGCCTGGGACGACTTCTTCTTCGGCTTCCAGGACTTCCTCACCGGCCTGCCGGTGGCTCGCTCCAGCGACGGCGGCCGCACCTGGACGGTGGCGTATGCGGCCAGGCACTCGCTGTTTGCCGAGGGCTGCTCGTTCACCCAGTACCTGGGCGCCCAGCCGATCGTCGACCCGGCCAACGGCATCTTGTACGTGGCGGCCGAGCGCTTCCAGGTCGACGACCCCAACTGCCAGGGCGGCGAGCTGGTCACCAGCGAGGTGATCTTCAAGTCCACCGACGGCGGCCGGACCTTCGGCCCCGTGGTCAAGATCGCCGACATTGCCCCGGCGGGCCCGGCTGAGACGGTGTTCGGCCCGGCGATCCTGCTGGGCCCGGGCAAGGCGATGCGCACCGCCGAGTTCCCCGTCCTGGCCTTCCACCAGGGCGCACTGTACGTGGCGTGGAACGAGGGCGCCGGTGGCCATAGCCACCTGCGCCTGGCCAGGTCCACCGACGGCGGCGCCAGCTGGAGCGTGCGCTGGCTGACCGGCGGCAACGCCGACGAGGCCCAGCCCGCCCTCAGCAGCGACCGGGAGGGGCTGCACGTGCTGTTCTACCGCATCGCGCGCGGCGGGCCGAACCGGCTGCTGGACGTGGCAGTGCTGGACTCGCGCGACGGTGCGACGTTCCGGGCCCGGCGGGTCAGCAACCGCTCCTTCCCCGGGGTGCTGAACATCCAGCAGTTCGATCCCCTGATCGCTCCTTACTACATGGGCGACTACCTCGCCAACGTCAGCGACGGCACCCGCCAGTACTTCGCCTGGGGCGACAACCGCGACCGGGTCCGCAACTGGCTGTACCCGGGCGGCCGCCACGACCCCAACGTCTACTTCGCCAGGCGGTAGCACCTGATGCCGTGGCGGCCGGCGCAGAGCGCCCCGCGCTGGCCGCCACGGCCGTCGAGGCGTTGGCGGGGTAGGGTCAGCGGGCATCGACAAGCATTCCCCGCTCGTCAGCCTGGCGGCGTGATCGGCCGGGCCTTCGGCACGGTCGGCGGGGCGGCGCCCGCCGCGCTGCTGGCGGTCGGCGGTACGGTGGTCGGCGCGCTGGGCGCGGCGGGGGATGGCCCACACCCGGGCCGCCGGTCGCTTGCCGTAGGGCTCACTGCCCCGCACC